>Ga0247779_1000413_pt1 | contig 27902 bp, 31 predicted proteins | sample UWRJL221509R5_FD_179925 | JGI IMG/M metagenome (GOLD analysis project Ga0247779, IMG submission 179925) | Plant litter microbial communities from Arlington Agricultural Research Station in Wisconsin, United States - UWRJ-L221-509R-5 | ecosystem: Environmental > Terrestrial > Plant litter >...
CCGCGCACGATCGGCGCGCTGCCTTCGGCCTGGAATCCGAACATCCGGGGGCGGCGGGTGGCCGCACCGCGTTCGGCGTCCTCGCGGTAGCCGCGGGCGTACGCCGTGTAGTTGCCGGCGTTGCCGACCGGGATGAAGTGGAAGTCGGGCGCATCGCCGAGCACCTCGATGACCTCGAAGGCGGCGGTCTTCTGGCCCTCGATCCGATCGTTGTTGACCGAGTTGACCAGGTGCACCGGGTACTGCGCCGCGAGCTCGCGGGCGATCTCGAGGCAGTCGTCGAAGTTGCCCTGCACCTGCAGCAGCTCGGCGCCGTGGGCGATCGCCTGGGCGAGCTTGCCCATCGCGATCTTGCCCTCCGGCACGAGAACGGCCGCCGTGATGCCTGCGTGGGTCGCGTATGCGGCCGCGGAGGCCGATGTGTTGCCGGTGGAGGCACAGATGACGGCCTTCGCGCCATGCTCGACGGCCTTCGACACCGCCATCGTCATCCCGCGGTCCTTGAAGGAGCCCGTCGGGTTCATGCCCTCGAACTTCACCCAGACCTTCGCTCCGGTGCGACGCGACAGGGCGTCGGCGGCGATCAGCGGTGTTCCGCCCTCGCCGAGCGTGACGATCGGCGTCGCGTCCGAGATATCCAGGCGGTCGGCATATTCACGCAGAACTCCACGCCACTGATTGGCCACTTACAATCCTTCAACTCTCAACACGGAAACGACGGAACGCACGACCTGGTTGGTCCTGAGTGCATTCACCGTCGCGGCCAAAGCGGCCTCGGTAGCCTCGTGGGTGCCAATAACAAGGGTAGCGGTGGCCGGGACATCGCCAGAACCGGCCGCGGACTGCGTCAGCGTCTCGACGGACACGTTGTGCTCGTTCGTGAGACCGGCAATGGCGGCGAGGACGCCGGGCTGGTCGACGACCTCGAGCGTGATCTGGTAGCGCGTGAGCACGCTCCCCATGTCGAGCACCGGCAGGTTGGCCTGCGTCGACTCCGCGACGCCGGGGCCGCCGATGACGTGGCGACGAGCAGCCGAGACCAGGTCGCCGAGCACTGCGGACGCCGTTTGCAGCCCGCCTGCTCCCGCGCCGTAGAACATCAGGCTGCCGGCGGCCTCAGCCTCGATGAACACCGCATTGTTCGCGCCGTGGACGGCCGCAAGCGGATGAGCTGCCGGGATCAGTGCCGGATAGACGCGAGCGCTCACTCCGTCGACGCCGGACTCGTCCGTCAGGCGTTCGCAGATCGCCAGCAGCTTGACGACGTAGCCCGCCTTCCGCGCGGCCTCGACCTGTTCGATCGTCACGGCGGTGATGCCCTCGCGGTACACGGCATCGAGCGGGAAGTTGGTGTGGAACGCGAGGCTCGCGAGGATCGAGACCTTCTGCGCCGCGTCGTATCCCTCGATGTCCGCGGTCGGATCGGCCTCCGCGTACCCCAGCTCCGTCGCCTTCGCGAGGGCATCCTCGAGGGTCGCGTCTTCTCGTTCCATGAGATCGAGGATGAAGTTGGTCGTTCCGTTGACGATCGCGAGGATGCGCTTGACGCGGTCACCGGCGAGGCTGTCGCGGAGCGGACGGATGATCGGAATGGCGCCCCCGACGGCCGCCTCGTAGTACAGCTGTGCGCCGACCTGCTCCGCGGCGTCGAACAGTTCGGCGCCGTGGGTGGCCAGCAGCGCCTTGTTGCCGGTGATCACGTCGGCGCCGGAGTTGATCGCCTGGAGGATGAGCGTTCTGGCCGGCTCGAGTCCGCCCATGAGCTCGATCACGATGTCCGCCCCGCCGATGAGCGACTCTGCGTCGGTGGTCAGGAGCTCCCGCGGGATGGCCGGGGTGCGCACGGCGTCGAGGTCGCGCACGGCGACGCCGATCAGCTCGAGACCCGCGCCTGCCCGACTGGCAAGTTCGTCACCGTGCTCGATGAGCAGCGCTGCCACCTGGGCCCCGACGTTGCCGCCGCCGAGGAGGGCGATGCGCAGGTTGCGGTATTCGATCATGATCTCTCCTGTCCCGGGCTGGTGTACCCGGTGTCTCGGCGCAGCAGGTCGTCTTCGGTCTCGCGGCGCACGAGGAGTCGCGCCCGACCGTCCAGCACGGCGACGACGGGCGGTCGGCCGAGATAGTTGTAGTTGCTCGCAAGCGACCAACAGTATGCGCCGGTCGCGGCGACGGCGAGCAGGTCGCCGGGAACGACGTCGGCTGGCAGGTAGTCGTCACGCACGACGATGTCGCCGCTCTCGCAGTGCTTGCCGACGACGCGCACGAGCGCGGGCTCTGCGTCCGAACGCCTGGATGCGATGCGGGCGGTGTAGTCCGCGCCGTACAGCGCCGGCCGGATGTTGTCGCTCATGCCGCCGTCGATGGAGACGTAGGTGCGGATCGCCGTGCCGCCGTCGTTGCCGACCTCAACCGGCTTGATCGTGCCGACCTCGTAGAGCGTCGAGCCTGCAGGACCCATGATCGCTCGCCCCGGTTCGACGGCGACGACGGGGACGGGCACGCCGTGCTCGGCCGCCGCAGCTGCGACGATGCGTGCGAGACGCCCGGCGATCTCGTCGAGCGGGAGCGCGACATCCGCACTCGTGTACGCGATTCCGAATCCCCCGCCCAGGTTCAACTCCGGCACGGGGCCGGCCTCGAGCAGGCGTGCGTGAACGTCGAAGAGGCGCCGCGCCGCCTCGGCGAACCCGTCGGATTCGAAGATCTGGGACCCGATGTGCGAGTGCAGGCCGAGGAAGCGAAGTGACTCGTGCGATCGGATGGCGGCGACGGTTGCCTCGGCGTCCGCCAGCGCGATCCCGAACTTCTGGTCCTCCCGCGCGGTCGCCAGATATTCGTGGGTTGACGCGTGCACACCGCTGTTGATGCGCAGGCGAACGGCCTGCACACGACCGTGACGCGTGGCGGCATCCGCGACGCGCTCGATCTCGATGAGGCTGTCGAGGACGATCGCACCGACGCCGACCTCGACTGCCCGGTCGATCTCGGAGAGGCTCTTGTTGTTGCCGTGCAGGCCGAGGCGCGACGCGTCGACGCCCGCGGCGAGTGCAACCGCCAGCTCTCCCCCGCTGCAGACGTCGACATTCAGTCCGTCCGCGATCATCCAGCGCGCCACCTCGGTCGTGAGGAACGCCTTGCCCGCGTAGTACACCCTGGCCGAAGACCCAACGGCAGCGAACTCCCGGTCGAACGACTCGCGGATGCGCCTGGCTCGTCCCCGGGCATCCGCCTCGTCGATCACGTACAGGGGCGTGCCGTATTGCGCGGCCAGTTCGCCGACCGGCACGCCGGCGATCGACAGTTCGCCCGACTCCTCGCGCCGGACGCCCGCTGACCAGACGCCGGGAACGATGGCGTTGGGATCGGCCGGCTGGGCGAGCCACGCTGGGGCGAGCGGATTGGCGGACACGGTGCGCTACCTCAGGAAGAAGAGAAATGACGGTGGGGCGAGGCAAACCTGGGGTCGCCGGGGCCAACGTCCATAGTAGCGGGAGGAGAATCGCCCGCCCGCTGCCTGCGACCGCCCTCTTCCGCGCGACACGTTCCGGCGCTCAGCATCGCCCCTTCTGCGAGAGCGACGCGTCGTTGAGCTTCGCCCCGTCGCCATTCAGGGCGAAGTCGAGGTTCTGCCCGTCGACCGTGATGTGCTCCAGCACGAACTCCCTGGGCAGCGACGACGCGATGCACAGCGATGTGCCGGACTTCAGCACGGCTGCGAGGCCCGGGACGACGGTCTCGAACTGGGTAACGGGGATGGCGTTCTGCCCCAGCAGGATCTTGTCGACCTGGATGCCGGGCCTGCCGGAGGCCACCCGCGGCGTCGCCGTCACGCCGACCGGAATCTTCTGGCCGAACACCCCGAGGGTTCCCGCGAACTTCAGGGCAGAACCGGAGCCGGTGACGCTCACCCCGAGGTCCCTCAGCTGGGGCACGGCCGCGATCTTCGACGAGAGCGACTTCACCGGAACCACCACGCCGACACGCAGGGTGCCGACGGGCTTGTCGAGGTCGGTCGGGACATCCTTGGCCCTGACCTGCAGCGAGCCGGTGATTCCCTCGACCGTGACCGGGTCGACCTTCACCGTCACATCCTTGATGTCGCCCGTCAGGTACTGCCAGAGGAACGACCCGGAGCCGAGGTTCACGCTCACGTCCTTCTGCGAGCTCGCGCCGACGGCCTCAGCCATCTGCTTCGTGATGACCCCAGTCGCATACTGCCGCGCTATCGCGTCGCCGACGAAGAATGCGACGACGATGAGGACGACGATCACCAGGATGGCGATGAACGCCCCGAGACCTCGCCGACGTCGTCGTGGCGCAGGCGGCACCGCCAACACTTCTGTTTGCGTCATGACAGCCTCCTCGTGGTGGGTGTGATCAGGTCGCGGGGCATGTTCCCTTGGAGGACAGGCTCTGCAGCGACAGGTCGGTGCCGGTCGCGGACACGACGATGCGCGAGCCGACGACCTGCACGCCGGTCAGGTGCATCGCGGACGGCAGCCCGGCGGCCAGGCACTGGGTGCGGGTGGTGATGAGGCCCTTGACCAGGGGACCGTAGATGCTCTTCTTCAGCGCGGTCGGCGTGTACGCCTTGCCTCCGAAGTGGATCGTTCGCGGCGTGAGGACCAGGTTGTAGCCGGAGGACGACACGACGAAGTCCACGCTCGCGGCAACCGTGTGGCCGAGCACCTTCTCCTTCGATGTAACGCTGATGCCGCCGTCGACGATCTTCGCCTGGGACTGCGTCTGGCCCGCCTCAGACTGCACGAGCTCAAGCAGCCCCTCGTCGCCGATGCTCACCGCGATCGAGATCTCGGACGCCGGACCGCTCGTCGACAACGGCACGCCCGTCGCGTCGAACACCGCGGAGCCCGTGAGCGTTCCGGAGGTGAACGAGTCGATCGTGACGTGCACGTGATCGAGCTGCCGGCCGATGATCTGCGGCAGGATCGCTTTCTTTCCGAGGTTGACGTGCACGTCGGATGCATTGGCACCGGTCTCCTGCACGACGCCGGTCTTCACCGCGGTCAGCGCGAAGCTTGTCGCGAGCGAATTGGCGACGAAGTAGCCGGAGACGCCGAGCACGGCGATGATCACAAGCACGATGATGGTGTTGCGGATCGGGTGCCGCTTTCGCCGCACCGATGGTTCGAGAGACTCGAACGGATCCGTCACATCCGCTCCGGGGCGCTCACGCCAAGCAGGTCGAGCGCGTTGCGAAGGGTCACGCCCGTCGCATCGTTCAGCCAGAGGCGCGTGCGATTGAGGTCGGTCACCGGGTCATCGCCCATCGGAGTCACCCGACAGCTGTCATACCAGCGGTGGTACGCGCCCGCGAGTTCTTCGCTGTAGCGGGCGACCCTGTGCGGCTCGCGCAGCTCTGCGGCTTGGCGCACCACCCGCGGGAACTCCGCGAGGATGCCGAGCAGTGCGCTCTCGGTCTCGTCTGTCAGCAGTGCTGCATCGAATGCGCTGCGGTCGACGCCACTCGCCGCCGCGTTGCGTGCGACCTGGTGCGTGCGCGCGTGGGCGTACTGCACGTAGAAGACGGGGTTGTCGTTGGTCTTGCGGGTCCACTGGTCAAGATCGATGTCGATCTGGGAGTCGATGGAGGAGCGCACGAGGGCATAGCGGCCCGCATCCACCCCGACGGCGTCGACGAGATCCTCAAGCACGACGACGGTGCCGGCGCGCTTGCTCATTTTCTGCGGCACGCCATCGCGAACCAGGTTGACCAGTTGGCCGATCAGAATCTCGAGGTTGACGTACGGGATGTCCCCGAAGGCCGCCGTCATTGCCATGAGCCGCTTCACGTATCCGTGGTGGTCGGCGCCGAGCATGATCAGGTTGCGCTCGAATCCGCGCTCCCGCTTGTTGAGGTAGTACGCGAGGTCGCCCGACATGTAGCCGTATTCCCCGTCGCTCTTGATGACGACACGGTCTTTGTCGTCGCCGTAGCTCGTCGAACGGAACCACACGGCGCCGTCCTTCTCATAGATCGCATCGAGCTCGCGCAGCCGGTCGATCGCGTGCTCGACCGCGCCACTGTCATGCAGCTCGTTCTCGTGGAAGTACACGTCGAAGTCGACGCCGAAGTCGTGCAGGCTCTTCTTGATATCGGCGAACATGAAGTCGACACCGACCGACCGGAAGATCTCCTGGACTTCGGCGCGCGTCGGAATGTCTTCGAGCTCGCCCGGATACGCCGCGACGACTCGCGCCGCGATCTCTGCGATGTATTCGCCCGCATAGCCGTCATCGGGCGCCGGCTCTCCAGCCCAGCTCGCGAGGAGACTGCGGGCGAAGCGGTCGATCTGCGCGCCGTGATCGTTGAAGTAGTACTCACGCGTGACTATTCCGCCCTGCGCCCCGAAGATGCGAGCGAGGGAATCGCCGACGGCTGCCCATCTCACGCCCCCGATGTGGATCGGGCCGGTCGGGTTCGCCGAAACGAATTCGAGGTTCATCGTGACGCCCTCGTAGAGGTCGCCACGGCCGTATTCGCGGCCGGACTCGACAATGACCTTCGCGAGGGCGCCAGCCGCCGCCGCGTCCAGCCGGATGTTGATGAAGCCTGGACCCGCGACATCCACCTCCGCCACTCCGTCGAGTTGTGCGAGCTCCGTCGCGAGCTGTTCGGCCAGCACACGTGGCGCGAGGCCCAGCGGTTTGGCGAGCTTCATGGCAATGTTCGACGACCAGTCGCCGTGGTCGCGATTGCGCGGCCGCTCGAGCGGAACGTCGTCGATCGTGACCGTTTCGTCGCTCCCGCGCTCCCCGAGCACCCTCGACACGATGGCGAGGAGTGAGGCGGAAAGTTCGGCGGGATTCATGAGAATCGAGTCTAACCGAGCGCTTTGCGGGCAACTCCCGCCCCGCGCCGCCCCGCTGTCGCTAGGCCCAGAGGATGTCGCGGCTCCAGCCATCGCCCGTGCGCCGGTAGCGCAGCCGCACCTGGTCGCGCTCCCTCTCCGCCTGCCAAAACTCGACGCTGTCCGGGTCGAGTCGGTACGCCACCCACGCATCAGGAACGAAGTCCGGGTCGCGATCCAGCGTCTCGAGTGCGGGCTTCAGGTGCGCATCCATGTCTTCGACCGCTTCGCTCTGCCTGCCCGCGATCGCTCTCGCTCGCGGGCCGGGTTTGCGCTGCAGGAAGTCCTGTTCGCTGACATCCCGCGGTCCCTCTGCGACTCGGCCGACGACGCGAACCTGCCTGCCCTGCTCCCGCCAGTAGAACACCAGGGCTGCCCGGGGATTCTCGGCGAGTTCGTGCCCCTTCGGCCCCGAGTTGAGCGAGGCAAACCACAGGGCGCCGTCGGCGACATCCTTCAGGATCAGCGTTCGTGCCGCCGGCTGTCCATCGTTCGTCGAGGTCGCAAGGGTCATCGCGAGCGGCTGCAGCACTCCCCCGTCGATGGCCGCGTCGATCCACTCGATGAGGAGCGGAATCGGCTCGGGCGGTGCAGCATCCGTGTCGAAATACGGAAACACCGCGTCGACCGTCGGTACCTGTCGGAGGCGATCACGGAAAGAAGGGGTCTCAGCCATGCTGCTAATCTAGCTAGGCACTGGGCCCCCATAGCTCAGGGGATAGAGCACTGCCCTCCGGAGGCAGGGGCCGCAGTTCGAATCTGCGTGGGGGCACCACGGGATGCTCCCCGACCGAACGGGATCTCGGACTAGCCATTCAAGATCCGCCATGTGACGACGAGCGGCACTACCAGCGCGAATAGTCCCGCGCCCACGATCAGGCGATTTCGCCAGCCCTTGAGAGCGATCAGGCAAACCAGGTCGGTCACTCCAGCGAGTATCCAGATGCCATAAGTGACGAGCACTGTGACAACGACCGCCGTAGGGCTATCGGGGATGACCGATGTGGTGAAAGGTGAAAACGAAGGGGAAATAGTCCACAACTCGAATGCCGCCACGAGCACACTCACCCCGAGAACCACCCACGCTTCGGCTCGAAGGCGATGTGTCGACGCTGCCAGCGCATTGGTCACCGCGTGCCCCTCCCGTCAGCCACGGTTGTTACTCAGCCCCGTACCTCTGATCAGCTCAGGCCGCGGAGCGCGCGGATTCTGGGCTGACCGAATGGGTCTGGTGTGTCCCATGCGTGCGCGTCCGAGTTCCAGTGATACCACCCGTGTTGCAGTGCGTCGACCCACCACGCGACAGGAGTACACAGCGATACTGCCTGGTTGAGCGTCTGGAGTGGTTGCGTGCCGAACTCCCAGTCCCACGACAGGGCACGAACGAGCGGTGCCCGATCCGCTGGTGCCGCGCAAGATATCGCGAGGCCATTGGCATCCCCCATGATCTGGATCCAGGCGGGATCCCACTGCCAGTCCTCATCGCCTTTTGGGTGCCCATTTGGGTCGACATATGCCGCCACGCATTCTGCAAGCGACCAACTCAAGAACATGGGCATCACCTTGTGGCTATTGGGGGTGCGGTTCGGCCCGTCGCGCCATCCGAACCACACCACCGCCTCCTCGGGGGCCACAAGGCCGCATTCCGTGAACCCCGCGCTGACCTCCGCCGGTGGCACGCCGGGACGGAGGTATTCGTCCACGGGAACACCCTGCTTGCGAAGCTCCTCCTCTAGCCCAATCAAGAGCTCGGACAACAGGGCGGGCGAAGCCCCCTCGACGGAAGGGCCGAATGGTGTGCCAATCGTTTCGGGGATCTCAATCGTCATATATTCATTCTCGGCTCATGGTTCGATACAGATGCCGACGGACGGGCTATCGCCCGCTTGGACATCGGGCGCATTCGCGAGGATCGGCGCAACGATGAAGTCAGGTTCAGCAGAATTGACGCCGCACGCCGCTTTGCTACTCAGTCGTCGAACCTTTCTTGGCAGCCGGCTTCTTCTTGCCCTTGTTCCGCTCTGCATAGATGTTCTGGCTGACGGACCCAACGCTGATTTGCAGCATGGCCGCGATCTCCTGCCGGTTGAACCCGACGAGCGACAGTCGCAGCGTCTTCGCCGCCACGGTCGCGTTCCCCATCTTGTCGATCATCTCGAACGCCGCGATACGGTCCTGTCGCGACGATGCACCGGTGGGTGCCGCGATGCCAGATCCCTCTTCTTCATCGGTCATTTTGTGTCTTCCTCTTCCTCGGGTTCGAAGTCGCCTGCCGTGCGCCACTTGTCGTCGTCCATATCGACTTGGCACTTTGCATTCGTGAGCTTGGTTGCGAGCTCACGTCGGGTGTCGATCGTGTTGTTGAGATGCGTGATGTGGATGCCGCCGATGTCGGTGAACGGCTTCACATTGCCGATCTGGGTCATGACGGTACGGTCGGGATGGCTGCTCATTGCCATGCCAGCCTCAAACAGCACGTTCGGGCGAGCCTGACCGGTTAGCTCCTTCTCGTAAGCCGGATCACTCTTCTTGTGAAATTCTGGTTTGAGCTGAGCGAGGTCGTCAGGCGTTAGCAACACGACAACCGCCACGGCCTTGTCGAAGAGTGCATCCACGATCTGGCGTACGGTCGGGTTCGCAATCTTCGTCTGGCTAATCCCCTGCGTCCAACTCATTGGCTTCAGATCGAGGGATTCGAGAAACTCGAACATCGCCTGCTTGGCTCGACCGTCGCGGCCGTACACGACCATCACTGTTCGGCCCGACTTCGTCGACTGCCGCTTCGCACGCTGATTTGGCGCGATGGCTCGTGTACGCGGCGCAGCAGCGGGTGCCGCAGATGGAGCGGCAGGTTGTGTCGGAGCCGCTGCCGTGATGCCGCGAAGCACGGTCCAGTCCGCGTCGTCAACGTACTTGTTGACGTTGATCTTCTTGTCTAGTGCAACCGACATCGATGCGTGATCTCTGCCCAGACGATCAGTCTGCATCTTCGCTCGAACGAGTTGGTTGACGTGCTGCGGGGTGAAGCCGGTCTTTGCCTCAATCGCTTTCCGGAGCGCCGCGCCGTCAGCCATTGGTCGCCTTCTCCGGCTTCTCGGTTTTCTTGCGAGCCTGCGAGATCATCGCGCGAACGGAGTTCTCGGCCGAGCCCGTCAGCCCGGCGATCTCGCGGTTGCTGAACCCGCACGCTTGCAGCGTCGTCGCGGCGGTGGATCGCGCCATGTCCTGCGTAACCATCAGCGCGAGTAGGTTGGCGATCTTATTGATGTCGGAAGATTCGTCAGGCATCGGTGTCCTTCTTCGCGGCAGTCGCGGTGGCCGCCGCGGCCTTCTTCTTGGCGTTGTTGATCGTCACCTTGAGCGAACCATCAGTGGAGCCCAGAAGTGCTGCGGCTTCCGCGCGGGGCAGCCCAAGGGTCATCAGGAAGTTCGCGCGCTGAAGCAGCGGCGCCTTGCCGAGGTCTGCAAGGTGAAGCGCCTGGTATGCCTGCGCACGGGCAGCGACGGCAGTCCAGTTGATCTCGTTCGGGTCGGTCATTTGGCGCTCCTTCGGGTCGGTTAGGCCCAAGCATATACCTCTCTTCTTGCGCGTGCTATAAGCGAGCAAAGCTTTTTTGATCTAGGGAGAATTTCTGGAAACTATGCCTGACCTGCGTTTTTGATGCCTCGACTATCGTAAGCGTGGAATGACCGCCGTGTCATTCAAGGCTTGTGCAAGATGGCACGCCCTAGATCCCAGCAAACACTGGTCTTTTTCCGAAATGACTTGCGTTTTCTGGCTATCTCTCCGAGCCGGGATTCTTGATCTTGATGACCCGAGATCAACCTAGATCAAGCTCGCCTGGTAGTCGTGACAGCGCCGAGCAGTGTTGCGTGGCCGGAGAACTTGACCTCGGCGTCGTTGAGGATGTTCGAGCCGGGTCAGATTCCCCTATGGTGTCGGCATGGACTTGACTCCGTTTCTGCCAACGATCGGCGTGATAGTAGGAGCGCTAGCGACCCTTGGCGGCGTCACGATTAGTGCCCGATCGTCCCGCAAGGCCGACGAGAAACGTCTCACAGTTGAGGCTGCTCAGGAGGTCACACGACTCCAACGCGAAGACGACGCAGCGAAAGCAGACGCCGTCGAGGCGAAGGCTAGAAAGCAGACCGATCTATATGAGAGCATCGCCCAACTCTTCGTAGGTGAGCTTTCAAACCTTCGCGCACAGATGATCGCCGACGATCAGCTTCGCGTGAACACCCAGATGTTCAATGCGTGGTTCGACCGAGAGTGGCCCGTGAATCCCGACACGCGCCTACGGCGAGTGATTTCCGGGCTGACGAACGATGACCACCGTCTAAAGATCACGCAGATCTGTGACGGCATTATGGATCAGGAAGAGCTCTCATCGTGGAACTTTAACGTGGGCGGGCCTTGGGTCTCCAGCATGCTCACCCTCGGCTTCGACCTCGCCTCGACTTACGCTCGCGGGCAGGCGATCGACGCCGAATTGCAGGAACGATGGACAGCCTTCCGAAGAGAGTCTGCGGAACTTGAAAGCTACCGCGAGTCTCAGCGCGAAGCGATGAGGGAGCGACGGAAAGAAAAAGCTGCCGAGCGCAGGGCCAAAGAAGCGGAGGCGGAACAGGACATCGCAGACCTTGAGGCCGAGCACACGGCGACCGAACAGGGTGAGGTCACGGTCTAACCCTGGGGCGGTGACTTGCCGGTTCAGCAAGTCGCCGCGGATGGAACATCGCCGAGGAAGCTGTGGAGTCGTTCGTTGTTGTACCTCCTCTGGAGTCGTCTGACAAGTGACACCAACCCCGCTGAGGGGATTTTCTTGCTGGCATCCGTCGGAATGGCCCTTTCCCGCGCCGAGTTTTCCCACATGGTCGTTATTCCGGCTATTTGCAGTCATTTGGGATAACTCGGTGACGAGGGCCAATCATCCGGGAGCACGCCGGATCGGCGACCTGCGTGGGATGCCTTCCCAAACCCCGCAAAGCTGTCAAGCTACCCGGTTGCCCATTTTCCACAGCGACAGACCGGAGGACCGATGAGCCCGCGCGCACCCGTCGTAGTTCCGGTGCGCCTCAGCACCGAATGGGTCAGCAGATTCTGGACAACGACTCCTCCGATCTATATCCCGCACACTCAATGGAGCCTTCAGCTCACGATCGAAGCAAACATCCCGCTTCGGTTGGCGGTAATCAGCGTCGACGAGACTCGTGCCGTCGTGACGAAGTGCGAGCGAAGCGATGGCGCCTACGCATTCGGGGTCGGAGGTAGCAGCGAACGAGAGCCATCGGCGCGACAACTCGGAAACCCCTGGCTCGCCATCGGTGGAGAGCCAGCCGGCGATACGACGACGTGGAAGCCCATCCCGCTGGTTCGCGACATCACAGGTCGCGTGCGGGAAGTGCTGTTTGCCCTTCCGCGCCGGGATACTGAGTCACTTCGCAAGGGCCGGTGGCGGGTGCGCCACGATCTCGAGGGCTTCCTGCCGTTCACTTCCTCTGCGCTCACGCGAGGAGTTCGGGGAGGAAGACTGTTACGGCCGCCGTCCGTTCAGGGCGAGATTCGGAACTAGGGCACGATGGTGCACGTGCCGTATCCGTGGACTCCGCTCGATGCCCAGGCGATCGCCGAGATCATTCCGCACAGCCTGTGGTGGTTGTCGGGTGGAGTCGCCATTGATCGATGGCTCGCTGAACAAACTCGAAGCCACGCCGATGTCGATGTGAGCTTCCTGCGCGAAGACTGGCGCTCGATAGCCGAGTCGACCAGTGCGCGTTTCGAGCTGTACGGCGCGCACGACGGGGTGCTTGAGAAGCTCGACGAGAACCTGCCGGAACGAATCCACAACATCTGGATGCTCGACCCACGGCGGGGCAGCTGGGTCCTTCAACTGAACGTGGAATCCGGTGACGCCGACGAGTGGCGATACCGACGATTGCCGTCGATCCGCCGACCGTGGAGTGACGCCGTCTCTGTGATCGAAGGCATCCGTACAATCGCGCCGTCGGTGCAGCTGCTCTGGAAGTCGAAGGAGCCCCAGCCGAAAGACGAGGATGACCTCGCGCAGGTCTGGCCACGGCTCGACCTGGGCGAACGGTCGTGGCTGCGCTCGGCGATCAGCACGGCGCATCCCGATTCACGATGGGTGCGCGTTCTGGGCGAGTAGTCGCATTGGTCAAGGCGACAAACGGCGCAGGCGACCGTCTGTCGCGTCAACCGTCAGCTATCCCGTCACTCCAGCCCTGGTCCACGGCCGTCTGTCTGGCTGGCGGCGGGTGGTCGCAATTCTTCCATCCTGGAAATCCAACTCGTACGCCGCCGGAATGCCGAGGGCGGCCAGATCCCCGATTCGCTCATGCCTCCAATCCACCATTCCTCGATCTCCGAGGGTGTGTGAACCGCGATCCCGAACGTCGTGAACTCGATCTCGCTCCAGGGCCGATCAAGCAACATGACCCCATCGGACGTGAGGATCCGAACGCCCACGTCAGACACGGCCAGCAGACCCCACCGGATGATCCGTGAGTCTGCCCACTGCCGACCGACCGGCGTGGTGAGCGGGTCGAGCCGAATCGGGCGAATGGATGACCCTGGATGCTTCTGGCGCTCGGCCTTTACGATCGCGCGATACGGCGCCGCCCGTCGATATCGCACCAGGTTGTACGCAACGAAGGCGACGATCAGGCCGCCGACCCACAGCACGATCGCGAGCCATCGTGGGAGCGCGAGAACACCGTCGAGAATCGGCTGGCCGACAATCCAGCAGGCGGCTATGACGTACCCCTGCCAGGTGACCCATCGGGGCGAGGGATTCCAGGCATCGACGTCGCCACTCACCACGCACGCCACGATGTCCCCTTCCCGGTTGCAACTCGCGCCAGGCTCGCACCGCCGAACGCTCGCCAACCCTAGCCGGGCCCGGGCGCTGCGTGAGCGGCGACCGGCGCCGTTGGCTCCCCGCCCGCAGCACGCCGCGTGCGCACGTAGCCCCAGCAGACGAGGGCGGCAGCGACGACGGTGAGCGCGAGTCCCGCGATCATGATCGCGACGTGGAACTGGCCTGTCTCAGCGTCCGTCCAGTTCGGCTTCGCGATGGTGCCGACGAAGATCGCGGCGAGAGTCGTGCCGGCGACCGCGATGCCGACGGCGGTCGACACCTCGGATGCCGTGTCGACGAGAGCGGCGCCGATCGACGTGCGGTTGGACGGAAGACCCCGCAAAACGTTGGTGCCCGCGACCACGCCGACGACCCGGATGCCCGCGGCCTCGAGCACCAGCGCGAGCCCGATCCAGACGTAGCCGAACGTGCTGAGGAGGGCGAAGACGGCGAGGCCGACGACGATCGCCGCAGCACCGATCCACGCGGAGCGGTCGAGGCCGACGCGCTGGATGAATCGGTTGGCGAAGGTGCCGCCGAAGATGAGCACGACAACCTGCGGAAGCATGCCGATCGAGGCGAGGTAGGGCGGCCATCCCCAGTCCAGCTGAAGCTGCAGCGTGACCATGTAGCCGAGGCCGGCGACCGCGAGCCCGGATGCCGCCTTGTACGCCAGGCCGCTGGCAACCAGAGGGCGGGCGATCAGCTTCAGGTCGAGCAGCGGGTACCGCGCCGAGCGCTCACGCAGGGCGAAGGCAACGCCGCCCGCCAGCGTCGCTGCGGTGGCGACCCACGGCTGCCACGATCTGACGCCGTCGCCGACGAACAGGGTCGGCGTGACGAGGGCGAGCACGATCGTCGCGGTTCCGATGACCGCTCCGGCGATATCGATCGGGTCGCGGTGCAGTTCTGCCGCATCATCCCTCGCGATGCCGACCCGGATGCCGATGATCGCAAGAATCGCGATGGGCACGTTCACGAGCAGCAGTACCTGCCACGGCGCGAACCCGAGCACGAAACCGCCTGCCGTCGGGCCGACCGCGAGCCCGACGAGACCGACCGTGGTGATGAGGCTCATGGCACGAACGCGCAGCGTGTCGCCCTGGAACAGCCGGAAGGCCAGCGCGATCGAGCCCGGCGTCGTCATGGCCGCGGCCACTCCCATGACGGCACGCACGGCGATGAGTTCGCCCGTGGTGGTCACGAACGCCGTTGCGAGGCTCGCGATGCCAAGCAGTACGAGGCCGATGAGCATGATGCGACGGCGGCCGAACCGGTCGGCGATCGCGCCGAATGCGAGCATGAGGCCGCCGAAGACCACGGCGTACGCGCCTGTCACCCACTGCAGCCCTGTGGTCGACGCATGGAGCTCGCGTCCGATGGTCGGCAAAGCCACGTTGAGGATCGAGTTGTCCAGCATCTCGAAGAGGAAGACGGCAGACAGGCCGGCGAGCGCGATCCACGCCTCCCGCAGCGAGCGGGGCGACGCAGGCGTTTGACCTTCGGTCGAGTCATACGAACTAAGTTCCATGTTCACGAACACTGTTCTACATGGCGAACGTCGTTCGTGTCAAGGTAGGCTGAGTGTCATGGCAAGTGACCCAAGGGCCCGTCGCGCCGCTCGGCACGCCCAGTCCGGCGCATCCGACGATGCACCCCACCCGCGAAACGCCCCCATCACCGTCGAACGCATCACCGATGCCGCTCTCGAAGTCGTGGCCACCAGGGGCTATGACGCCCTGACGATGCGCAGCGTCGCCGCCGTGCTGAACACGGGCCCGGCCTCGCTTTACGCGCACGTCGTCAACAAGGCGGACATCGACGAGCTCATCCTCGGCAGGCTCTGCGCAAGGATTGTCCTGCCGGAGCCGGACCCGGCACACTGGCGCGAGCAGATCTCCGACGTGTGTGCCCAGCTCCGCGACCAGTACCTCGAATATCCGGGCATCTCCCGTGCTGCACTCGCGGTCGTCATCACGAATCTCGATGTACTGCGGGTCAATGAGGGGATGCTGGCCATCCTCATCGCCGCAGGCATCGACCCACAGACGGCCGCGTGGGCGATCGATGCCCTTTCCCTCTACGTCAGCGCCTACACGCTGGAGATTGCCCTGGTCGCGCATCGCCGCACCGCCTCCGACGACGGCTGGATCGTTAGCCGTGAAGAGCACGACGAGGTGCTGCGACGATTCGCCGCTCTTCCGGCCGATGAGTTTCCGGAGACAAGGCGCTATGCGGCACAGCTGACGGCCGGCGAGGGGCACGATCGCTTCGACTTCACGCTGGGCCTGCTGCTCGACAACCTGGCTCGCTGAGCTCCCACGCCACCAGCACGGCGCGTGTGTTTCAACCGATTTCTCTAACCACTGAACCTGTTTATTAATGCTTAACAAGCTGTTAATTGTCATTGACTTAATGTTCATGCGGTCGTAGGTTGCTGCTTAACACCAGACAAGGTGTTACACCCCACGATGGAGGATCAATGAAGATCAAGACAACCTCGAAGCAGGGCTGGGTGCGCTTCGGCCAGCTGGGCGTTCTCGTGATCGGCGCAGGCGCCGTTCTCGTGGCGACCACGACGACGGCGGCTTCCGCGCAGCCATCCCAGGTCTCCCACGGCTCGTCCCATGAGTCATCGAGTCTTCGCCAGCTTGAGCAGCGCGTCGACAATCTCGAAAATGCCCAGGCGATCACCCAGGCCAAGGCCTTCATCACCGAGGCACAGTCCCGGTACGGGCTGTTGTTCAACGGCAACGGACCCCAGGGCCCGGACCGCGTCACCTGGGGCAAGGACATCTTCACAGGGGATGGCGCGTTCCTGGCCTACGACGCGAACCTGAATCTCATCCCGAGCCAGAGCTTCGCGCACATGAAGGACGAGATCGCCACGGCGGTAGCGACGCAGCCCGCCACGTGGCCGAACACGGCAAGCGCGAACGGCTCGATGCACTACATGTTCGCGCCGGTGTTCGACAAGATCACGGCAACCACGGCGGTGACGGACACCCCGTCGATGAGCGTGAACGCGGTGAAGGGCTCGCAGACCGTCAATACGCTCACCATCCGCGTCTACCACGACACCTGGGTCAAGACGAAGGACACCGCGGTTGACGGAGGATGGCGCAAGGTCACGAGCACCTGGTACCGGCTCGACTAGTTCTCCGCCTCGCAGACACAGGTGCCCCGAGTTGCTCTGACCGACTCGGGGCACCTGCCATGTCGCGGGAGGCGCCGCTGGCAACAACTTGCCATTGTGGCCGCCCGCGTTGGGCCCGGTGCCATGATCGGCCGAAAGGGGTCGTCCCTTGTGACCGACTGGGAGGTCAAAGCATGACTGATTCACCGACAATCGTTCTCGTCCATGGTGCGTTCGCCGACGCATCCGGCTACGCGGGCATCATCAACGAACTGAAGCCGACCGGGCTCACCGTCGTCGCTCCCCCGAATCCGCTCCGCAGCCTCGAGGGCGATGGCGCGTCGATCGCCACGCTCGTTTCCGCAATCGACGGTCCCGTGATCCTCGTCGGTCATTCGTACGGCGGAGCGACCATCACGCAGGCCTCCGCAGGGCTCCCCAACGTGCAGGCGCTCGTCTACCTCGCGGGCTTCGGCATCGATGTCGGCGAGAGCTGCGCCTCTGTGCAGGCGCCATTCCCGCCCGCGCTCCTGGCAACCACCAACCAGCCGACGCCGTACGACGCACCGGGCACGCCGGGAGGGCCGGACCTCTACATCAGCAGGGAGGGCTTCAAGGAGACCTTCTGCGGCGACTCATCGGATGAGGCAGCAGACATCATGTACGCGACGCAGCGCCCCCTGTCCGCCTTCGCCCTCACGCAGAACGCGACGAAGGCCGGCTGGCACGACATCCCGAGCTTCTTCCTCGTCTCAGCCCACGACAATGCCATCCCGCCGACGGCACAGGACTTCATGGCCGACCGGATGAAGGCGACGACCGAGACCATCGACGGTTCGCACACCGCGTTCGTCTCCCACCCGGACATCGCGGCTGCCTTCATCAGGAAGGCGCTCGGGTAGTCGCCAGACGCCGCGCTCGCTCGGTCAGACGCGCGAGCGCGGTGGCACGACCTCCTGGCCGGGCTCCGCGGTCAGGTACAGCCCCTGCGCCTGGTTGGCTGACTGGGTCAGTTCCTCGAGCCATTCGCGATTGATCTGGTGCCGCTCAGCGGCAGCGAATCGGAATCGCAGCGGAATGGATGTCTCGATCCAGATGCTCGAGCGGCCGTCACCGAGCGCCGGATCGTCGCGCCACGAGAAGAAGAACGCCTCGCGCCGTCGCAGCTTTGCTGCGATCACCAGTTGCAGATGGGCAAGGGCCCGATCATCGAATTCGATCTCGAGCGCGGCATTGCCATAGAGCAGCTTTCCCAGCGGGATGGTCCTTTCGTGAGCACGGCGCGGTTATTCGCCATGTGCATCGTAGGGATGCGCGCCGCGATGAGCATCATGGGCCGGGGGGCTTGACACGCACCCTTCTGCGGTTCTCGCCGAAGGGTCACTATGGGTGCATACCCAACGTTCGGCGCCGGGCGCGCGTCTGAATGTAGTGAGGGGCGCAAACGCTCCGCGGACGAGGGAAGGGGTGGCACGATGCCGACAGCCGCGGGCGCCCCCAGCTGGGATGACGTCGTGCGAACGCTGGTGGCGGAACGCGGTGATGCGCTGTCCCGCTACGCGTACTTCGTCTCCGGCAGCGCGGATGACGCGCCAGACCTCGTTCAGGACGCCCTGGTCGGCGCATTCGGCCGGATTCGCAACGGCTTCTCCGTCGCGAGCGCGGAGAGCTACGTGCGCCGCGCCATCCTCAACGCCTCGATCGACCGTGGACGCCGCGCATCGCGCTGGCGCAGAATCGCGCACCTCGAGGCCGTGCCGGTCGAAAGGCAGTCGCCTGCCGATGCGACGGACGCCCGTATCGACATGCACGGCGAGTTGGAGAAGCTGTCACCGCGAGAGCGAGCGTGCCTCGTGCTCCGGTACTACGACGATCTCAAGGTCGACGACATCGCAGCAACGCTCGGGCTGAGCGCTGGAGCCGTGAAGCGTTACCTGAGCGACGGACTCGCGAAAATGGCCGCCGCACTGCGGCCGGATGACTCGATGGAGGGCCCCCATGGCACACGATGACGACGAGCCCGTGCCCGGGACGAACGGCATCGACCTCGGCAAACTGCTGCGATCGGACGACTCCGTCACAGACGGACGACTCGACGCCGAGGACATCGTCCGCAGGGCACGGAACAGGCGCGGTGCGAAAATCGCTGGTATCGCTTCTGCCTGGGCTGTGGCGGCCGTCGTCGTGATCGGCGGGGGCGCGATCGGCCTGGGGCAGCTCGCATCCGGCGGCGTCGGGGACGCGAGTTCGTCCGCCGCATCCGGCCACGTCGCGCCGGATGTCGCACCCGGGCCATTCGATCCCGGTGACCCCCGCTGCGGCGCGGCGGCGCCCGTCAGCGCGACGACGGCGGACGGCCTTGCGCTCAGCGTCGCCGTCACCGGCGCGCTCGAGCCTGCTTCGACCGCGGTCGCGACGGTCACCATGACCAACGCAGGAGATCATGCCGTGACGGGCTCAGTCGAGCAGCCGCGGGCGGCTCTGACGAGGAATGGTTCCGTGACGTGGCTGAGTGCCGTCGTCCCAACTGTTTCCCCGCGCGAAATCCTGTTGGGCGTCGGCGAATCGGTGACGTTCCCTCTCACCATCGTGGCCGATGGCTGTGGTCCGGGGCACGACAACGGCGCAGGACATCCCCCGGCCGCAGCCGGAACCTACCGGCTTTTTGCCACGATGGTCGTTCACCTGGCCAGCGGCGATGAGGTTGCCGTGTCGACGCCGACGGAGCTTCGAATCCCCTGAAAACGGGAAGCATTGCCGTTGCCGCGCAGTTTGCTATGCACATGACAACAATTGGATTCATCGGTTCTGGTAATATCGGAAGCAACGTCGCCCGCGCGGCGATCGCGCACGGCTACGACGTCGTTCTCAGCAACTCCCGTGGGCCCGAGACCCTCGCCGAGCTCGTCGCGGAGCTCGGACCGAAGGCGAAGGCTGCGACGCCGGCCGAAGCGGCACGGGCTGGCGACTTCGTGGTCGTCACGACGCCGATGACGGCGGTCGCGTCGCTTCCCGCGGATGACCTGGCCGGCAAGATCGTCATCGACACCAACAACTACTACTGGGAGCGCGACGGCCGCATCCCCGAGATCGACAACGGCGAGATCACCTCGAGCGGTTACGTGCAGCGCGCGCTGCCCAGCGCGAAGGTCGCGAAGGGGTTCAATCACATCGGGGCAGCCGACATCCCCGTCGACGGCAAGCCCGCTGGCGATCCGGACCGCCGCGCCATCGCGACCGCGAGTGACTTCGCGGAAGCCTCCGACCTCGTCACGAAGCTGTACGACGAATTCGGCTTCGACACCGTCAACATCGGGCCTCTCGCCGACAGCTGGCGCGTCGAGCGCGACCAGCCGGCATACGGTCATCGCCAGACGAAGAATGAGCTGACAGCGAACCTGGCCAGGGCGACGTCCCCCGGCGCCTGACGAACTGGCACACTGGGGTGCGTGGCAGCAACATTCGTCGTCGTACCCCAGTGGCAGGGTTCTGGTTCGTCCCGGGCCATGAGGCTCGTCGATGGCGCTGATGCCATCAGAGGCGACCTTCCGAGCGCGAGCACTCTCGTCGTGGAAGTCCCGCTCGAGGCCGGAGAGGCGCAGGGCTCAGGAGTCTCCCGCTTCAGCTCAATCCAGCTGGTGCGCGATCGACTGGCACGAACGCTCTCGACGGTCGACGGACTCGCCATCACCATCGGCGGAGACTGCGGGGTCGAGCTGGCCGCGGTATCGCACGTGACAGACCGGGCAGACGTCGCGCTCGTCTGGTTCGACGGGCACGCAGACCTGAACACCCCCGAGTCATCCGACTCGTCCGCCTTCCACGGGATGATCGCCCGCACCCTGGTCGGCGACGGAGCCCCGGGTCTCGTGCCCGCTCGCCCGATCGCGCCGGATCACCTCGTGCTCGCCGGCACTCGCGCATTCGACGACGCGGAAGACGCGTACGTGCGTGAGGCGGGAATCCGCGTGCTCGAAGGCGATCGCTTCAGCACAGATGAGCTCGTGGCCGCCGTCGAGGCGACCGGAGCGAGCACCATATACATCCACGTCGACCTCGACGTGCTCGACCCCGGCGAGATCGAGGGGATCGGATATCCGGAGCCGTTCGGGCTGACGGTGCAGAACCTGGTCGACTCCATCAAGGCCCTGAAGGCCAGGTTCACACTCGGCGGGGCAGGCATCACGGAGTTCGCGCCTGCGTCCGTGGAGAAGGCGCTGGACGACATGCCCGCGATCCTTCGCATCATCGGAGCGCTTGCATCCTAATTGCGACGGAACCGGGCGCGGCAACCCGTCGCGGCGGCGGTGCGTCGTTACTAGGGTGAAACCATGACAACAACCGAGTACGACGTGATCGTCATTGGAGCGGGTGCCGTCGGCGAGAATGTCGCGGACCGCGCCGTCCAGGGGGGCCTCACCGCCCTCATCGTCGAGGCCGAACTGGTGGGGGGCGACTGCTCGTACTGGGCGTGTATGCCGTCGAAGACCCTGCTGCGCAGCGGAATCATCTATCGGGCCGCCCAGAAGGTCGGGGGCGCACGCGAGGCGATCAGCGGTGAACTCGATGCCCTGGCGACACTCGCCCGTCGCGACTCGATCGTGCACGACTGGGACGACCAGAGCCAGGTCGACTGGCTGAACGGCGCAGGCATCGACCTGGCGCGCGGCCATGGCGTCATCACGGGCGTCAAGCAGGTCACCGTCGGCGACACGGTCTACACCGCGCGTCACGCCGTGTGTGTGGCGACCGGGTCCGCGGCTCTCATGCCCGACATCCCGGGGCTGAAGGAATCGAGCCCGTGGACGAGCCGCGACGCGACGAGCGCGAAGTCCATCCCGGACAGCCTCGCCATCATCGGCGGAGGCGTCGTCGCCGTCGAGATGGCGACGGCGTATGCGTCATTCGGCACGAAGGTCACGGTGCTCTCGCGCGGCGGGCTTCTCAGCGGACAGGAGCCGTTCGCCGGCGAGCTGGTCGAGAAGTCGCTGAAGGAACTCGGTGCGGATGTCCACATGAAGGTGTCCCCAACCAGTGTCTCGAAGACCAACGGTTCCTTCGTCATCGAGCTTGATTCCGGGGCAGTCGTCACGGCGGCAGAGCTCCTCGTCGCGACGGGGCGTGTGCCGCGCAGCATGGATCTCGGCTTCGAGAACATCGGGCTGACGCCCGGCGACTGGCTCGAGACCGACGACACCATGAAGGTCAAGGGATTCGACTGGCTCTACGCGACGGGCGACATCAACCACCGCGTGCTGCTGACCCACCAGGGCAAGTACCAGGCCCGCGCCGCGGGCGACGTCATCGTCGCGCGAGCTCTCGGAAAGCCGGTGCATGACGGCAAATGGGGTTCGCACGTCGCGACGGCAGACCACGAAGCCGTTCCCCAGGTGACCTTCAGCGACCCGGAGGTGGCCTCCGTCGGACTCACCGCCGCCGCCGCGGAGAAGGCCGGGTACGACATCCGCGTCATCGACTACGACATGAGCTGGCTCGCAGGAACCGCGATCCAGGCGGATGACTACCAGGGTCGAGCGCGCATGGTCGTCGACGAGAAGCGAAAGGTGATTCTCGGCGTGACGTTCGTTGGCCAGGACGTGAGCGAGATGCTGCAGGCCGCAACGTTCGCCGTCGTCGGTGAGATCCCCCTCGATCGGCTGTGGCACGGCGTGCCCGCCTATCCGACCATGAACGAGATCTGGCTGCGCCTGCTTGAGACCTACGGCAGGCCGGACTCCGTCTAATCGCGCACCAGGTTCTCGTACACCGCGAGCAGTGATGCTGCGGCCGTCGCCCAGGTGAACCCCTCCGCGTACCCCCGGGCGGAGGCGCCGAGTCTCGCGAGCCTCGGGGCGTCCCCGAGCATCGATACGACGACCGCGGCCCAGTCGAACGGGTCGCGACTGGCGACCAGTGCGCCGGACTCGCCATCAGAGATGGAGTCGACGAGCCCGGTCCCGCGGTAGCCGATCACCGGTGTGCCGCTGGCCGCGGACTCGAGCGCGACCAGCCCGAATGTCTCGGAGTGCGAGGTCATCAGGGTGAGCTCCGCGGCCGCGAGCAGGTCGGCGAGGCTCTCGCGGTCGAGCGCTCCGACAAATCGCACGTCGCCGGCGACACCGAGGTCGCGCGCGACGGAATCGAGCCGTGCGCGGTATCCGGCGTCATCGGCTTCGCCCGCGATCACGAGAAGCGGTGCCCAGCCCCTCGACGCGTGGACACTGGCGAGGATCCTGACGGCGAGTTCCTGGTCCTTGAGCGGCTGGATGCGCCCGGCCATGACGAGGAGTGGCCGATCGGTCTCCAGACCGAGATATTCGCGCATCGCGACATCGTTTCTGGCCCTGATCGGCGTGAACAGCTCCGTGTCGACTCCCGGCGGGATGACCCAGAGTCGATCGGGAGGCGTGCGCAGGTCGTCGATGAGCGAGGTCACCTCCGCGCTCGAGCCTGCGACGACGGCATCGGCCTGCGTGACGAGGAATCCCTCCCCGCGGAGCCTGCCCTCCGGCTCCGGAGTATCGCCATCGGCGAGATCCCGGTTCTTCATCGCGGCCAGGGTGTGGAAGCTCTGCACGAATGGCAGGCCGAGTTCGATGGCGACGGGCAGCGTTGCAAGACCGCTGAGCCAGTAGTGCGCGTGGAGGAGGTCGTAGCGCGGTGCCCGCCGACCCACCAGGGTCGCGACTGCCTCGCCGAACTCGTCGGCGACATCCACCAGTCTCGACTTCGGGATGGGGGAAGGTGGCCCGGCCGCGAGAGATCGCAACGAGACTCCGTCGGCCAGTTCGCGGTCGACGGGCTCCCGGTCTGCCCTCGTCAGCAGGTCGACCTCGACCCCCCGCGCGGCGAGCGCGGAGGCCAGGGCGAGAATCGACACGTTCATGCCGCCCGCGTCTCCCCGACCGGGCAGATCGGCCGGAGATGTGTGCATCGAGACCATGGCAATGCGTCTGAGGCCATCGGTCATACAGCCACTGTATTGTGCGTACAACGAGGGGATGGTGCGATCCGTGGCAGAACGCAGGACCATAGTCATCACGGGCGCGAGCTCTGGCATCGGCGCCATCGCCGCGCGTGAGCTGGCGAAGGATGGCTGGGAGGTCGCCGTCGTCGGCCGCAACCCGGAGCGGACGCATTCCGTGGCCTCCGCGATGGGCGGCACGCCGTTCCTCGCCGACTACGACCGGCTCGACGACGTGCGCGCCCTGGCTGCTGCCCTGCTCGAGCGGTATCCGATGATCGACGTGCTCGCGAATAACGCGGGCGGTCTCGTCGGCAAGCGCGCAGAGACAGCGGACGGGCACGAGCGGACGTTCCAGCACAACCACCTCGCGCCGTTCCTTCTCACCAACCTGCTGCTCGAACGGCTCGTGGCGACCGGCGGGCGGGTCGTCAGCACCTCGAGCGTCGCGAATCGGTTCGGCAGGGTGAACCTGGCTGACCTCGATTCACGAAAGCGCCCATATCTCGGCGGCTGGCGCGCATACGGCACCTCGAAGCTCGAGACCATCCTGTTCATTCGTGAACTCGCCAGGCGCACCGGGCTGTCCGCGTATTCGTTTCACCCGGGATCCGTGCGCACCGCGTTCGGCACGGACACCGCCGCAGGGCGGTTCGCGATGCGGCTTGCCTCCGTCACCCAGATCAGCCCTGAGGCCGGCGCCGTTCCGCTGGTCCAGCTCGCTTCCGCCGAAGCCGTCGCGGCTCCGAGCGGCACGTATTTCGACCAGCTGAAGCCGGATGGCGCGACGCCCGCCCAGGGCAAAGACCTCAGCCTCGCGGCCGACCTCTGGTCAGCCTCAGAGCGTATTTTGGGAATCGCGCCGACGACCTGATCTATTCTGGATGACCATGGCCAGCCGACCGTACGCCAACCGCGCCAGGAGCGCGACGCTCGCCATCGCCGCGGCAGCGCTCCTCGGCGTCGTCCTCTCCGGATGCGCGGGGTCGGGCCAGAAGGCGGCGCCGCCATCATCCAGCCCGCCGCCGGCGACGACGGCCCCCGTGACGCCGACACCGGTTCCGACGCCCACCTTCGTCGCCAAGAAGTACACCTGCCAGAGCATCCTGCCGCCTCCCACCCTCGCGGTCTTCACGCAGAAGGCATCAGACGGGTTCACGCTCCAGAAGGACTACGTCGAGCGCGTGCACAACTTCTCGCCGGATCTCTCGCAGTTCTCCGACTGGGGCGGAATCCTCTGCCAGTGGGCGTACCCGAATGCCGAGAAGAGCGTCGACTACGGATTCTCGGCGATCACCGCGGACCAGGCGACGACGGAACAGGCCCAGCTCACCAAGAACGGGTATGTCGGCACGGCGAAGGACCACGGCACCGTGTTCGCCAACACGGACACGACGGACTTCCCCGACACCTATCTCTTCATCGACGGCTACTGGTTTTATGCGTCGACGACCTCGCTCCTCGATCTCATCGTGGACAACGTCTTCGCCACGCCAGACCAGTAGCACGAGTCGCAGTTTTACCAGGCCGGCGGATGCCTGCGCTGCCAGCCGATCCGCCGCTCGAGCTGCGCCCCGATCGCGAGGAGGGTCGACTCGCCTCCTGGTCGCCCGACCAGCTGCACTCCCATCGGGATGCCTTCGTCGGTCGCCGCGACCGGCAGCGTGATGGCGGGAAGGCCCGTGACGTTCGCAAACGATGTGTACGGGGTGTACTGGCACTGCTGCGCAAAATTGAGCTCTGGATCGTCCCCGGAATACCAGCCGATCGGCCTCGGCGTCTGCGCGAGCGCCGGCGTGAGGACGGCGTCGTACGGACGGAACTGGCGGATGATCGACCTCTCGAATGCCGTGAGCAGTCCGAGAGCCTCTGCGAGCGCACGGGCGGAGAGTGTGCGGCCCGATTCGACCAGCCAGCGCGTCAACGGCTCGAGCAGGTCAAGCTGCTCCCCCTCTGCAGGGATTCCCGCCGCGCCGGACTGCCAGACCGTACGAAACGCGGGGGCGTACGTGTCATCCGGCTCGAGCGCGTACTCCTCGATGCCGTGGCCGATCGCCGCAAGCTCCCCGATCGCGAAGTCGAGCGCTGCCCTGGCCTCCGGCGAGAGGGTGATGTCGTACGCGGAGTCCCACGGGGACGTGGTCATGACCGCGAGCTGGTAGCGACCCTCACCGCGGGTCGCCGCCCCGAGCAGCGGCCCGTCGTTCGGCTGCGGCGACCGCACGGAGTACGGGTAGTCCCCTCCCGCGATCATGGCATCGAGCAGCATCGCGGCGTCGGCGACGGAGCGCGCGATGGGCCCGGTCGTGTCGAGGCCGCCGAGACTCGTGAGCCCGCTGCCCGATGGCACGAGCCCGCGACCCGGCTTGACCCCGACGAGACCGGTGGCGGCCGCAGGGATACGGATGCTGCCGCCGCCGTCCGATCCCGGTGCGAACGACAGGAGGCCGGCCGACACCGCGACGGCCGCTCCCCCGCTGCTTCCGCCTGCGCCGAGGTCGAGATTCCACGGGTTGCGTGCGGGCGGCGCGACGAGGGATTCCGTGTAGCTCGGCATGCCGAACTCTGGCGCATTGGTCTTGCCGAGGCTGATCCCGCCCGCGGCGTCGAGCACCTGCACGATCTCGTCGGACTCCTCAGGCACGAAGTGCTCGAACAGCCTCGAGCCGAACGTCGTGCGGACGCCCGCGCGACGCGTGAGATCCTTGTCGCCGAAGGGCAGCCCCCAGAGTGCGGCGGATGCGTCAACGTGTTCTGCCAGGTGCGCGGCCCTCGCGAGCGCGGCATCCCGGGTGACCGTCGTGAAGGCACCGAGCGCCGGATTCAGCCGCTCGATGCGGTCCAGGTAGTGGGTAGCGAGTTCGACCGGACTGATGGCGCCGCGGTGAAGCATGGCCCACTGCTCCTGCGCCGAGAGATCGTGGAGTTCCGACACGCCTTTGAGCCTAGCCGCGGGGAGGTACGAAAATCGGGTCTTGACATCGGAGGGCAAGGCTGGTTGGTTAGTTACATGACTAACGAACCAACCAAGGTTCCCGATCCTCTGGGGTTTCCCCGTGGATGAGTCGCGCCCGATCTTCCTGCAGATCGCAGAGGGGATCGAGAACGACATCCTTTCCGGCGTGCTGCCGGAGGAGACGCAGGTGCCGTCGACCAACGAGTTCGCGGCGTTCTATCGCATCAACCCCGCCACAGCGGGCAAAGGCGTGAACCTGCTCGTCGACGACGGGATCCTCTACAAGAAGAGGGGCATCGGGATGTTCGTCGCGGCAGGATCGCGCGATCGCCTCGTCGCCAAACGGCGCGGCCAGTTCGAGAACGAATTCGTGCGGCCGCTCGTAGCTGAGGCGGCAAAGCTCGGCATCACCCCTGAACAACTCGAAGACATGATCAGCCGTAACCGGGCAGACAAGGAGAAGGCAGTATGACTACGGTCGTCGAGGTCAAGGGCCTCACCAAGAAGTACGGCAAGTTCACCGCGGTGGACGACGCGTCCTTCAGTATCGAGGAGAACCGCATCTACGGACTCCTCGGTCGCAACGGCGCGGGCAAGACGACGATCATGTCGCTGCTCACCGCGCAGGCGTTCGCTTCGAGCGGCAGCATCCGGGTCTTCGGCCAGTCGCCGGTGGAGAACGCCGAAGTGCTCGGCAACATCTGCTTCATCAAGGAGAGCCAGACCTACCCCGAGGACTTCAGGCCGCGGCACGTGTTCGCCGGTGCCCCGTGGTTCTTCCCCAACTGGGACCAGGACTTCGCCGACCGGTTGATCGCCGACTTCCGGGTCCCGATGAATCGCAGGATCAAGAAGCTCTCGCGCGGCCAGCTCTCCGCGGTCGGCGTGATCGTCGGCCTCGCGTCCCGCGCACCCATCACCTTCTTCGACGAGCCATACCTCGGCCTCGACGCCGTCGCGCGGCAGACGTTCTACGACAGGCTCCTCGAGGACTTCGCTGAGCACCCGCGAACGGTCATCCTCTCCACGCACCTGATCGACGAGGTGGCCAACCTCCTCGAGCACGTGATCGTGATCGATGACGGCCACA
>Ga0247779_1000415_pt1 | contig 27743 bp, 32 predicted proteins | sample UWRJL221509R5_FD_179925 | JGI IMG/M metagenome (GOLD analysis project Ga0247779, IMG submission 179925) | Plant litter microbial communities from Arlington Agricultural Research Station in Wisconsin, United States - UWRJ-L221-509R-5 | ecosystem: Environmental > Terrestrial > Plant litter >...
AGGGGCATTGTCTAAGGGTGTATACCACATTCTTGTCAATCTGCTCAAGGAATTGTAGAAGTTTTCAAACAACGACGAAAGGGTCATCGCATCTTTACGTAACGATGCAGTAATTACATAATGCAAGCGCCTGACTTTACGGGATTTTCCGCGATGAATTTAGATCTGCTAAAGATAAAATCTGACCTGTGTATTTCTTTTCACCCACCAAAGCGAGTTCCCAACGCAGAATGGCGGAAGCGCCTCCTCCCACACTCTACGACGAGACCTATCGATCCATCTCATACCCTGAGCCTTGTATCGGCAGTATTGCCAATAGTCCCAACCTCGTAGGAAGGCTTGAACATCATTCCCCTACGACCGATGGCTCCTTTTCCATATGCATAGCGTCTGGTAGAGGTGTATTTATCAGCCAGGTTAGTACAATATATATACATGCTCATGAGCGTCGTGCATTAATCATGCGGATACAGTCCCTGTACGAGTCCATTCCAACTGAACATCGACCCCCTCTCAATACTGCCGATGCCGGTCGAACGGTAAACACAATCGCCACCTCACCCATGAAAACAATTGGCTCGACTTTCATGCCAATTATCCTAACCAACAAGGACACACTCGAGAAGTTCCGGATTGTCCTCTACGCTTTGGTTGTGCCAAATCTTTTCATGGGGATGTTCATCTCAGACTGGCCTTTAGTGAGGACAACTCAATGGTCATCCTCCGGTCCTACTTTCGGACTTGGATTTGATGAGACAAATTGGGACAGCACAATCAATGTGAAAGGTATTTAGTGGGATATTCTAATGACTTTTCGATGCAAAATGTCAGGTAAGCACGAACCAGTCTCTTTCCTCGATTGCTGCAGCTGACGACCTTGTTGCATATCTGGTGGGTACTTTACTTCGTCATAGTTGAGGTCAAGTTGGAGTAGAACCTCAGGCTCCGCGAATGGAAAGTAAATTACATTTCATCTGCCGTAATTACACAATCCTAGCGCCTGAGTTAACGGGGTTTCCCGAGATCAAATTTAGATCAGCTAAATTGAAAATTCGACTTCTTTGTCTGGTTCCTTTCACTACCACGTAACATACAATGTCCGCAGCACCCCCTCCTTACTATCGCACTCTCTACGATGAAACCCATCGATCTATAATATACCTTAACCCCTCTATAAGTAGCATGGCCAACAGGCCAAACCTCATCGGCAAACTTGAACATCATTCCCCCATAACGGACGGGTCGTTTTCCATCTGCATAGCTTCGGGGGAAGGTGTATTTATCAGTCAGGTGAGCGTTATTTCCACATGTCTAACCATGTTGGATAGTGACGGTCCCGATACATAGTCTCTATATGATTCCATTCCAGCCGAGCATCGACCTCCTCAATACCGCAGAGGCTGGTCAGACGGTTCACACACTTGTCACTGCACCCATGGCCGCAATTGGGTCAACTTTCATACCGATCATTTTAACCAACAAGGATACTCTCGAAACATTCCGAATCGTCCTCTACGCTCTGGTTCTGCCCAACCTTTTCATGGGGATGTTCATCGCGGATGGGCCCTTGGTAAGGATGGCCCAATGGTCATCCTCTGGCCCTACCTTCGTGCTTAGGTTGGATGAGACAGGTAGGGGTAGCGAGATTAAAGTTCAGGGGATATGATACTCTGTTGGCTTACAGGGCGCAATGTTAGGTAAGTCCGAGTCAGTCTCTTACCTTGATAACTGAAGTTGATACTGCTCGTTGCGTACCTCGTGCTTCAAAATAGCTTGCCGACCCGTGATTCCGTTCTCAGCTGTCCCATATTTTAAGATGATTGAGTCAAATCGGTGCTAGGTGAATTCCAATAATAACGAACAAACAGAACAGTGTCGTAAATAAAAAGAGTGAGTAAATTCACGAAGTTATGAAGCCTACGATAGACATGGCAAAGTAGGATTGCGTATAGCTATGTGAGTAGCCCCTAACTTCCTCGCAGTACCCAAGAGGTGGGCAAACGATGCTAGATCTTCTTGAAGGTTCAATGATGCGTTGATGTCATTGAACCGCTTCAGCGCTTCATCTATCGTCGGTCACTTAAAGAGGAGACGGTACCATATCCTATACCAGAGGCTTCTAAAATTTGAGACCCTTGAAACTCCTTATTGGGACAGAAATGGCATGTTCCTGTCATCAGACACTGGTGTCAACACCCTACCTTATAAACGGTTCAACAAAGGAAAGACTCTCGTCCATAAACTCCTCACAAATAAGATTTTCAGTCGGTGTAAAATATAATGGATTCTGTGCCAGTTCCAGTGAATCTTGGAGCTCCGGCACAGTGCTGTAGACATTACCTGCTTCGTACTGTCTAAAGTGAACGGAGTCGATCAGAAAGTACTTTGGCGGGTCCTCGTGCCCTTGTAAGGTATTTGGCTGGCCCACTAACCTTGGGTTTTAAATTGAATGTTACTGAATGGTTTCCTTCAGGAAACATAACTGACGGACTCCATCATATGGTCAGTAATATTGACATCCTAGCTGTTCTCTCTAAAAGAATCAGCCTTAACTGTGGGTTACATGAGTTTCATGCATAAGCTACATTGCAACGCTTATAAACACCATCATGATCGATACAATACTACATGGGATGACTTACCTCCTCGACAACCTCTCCAACTGAATCAAATTAGGGCGAGAAAAATAGACGTAGGAATAGGTATAACCATCGTTCAAAGGGGGTTGGAGAACGTCGAGGAGGGGAGTACAGTGATTGCGCGGAGGATCGGATAGGTCTTCAGAGGAAAAGTAGCAAACTTAAATATTTCTTCTTACGTTAATGGGATGTGTTGCTTATACGATAGTTTGATAACAACACGCAAGGCCGTAGAAGTTTAGACAGCTTCATTTTGATTTGTCCGTCTACACAATTTTAACTTCATCTTTAGCGAACCTACAAAAAGTGTACGTGAATCTACTTACAATCAGAGGATGTCCATCTTCGCAATCCATGTCGAATTTCTTGTTAGTCGTCCAGGAAGGAACCATTCAAAATGATGACCCTGCTCCTTTATTCAGACTTCAGACGTAATTCCAGAGTATTTCAGTTTTCCTAGTTCGTCCATGGTCTCAGACGTGGTGTAGTTGAGGAGTCCTTCGATGAATTTTGAAAGTTGTGGCTTTTCCTGCGACAGTACTTGCTCTTATTTTCCATACGCACATGTGCTTCGCTCAGCGCCGGTGTGATAATGACATGGCTGCATTTTGTTTCTTCCAGGCCAGATCCCTCACGCAATTTAAATTTATCCACTGTAGGAGGAATGGTGATTATAGACCAGCACCTATGACGGCAGCAGTCAGTTATATCTGGAATGCGATCAGCGAGTTAAGTAAAAGGAACAGGTGTTACGTACAACTTGCACAAGCGCGTAATCCTGCCCAATTCTAGTGCAAAGGTACGTCAAGGACATGAGGGGAGGAAGCAAGAGGTGCCGGTGACTTTGTACTCGGCGATCGATTTGAGTACGATTCAAGAAAGTCCAAAGTACTTGCCATACACGGCCAAACATACTTTTTCAACCCGAACAACCCCGACGTCGCGAAAATGGTTGCGTTTGATTTCTTTTGCTTTTTCTTCATCTTCCGAGAACTCGTACCAGCGCCCGTTATCTTCAACGTTATTTAACAATTGTCTGGAGGCCAACATCTCGGTCTACATTATGAACGATTCATCTCCCATACATCTCATCACGGGTTTGGGACGGATGAAGTTTGTTTAGGAGGAAGGGCGCAATGAACGGTAAAAGGCTGAATAAACATAGTCCGGTAGGTTTTGGATTTTCCATTTTATCTTGACTAGTATTAATGATGTTCTGGGGTCCTCCATCATAAAACAACTTCTCTGCAAGCCATGGCATCAAGACCCGTCCCAATATACGGCTTCCTTCGATCACGGCCTGTGTACATCTATGGCCCTCCAATTAGGGGACAAAAAATAGGCCTGCCCGGGCGACATTAGTTGATATATACTAGCAAGGTGAATCATGCAGTAATCTACCTAAACGCGTGGAGTCGTAATTCAGAGACTCATGCACTCAACGTGCAGGCGATAAAGTTGTGCAAGGAATTGTAGGAGTATGCTTTATAAGATATACCACCTTGCTTTGCCAATGTGATGGGAAATGGTTGAAATCGCTGAATATGTTACCTCTATGATCCGAAATCCGTGAGCGTAACTTCCATGTGCTGAGTCCTCGGAATGGCATGTCAAAGTTCTCGATAGCTTCATTGATTTTAGGCCATAGCGTCGTCTTGGGTCATTTCCATCACCAGAGGTCCTCGTATCTATATATGAAGGTTCCATTCGAATGTCCCTCGTGGTGGATAAACATTCATATGGTAATTCAGTAAGATCATTATGTTGGGTGATGTACTTCTACTCACATCAGGGAAACCCTCTCGGATATGATTTCCAGCGTAGTAGTATATATCGGTCTGAAAAGGATTCAGTGGAACGTAAGGGTCACGGAACTCTGGAACGGCATGGTTTCGTTCCATGATTACGTCTTCTAGAGACGTTTTCTCGCTGGCCTCTTACTGACGCGAGAGGCCGAAGTCGATGATATAATATTCTGGGGGAGGCCACTTGGTCCTTGTGAAACACTTTGCTGAACCACTCAAATCACGTTTCTTCACGATCTCAACTGGACGAAATCCGTGAGAGAACATTGAACAATCCATGGTGAATATATATACATTCAAGTCCCTAGCATTGTCAGGTCAGTCACGGTGTAAGACAGATCCTTTAGAGAAAGTAATATCTGTACATACCTATATGCCTTCTGATGCTCGTGCATACATTGTGAGCTCTATCATATGAAAGGAAGTTAAACGACTGGCTCGATTACAGCTGTGAATAGTCCACAGCGTTACCGACTGTGTCAAAAGCGGGTAGACGAAATATGCGAAGGCTCAGATACGGTATAACAAGAAAAACAAATTTGGCATTGTTGTCTGGAATTGAGGGATAAAGAACGTCCAGCAGTAGAATGCAATGATTGCGTTTGTCTTTCCTAGCTTTTTCTGTTCAAGAGTAGCGAATAATGTCCTCTTCAAAGGGGCTGATATATCTGTTAAGTAATGGTATTCGCGAGCCAGTCGGAATATGTATAGCGTCGATGATTTGAAGGCGCTGGTAAGCGTGACATTTTAGGAACGAGAATTCAAGAGTAGTGTCCCAGCAAAACTTACCATCAAAGGGCGGCCGTCATCAAAGCGATATTTATTCTTTCCATTGCTTCTCCAAGAGTGGACCCACCTAGCTCTGAGCATATCTTTCTTGAATTTGATAGCAACCATTCTTGAGGAACTAATCACGGTCCATCAACGGTGTTATCAGTGCGATAATAGCAACGTTTGCCAATGGAGTGGTAAGTGTGGGATAAAGAAGTGAGCAAACAGCCTTGAGCATATTATACCTGGTGAGGCTTTTTTTACCAGACACTCAATGCCGTGCCAGATTCTCACCCTAATGGCGCGATTGACTTCCCATAGCTCGTCACATTCTTTTGATTTTTTCTTGATTTTTGAACTTCGGTCGAACCATATATAGTATGACCGACGCTGTGTTCCATGACATGCTTTTCCTCTGCAAAACAACTTATCCTCCTCTTTCATTTACACAAGTTATAATCTCTTCCTTTGGATGAGACCAAAGGCTGATAGAACCCCCGGCTTTATCGCAAATCAGGTCACAAAACGAGTATACTTGCGTCCACACTGAAGTCTAGCTTGATTAATGATGACTCTAAAGAAACAAGGACAACTGGCACAGAACGTCAATAGTGTAAAATGAGATATAATAATAATAAGAGAAATATACCTATATGCAAGGTTTATGGCTTTGGAATTGCTGGGGTTCCCTTGATCACAAAAATAATTTTTCGCGTCCAATGAGACAACAAGTGGGAAAGGTTCTCCATCTTAGTAGCCCCTCTCAATGGAGTTCTCGAGCGAAGCTTCCAGGTACTTAAGCCTCCAACGATATCGTTAAAGCGGTTCAAAACCTCATCGATAGTTGGCCTTTTGGTGGGATCGTCTTGAACCATGTCATCAACAAGAGGCTGCAGGAACTCAGTGCCTTTATATCCTTCCATATGTAATAGGGTAGAGTTTCCCTAGAGTGCCAGCATTTGATCCTGATGAGGATATATAGAAACAAGAAAAAGTGCGTTACCTGAATAAAATGCTCTCTTATAAAATTCCCAGCCAGGTAAATGTCCGTCATAAAAGGATTTTGAGGTTTGTCCAGGTCTTTAAATTCCGGTACAGTCCTATCTCCTCCAAAAACTATTGGTACAGCGAGAGAGGATTCACTCCCATCATAATGTAGTGCAAGGCCGAAGTCAATGATATAGTATTTCGTTGGACGTTGCGTTCTCGTATAAAATGGTGCTGTGCCGCTTAGGTCTGGTTTTTCGTCGAGAAGATCATGATGATGGCCCTTCGGGAACAGCTTGTGTGACTCCATCATAATGTTATTAGAGTTCAGATCGCTGTTAAAAGCTCAGTATCAGCTACTCTCTGAGAATGTCGTGTAACATACCGGTGTGCCACGCGATTCTCGTGCATTAATTGTAAAGACTGAAGGAATAGTCAGATACACTAGGTAGAATAAGGAGAGTCCCGACATGTACCTCTAATACACCCCTGATGCATTGAACAACTTCTCCAACGGTATCGAAACGCGGTGTTAAAACTGGTCGCGCATATGGCATGACAAGTAACTGAACGTCATCTTTATCCTCACCGAGGGGGCGGAGGACCTCAAGCAGAGGAATACAATGATTCCTCTTGTCCTTCTGCAGAGCCTCGGAAGATAGAAAACGCATTACATCGATCTCCGTTGGGTTATTCACTTTGCGCACCAGCTTTATCGCAACATGCCTTCCGCTTGGAATATGAATAGCATCGTTGATCTGAGCGAACTGGAGAACGCTTTATACATGGTCAATTTTACATGAATTCAGAGCTTACTGTCAGCCCATATCCATCTGCATTATCCAGGGGAGATGTACCGTTCTTCTTCCAAGATGGAACCCAGTCAGGAGCGAACCGTGGTCTTAACTGATATCCTCGCTCCTTTAACCAAAGGTAATTATCTCTCCAGAAGACCTCCATGCTGCCTAGACGATCGAATATTGGAAGAGAATTGTCCTCCTCGGCATTGGAGGCCATTTTCGCGAGTAGATATCTTTAGGAAGGAAAGGGCAAGAAGAGCAAGGTGACAGGTTCGGTATTCTGCAAATGGTCGTTCTGGAGTCATGTGCGAACATCTATCACGTTGCTGGATCTGAGATCGTCGTGTTTCAAATTACTATGTACTTCGGCGTTACTAGCCGTCAGGCAAAATTCTTCACAGCCACGGCTCCTTACTTAGTTCGAATATTTATTATTATTAATTTTCTGTTTTAAAATAGGGAAAAACAGGATAGCTCGATATATTACTACTAATAACTAGTTGAACAAATTTTATTGCAAGAGATGCTAGCTTTTCGAGCCTGTTTTACCAGTCAGCAGCCTCGCCTGCGTCAAGAGTCTCGCTATAGAATCGATCACGGAAATCGGCAACAGACGCCCATGCGTTTGGTTCCTCTGGTGGCGGAGTCTTGGAAAGAAGGTAAAATCGGCGCGCATTCGTGAATAGTCGAACAAGTTCTTCATTCTCTTCGTCCGATTGCAAGTGTTGTCCTGGCACGGTGACCTGCGAGTATGAATAGTGGACATTCTCAGTATGTAAAACCGGTGGATTCAATTGGTATTGAGGAAGTGTATTATCGTTAGGTTCTTCTTGAGTGAGCTGGTGAGAAGAAGCAGGCGTGCTGTCTGCTTGATCCAGTGCCTGGAGCTCGCTGAGGTTGCTCCTTCGCTCCTGTATTCTGGCCACGTAGTCCGCCAGGCCACCCATAGCATACCATTCGGCTATTTCATGGCGGTTAGCTGACAGCAACAATGACTCCAACAATATTGAAGGGCTTGCCAGTATAATAGTCATCTGGAACTTCATTCTCACGCATACGAGTCTGATCAAGACTTGGAGGGCAACATATAGGACACCTCCCATCCTTGTTCTTCTTCACGTTTGAGTGATCTACATGGCATCGGCTTGCGGCCATGACTGCGGTGCTAGAAACTCTCTGTGAAAAATAAAGATCATATGTCAGACCCCAGGTCTCAGGAATAATTTTCGGAAGCAGAATATAGAAAATGCGCACCTCAGCCTGACGGCTTGTTAACATCGCAATATCCATCAACACCTTCGCATCCCTCTTTCCTCTCCGTCTGTTCTTTCCTAGAGGACTCCATCCTTTATACGCGCCGCTTTCCAACTTGTCGATGTATGCATTTCTGAGAGATACATATCTGTTATTGTGGATGGATGATAAGACCTTTTTTTTTTTGAAAAGATAGGATGGGTCCTTACTTGGAGCACAAGTCAAGGAAGTTTCTTAAAGCATCGACTGGAACATGTTGTGCAACCATATGGACAAGGCGCAACATCTGATCTGCCGACTCTGTCCATTTTGCGACCTGCGCTTTCGAGTCCATTTCTTTCAGAGCCTTTATCATCGTATCTAGTGCTGGCACAAGGGCCAGTGGGATAGCGACCATAGCACCAGCTGCTTCCATCGCAGAGTTTGGGTTAAATCGAGACTGGAGGTAATCGATGGGTAATGGGGAGGTTCGGAATTGAGAGAATATCCAGAGGCTGAGAGAACAATTTTATAGATAGTTTCTCTGCCATCGTAATTGTCTTGTTTCTCTAATGGGAGTAAGCGACGTTTCGGTATAGTTATGATTTATTAGGAGGATGAAATACAAGGGAAAGTATGGTTTCTAGGTCTCTGACGAGTAATGCCATAATTATGGTTGGAGCTATTCCCACCTGGAAATGTTCGATTTCTCAGGCTATCAAAGTTCATGTACGTCTTGCTGGTTACCATCTATGCTAGCGGCAATCCTCAATGAGCAATCCCTATTTTTGAGCATCGATGAGAGTGATTCATATTTTCAAATGGTTCATACTGAACATATATTTCATTACCACAGCCTCGCGAGGTCTCCGGCCGAGAGTTTGTTTCCATATATAACTGCCTTGGCAAGCACCTTCTACTGAGATTACAAATATCTATTCGCTTCCAATTTTGTCTCATGCCTCGAAGTCGTTGTAGTATCGGTCCTTAAGGTTAAAGTGGATAGCCAGAGGATCGCGTGCCTGTCAAAGACAATTGGGTTTGTGCTATTATAAAGTACGGGTGTCAATGGCATTACTATATACTATAGCTTTGTGTCTGTTGAAATCAGTCATACGTGATGCTCAAATCAGTCCGGGCTCTCCAGACTCCTTGTGAATAGTTCAAGATTCTTTATTTTCCCGTCCACAAATCTAATTTCAAACTCATGGCATATATCCAACGCACACATAAACAATCCAAACAAGGCTCTATCACTCGCCTCGCAGGAGCCTTGAGCCGGGAGTTTGGCGTGTACCCAACATGCAAAAATATGTACAAGTATGCATCGGTGACTGGCGTGAGAAAAGTAACCATCAAATGTATCACGTGCTTTTGTTCTTCGTCCGCATGCATCACGGTTGGTACGTAAGATTTATGTAAAACCTTTGTCATATATCTTTCTATTCCAGAGTGTTTTCCTTTAGAATCTGGAATATAGAGAGCTGGACTGGAGCGCATAGCTCCTACCGCTCTCGATTATCAATAATATCAAGGCAAGTATGTATTTCACTCTATGCTTTCGGTAATAATTTCCCAGCCATCCCGCCGGAGATCTACCCATGTTTGACGTTTGACGTGGGCCCATCAATGTGGCTTAATGTTAGTTCCAACACGGGGTGCAAGAGTGAGGATGTTGCATACGGAAAGATAACGATACCGGTTGTCCATTGTTGACCAGAACATGGGCCTTAGATATTAGCCGACTCAGTTCTTCGTCAAAGTTCATGCAAGCATGTTCTTTAAATTGATAAATAAATGGATTTACTGGTAGGATTATTGGAATGACAAGCAACACATGTGCGCCATTAAGGGCATTAACATTCACGTTCAGATATTTTATTATTTCATTCGAATCGAAAGTCTATTGTTTCAAGGTACATAATGTTTATTCCTACTCCGTAAAGGGCGAAGAACTTCGATGTCGTAGGATATAGAAGATTAAGGCAACTCCACCTCTTGCTTCCATCTTGATGTTTTGGACTGCCGGAGGTCGCAAAGATGAAGGCCATGGTGACTCCTTGAAGCTTCAGGAGGGGATTCAAGATGGTACTCTTGGTTCGCTTTCGCCATACATAGAGACCCATATCTTGCTGTAAACGATCGTTGTATTAATGATCAGCAATGAGCTATAGAGATTGAAATTAGAAGAAGTGTTTGAGTAGTACGCCTGCGGAATGCGACTGTGAAAGTTTTCAGGAAGCTTATGAACACTCCCCAGCTCTGCTGGTCAGCGCGGTGACTGAAACGTCGTCATCAAAATGGTTGCCGTGGTTCAATATACTTGGTGACGCAGGCGGTCATGATGATTCTCTGGAGAATGAGTATTCGGATGATGCACTTCGGGAATTACGGTAACAAGTGCTCATACCTTTTATTGACGAGGAATGCCCCAAACAGCTTGTCTTAACACTTGGTCGTTTTCTTTTGCCTCCGTGCTTTCGATAGTCATCTGTCTTTGCAACCCCTCAATCTAACTTATCCACAAGACAGCTCTGAAAGTAGTTCTACACACCCGAATGATCGATTTAGTAAAGAAAGAAACGGCAGGGAAAGAAACGGCAGCTCACATCTCACAAACTTCAAGAACAACAGCGGACTTTAACCATCAAGTCCTTTTCGGTCCATTTAAGAGGGCCCCATACTGCTTTACATGGCCTGAAGCTTCTTAAGACCGTATCAAAGGCTGGTAGCCCAGCAGCTGAATGAACGCCTCGATTGTGAATACCGCAGCTCTAAATTTCAATGGCACAATATATCCGATATGAGTGCACCTGCATGGGAGGTAAATTAAGGTAAATGAATACAGTTACGTGTACTCTTACATATCCGATGAAAAGCAGTAAGGATCGATTTCACATCCAGCCTGTCCGATTATTTCGTGTATAGAAATTGTGAGCGCAAAAGGGGATGTCAGGAAAGTACAAGGGAGAAGACGGTGCCCAGGTTTCAACGGCGCATGCCTTACGAAATACCAAAGGAGTAAATGTTCCCACCGTTAATGTCAATTCATTTTTCCGACTATAGTTTCACAAAAATGTCTTTAGCTACCCATCGAGCGATATATTAGTGATGGTGAAAATTAGTGTCTCCGAAGATAGGGTACGCACAGATAAAGGAGTATCATTCTGTCCAGATATAATCCCGAATTGAAAGAAGAAAAGGCCCTACTTATCAGCTATCACGGGTTTATTTTTAAATACAAAAAGATTATGGCTTCACTACGGCTGTCTGTACATGCACGATTCATTTGTTGACATATATATGCATACGGCTTAGCAGCCTCGAATCTAAGGACCTTAATGACATTCTCAAAATTAAACAGGCTGGTCGTTGTGCGAGATAAGCTGGTTGCCAAACATCTGTTTCTTTGTATTTCTGACAGAATCGAGACCTTGTATATGTCAACAGTCAATTCATGTACATAGAATTTAAGAATGAGTGATTTTCTATACAAACCCTGTGGGTACATTGTAATTTGTCGATTAGAAGAATAATCTATAAATAGTTTTATTCTCACAAAAGCCCGCATAGCATGCCGGATGAGTCATACATAGTTCAATCGTTCGATTGCTGTTCAAATGTTCTCGACAAATTTCGTGCTGAAATATTAGGATAGACTCATTAACTAAATAAAGGCACCTATCGTCCAATTTCCCATTGCTTTCCCTAGTTTCATAAATTGTATACCAAGCTCACAGCTATCTCGTCAAAAGGCCAGGTATATTTCCCGGGGTGTCGTAGCCGAATATCCTTAGCCGAATATTAGCCGAACTACTTGGCCCATCAGGATTTGGGGCCTGGGCCGAATCAATCTAATAATAACGTACATCGACGAGCCTTTTTGGGTACTTGTATCAAAATGGAATGAAATACTTAGGTACCTAAGGAAGATCAAATTTAACACAAAAAAGGATGCCAAATGATCCCCACCCCAATCCAATTCATTGTGAGAATTATACATTATAAATTTATGCATTATGAGGAAATCAACTGTACATTCATTCGACAATGCTTCAAAATATTTATGAACTAGATTATCAAGGAGTAAGTATGTACTGTATCCTGAGACCTAGTATGAGCCTTCTGTCTGCTATTTGCCTTCGCAAAATATTCCATGTTGACGGATGGATGGCGTTCATGATTCCACGATTTTCGGAATCCTTTGTTGGTCGTCGCTCTCTGAGAATTCGGATTCGATATCGGAAACAAGGCCATGCGACGCGTGATTATTGATAAACTGCTAAAATATGGGCGCCCTGTTCCTTCCAGAGCGCGACGCCTCCAGAAGTTCTGTAATGCAGGTTGTATGAGTCATTTGATAGTTGACAGATAGGTATTCAGAATATCATACCTTCAAGCCTACGCTGGCCCTCATCTGCTGTACAAGTGAATGGACGAGATTCGTCGCTTCTGGTATCCAGAACCATCTTCGCCCGCATAATCACAGCTTGGCTGGTTATGCTCTAACCAGTGAAGTTGGCCCATTAGCACAGCAGGCGTACTGATAGACCCGTATACGTGCTTACCTGTCCACATTGGCATAGGCGGCGGGCATGTTCAATTAGCTCTTTCCCGAGTCGTCTTTTGTTTGTTCCTGGCAATTGGAGCTGGTTGTTTGCTGTACGTTCAACGTGTACCTCGTAAGCCTCCGCTGCAATGGTATATCTAGCTCAGATGCATCAAGAACATTGAATAGCACAGAATCGTTGAATGAACTTACAATTTGAGAAGATCTATGAAGCGGGCTACAGCTTCGCTGGGGATGTAGTCCAGACATTCAGAGACGGAGGCACGAGTATCCTGGACATGTTGCTTCCACGTATCGACCTCGTTCGAGATGCTCGCTATGCTCTGCACAGCTGAAAAGATACTGGAGGCAACATGAATGGGTGTCACGCTCATATTTCAGGCTGGTAGATATATGGAGTGATAGGATAGGATTTATCGAAGTGGTGTAGTCGTAGTTCTGTAGGATAGTATACCAACGAGGTATCCAGGTTTTATACCCTTCGCGTACACTCCCAGAATCTTAGCCGCATTGAGAGATAACCGCTCTGTCCTCTTGAAAATTTGTGAGTATTTGCAATGCTGTTAAGAGCACAAGGGACAGACAGTTGCTAGGCTCCGACTCACACCTGTAACATAATTGTGGCACCAATAGCTGGTTATTCCCAAAGGATTGAGGCCTTTTATGTAGCGTTGCTAATTCTGACTTCCGGCTTTTTGTGAGGACCGTTATACATAGACGGTTGTGGGTACGATTCAAGAGTGTTAGTGTCACGACATAGTACTGACTTCCGTTGACACACCCACCAATCTGATGGCCTCCATACTCACATTCAGCACACGTCGGTGGATCGGCGTCAGCCAAGGGTTTATGCACTCATAGGGCGTTTCGAATAATTTAACCACCTTGACGGTCGACTAGACCAGAGCTAAATTCCATCGCAACACAATAAGAATTGGTCTTGATCATTTTGTGCGCAAGATATTATTTATGCAAGATTCGCTCAGTTTAAGCTGCGATTAGCTTTCACAGCTTAGAAAGTAATTTGGAAAATTCGGCCGCCATTGAAACAAAAGAATCTTATGAAATAGTCTACAGGTTCAAATAGCAGAACGCGAGGTCAATCCTGAGGCAAGGAATTGCTGGGGTGCTAATCACAATAAAGATAATCTTCCTCATCCAGTGACGAACAAGAGAAATGTTCTCCTTCATGCTGACTCCCCCTTAGCGGCATCCGCGAGCAAAGCTTCCAGGTGCTAAGGCTCGCAACGATCTGGTTAAAATGTCTTTAAGACAGTATCGAGAGTCGGCCTTTTTGTAGCGTCATTCTAAATCATGTCGTCGACCAGGGGTTGAAGAAGTCGGTACCCTTATACCCTCCCATGTATCGAAACTCCCGATTTCCCTGATGTACGGTAGATCAGTTAACCTGTTCAAGCCAGGAAGTGTATAATAAATGACGCCATCTACTTACCTGAATAAATTGCTCTCGTATGATAGTAAATATCTGTCATAAATAGATTTTGTGGCTTGCATTGGTCTTAATTTCGGGAACACTTCTGTCGCTTCCGTAGAATATGGGCTCGAGGGGTGCAATCATATCAGCTCCATATCTCAGGGCGAGTCCGAAGTCTAGAACGACGGACACTGTTGCCCCTTAGAAAACATCTTGTGGGACTCCAACATCAGATTATCGGTGTTCACATCTCTGTAATACCTGAGCAGATGTGCGACCAGACAGAGAGTAAAAGAGCATGCCTGAGCATACCTATGTGCAACCGTGTTTTCCTGCGCGAATGTAGATCCTGGTTGGTATCTGAGCTTCGCAACTCTCTAGAGGGAAGAATAATCTTGTTACACCTCTAGGTCCCGAATGTATCGAACAGAAAGCGAGCTTTTTGTATAGGACGGGCGTATGGCACTAAAAGGTCGTCATTATTGTCGCCGAGGGGACGAAGAACCTCTACAAGAGGGATATAACGATCACGTTTGTCCTTCGAAAGGCCCTCGGAAGAGAGGTAGCAGATCACGTCAATTTCGGTAGGGTTATAGAACTTGTGTAAAACCTTTGCTGAGATATGTGGGCCACTAGGGATATGGATAGCGTCCTGAACTTGAGCGAGCTAGTAGGCAACAACGTGTTGGTAATTGATGAAAGAAAAGATAAACATTCAATTAAACTTACAACCAAATATCTACTATCTGCACTTATCACGGGTCTCCGTCCCAGCATTTTTCAAAGAGGGAATCCAATCAAGAGGAAAACGAGGTTTGAGTAGATAACCTCTTCGGACTCGTCCTTCCAACCAAAGATAATGCTCTTGCCAGTAACCTTCATCCTCAACAAACTGTCCAATTGGATGAGGAGTGCGCTTGCTGACTTTATCTGAAGGCATTGAGAATGTTGGCGTGTTGACGAGACAACTTTCTGTAGAACATCGTTGAGGCTGTGATACTAACAACTTGCCCAGTGCCCAGAAAAATAAAACAACAAAGGACGCTAGGGCCTTGTGACGTGTGACACGTGACGTATTGATGGAGGGTTATTTCGGACTGCCGGAGAGTCACATGGTGTGCCGGCTTTGATCCTAGCATATACGCTATGTGGTCCTCGTGCAGAAATTAAAGGACCTGGCGGAAAGTTGGTTACTGAGACTAAACTGAGTACCAGAGTAAGAGGGCACATACTTCTAGCATTTCTCTAACTCGATGCACCACTTCTCCTACGGTATCCAGACGAAGTGTCTCAACTGGTCGCGAATATGACATCACAACCGTCTCCGGCTCTTCATGTCGTCGCTGAGATCTGAGAGGTCTTATAGCGTTCAGGAGAGCCTAGACAATGTCGGTTCTATGTGTAGGCTCTTTTCAAAGGTTACGCCCAAAGATAGCAGATCACAGTTCTCATTGGATGTTGGATGCTCTTCTTTGCACATGAGCTTTATGTCGGCATTCCACTTGTTAATAGGGATATGAGTGACGTCCGACTGATTTGAAAGTAATACAGCTGGTTTCAGGTGAAATTCGAAGCCTTGAGTGATCATAACTCACCACTGAAGGTCGTCCGTCTTCAATGATCTAGGAAGTCTTTCAGCTCCTTTTCCAAGACGGGGTCCAAGCTAGGAGCAAAGCCATTCTCCTGTGACCAGGTATATTTTTCTCTCCACAAGATGTCTGGCTGCATAAGTCTGTCAAGCTTTGTGAGATTGTTCTGAGAAAGCTGGTGCACTCGACGTCGTGGCTGACCATATGTATAATGGATTGAAAATGTGGCACAATTCTCAGCATTCTTCGGTCACTGTGGTCGAGCAACTCTCGTGGAATACGGACGGGGATTGATCAAATTGCCGTTGGACGTTGTTCTTGGCCAGTGCGAGGACATAAAGACAAACGTGCCTCCGAGCAGACGTTCTTGCCTCTTGTGAGCACGGATTTGGGCAACGGGTCCACAATCTTAGAGGTCGCACTAAATTATACTACCTGCATGTATCGGACGTGAGTATATGCCGCTCAATAGATGACAACCTCAAGACACGCACCACCTGAAATAATATTGCCCTTATGCCTAGAAGGGGCATGCTCGTGTACGCATCAAGCCATATTCAATGGTCTCCGTATTTCATTCAGCTGAACGGCGACTTCTGGAAGACCTCGGGGCCCGATAGCCTGTCGAATTTGACCAACCGCTCCTTGCGTGAAAATCACTATAGTAGCCATGGTATAAGAAACGTGGACTTTCTTTTGTTCCAAACTGAGATTTAATCAAGCGATATTGTCTGCAAATGTCAAGCTTGATTCGCCAGTCCACCGATCTATTGTTCTGTGTATAGGATTCAATACAGCGATGAGAAGGTCAAGAAAGTACAAAGGAGAAGTCGGTTCCTAGGTTTCAACGATGCATGTCATACCAAAAGTATTCTCACACTTCAAGTTTGATCACGGCACATTGATGATTCGTCCGATCAACATCTAGGTCACGCAATGCGGCGCATGAGTACTAGTCGTAGAAAGAACTGGTTATCGTCTGGTATAGTACGCACTCGCTGACGAGTTTTGAAGAGCACAATACTATTTCTTGAATGTAAATTATAATTTTGTTCGCAATACCCCAGGAGCCCAAAAATCCTGCGAAATTACATTCGTAAAATTGAGGAAACTGCTCATCAGCTGCCGTTAAGCTAATTGAGGTGACCAACATAATTCTGCTGTCTTACATTCTTGCCAACGATGTATCTAGCGGAGCGGACTGGCTCCGTTAAGCACGAGCCTTATTGATATTACACTTAAAGCTTAAGGAGTCAGCGGCCCTTGAGAATTGACTGGGACTGATATAAATATTTACAAGGTAGTCAAGGTGCCAATGCGCCGCTGCTTGTGACAGTTTCTGACAGATTTGAGCACCTACATATGTATTTTGTGGAATTTATAATACTTATCCTGCGCCTTCTCGGAGACTTAAACTCCATTTACAGAACAATCTTAAAGTAGAAATATTCCCACGATATAAAGGATCCGAGGATTTGATGACTTACGATGAACGCATCTAGTACTTGCATCGCAGCTGGGTTGCAGTGGATTGGACTGACTATTCGCTTAAATAGCTTGAATTAAAAAATGCACCAATTACAACTTTGATCATCTCGAATGTGTAATTTTCTCTTTACAGTACAATCAAGCCTCATAAAGCGCTTTAGCCATGCGAGTCCTGGAGCTTGCAACCAGTTGACTGTAGCCTAGAGGATTTAGTTTGCTACTTCCTTGCTCAGTAGCCGTAAAGTTTGAACTGAGATTAAGCGATCTGAAGTTGTTGTAATATCTTCATTGCTATGAATTCAATACGTAACTATTCGGTACTCTTGGTTTTTTAATCAGTGCTTTCATGAACGAGTGAGCTACTTCTATTGTCTTATAATTCTCACTTTCCTGCAAAGCTTGTAGGAGCAAATTAAAAAAGATGATATCGGTCCCTATTGTACGCTGAGAGTCTGGAGCATCTTTCGTCATCCGTTCTATCTGGTGGTTCTTTCGTGTTATACAATTGGTCTGGGGTATTTTTATTGCTCATTTTTATGTACTTGGTCGAATAATGCCTATACGTTCACTTTTTCCCTGGTTTGATTACCGTGGGAATGAACGCGTAGGTGGCAGTACAAGATCAAGGAGCGATGATGAAGTTTGGTTTCAATCTGCGACAACTTCAACTTATGCCGGCTTGCCGGAGGGTTTGCCTTTGCTCACAACTTCGGGCTTTGTTCACTTGTATCTCCGACATACCACGATTAATGTCGGAATTGTCACCTTAGCGCAGGCCAACAGCTTGCTTATTGTCCAGTGACCGCTGACAGTTGAGGGGGAAAAAACTCTGGATATTATGCCAGGGTGAATAAGTCACTTCATTGAATCATCTCATCATCAAAAAGTGTAACCCTCCATAGGTGCTCTTGATACGGTTCGCGCTTTGGAGTCTGGATCGTCTCTATTATTTGACATGGTCACTCACTCACCGGCCTAAGGGAATACAATAACATACCAAAAACATTCACTGAATAATATAAAGTACCACCACTACCTTTCCACGGGTGCCTTCTGACGTACACATACTATGATAGCTATAAAATACAAAGAAGATTACATGGAAACGACTAACAGGATAGGAGCGTTGCTGTAAAACTCGATTGGCATGCCAGAATCATGAATTGTACGTAATTGCTAAGTTCTATATTCATTTCGGAAAACTTCAATTGATGGAAAAGGTAAAGATCAAACCCTTGACAAAACAAAAGACGCTGTTAAGGTTGTGGTTATCTTCATCAATATATGTAATAATAATGGTATCCTATCCTAAAACCCGGATCTCTCAGCTTAACCCGGATTCTTCAATCGCACAATCGGTGGGTACGTGAGATTATTCATTGCCCGGCAACGTTTATTTTCGTACCTTCTATCTATATAAAAGCTGGCCCGTTTTCCTTACAAAATTCGACAGTTCTCCTACACCTATATCACTACTCCGACACTCTTATCGAAGATCTCCCTCATCATGGCGTTAGAAGCAGTGGCGGCAGTAGCTACAATTGTGTCGGTTCCTTTGGCTGCAGCACCTATAGTCACCTTGAAACAGAAATCTCGCGTTAGGGCTTGTATAGAGGACGCAGAGCTTACCCTGAAGGATGTCACCGATAACGCAAATCTTATTCCGCATAGCGTCCTGAAGAATTTCGTGGGTATATGCCAAACGTAATCCTTCTACATCAATAATATATTGCTACAGGCCATCTAAATAAGACTGACAATTTAACTCAGATACATCCAAATGCGCAATGAATATCTCGAAAAACGGGCCAGCGGAGAGTACGGCGGCTTTCAGTGGCCCACGACGATGCTGGAGGCAAGGCAGGCCAAGAATGAGCTATTGAAGCGGGCAACACTTACGGCTCATCAAGGGAAGGTGTGTTTAGCGAGTCAATTAAACCCACAGCTCTAGAGTTTACATACTGAACCAGATATGAGTTTAGAGGATTACCAGTAATGCACGCCATGCAAAAAATCGTTGCAGTGTGGATCATGGAGACACGTACCTCGATGGGAAGGGAAGATGTACTATATGCTTCCCTGCAGAACTTCAACATACCAACGATGGCGAAATCTCTGAGGATGTCTCTAACCCAGACTCCTACGTCGGTATGTGTATATTAGATGCTGAGTCTATGGCCATCGATCTCATTCTCGTTGCTCTCCACCAAAGCCGAGTGGTATGCAATGATAAACTCGCTGAAGAAATCCACTCTCCTTCCAGTTCATACCGCAAGTAGCGGGGGGTTAGGAAATTCTACTTCGCCATCAGTTAGCAGCGAAACTCAGCCACATGGGATAAATGAAATGTGTCCTCCTCAGTACGACGAAATAGGCAACTCGAACAATGGTGGTTCCATACAAAACTCCCGGGAAGTAAACGCGACAGAGCTTTCTAACCTTGTTGGAATCTACAATTCGGATTGTCCGCGTTATATCTCTAGCCATCTTCCCTATCCAGAAGAGAACAATGCTTGGAAATCGCTAGCCGACCTTCGCGATCTACTTCGGGGCAATGGATTACGGCACTCATAACACAATACTTTTCCCAAACTGCTTGATGTGTATTTCCACCAATAACGACGACATTTACCAATACCTAACTACTTATGTACATTCACTGTTTTGAGGTTGCAAAAGTAGCGATGGCAGAGGGCACCTAATAAGCTATCCCACAATATATTTATGGCATTCTTATTCAGGGTTGGGTGCGATCCTGCAAGAATAGGAAATCGAAGAAAATCTGATCTCAGACGTCAATCCGTGACAGCGCAGTTTGTATGAGTTGACAGTGGGTGATGCCGAATGAGTTTATGCGTGTTTATGCTAATTATTGATAATATATATATCTCCAGTCGGAAAATGAAACGTTATGCGAACGGTCACGAGCACTCTTTGCAACCGCAAGTTCCTGGCCAAGCGAATGTACACCACGTTGACACCATCCCATTCTTCAACTCATGGCTTCTAATGATGAGGATACCAACGTCTTCAACAAGTTGCTGAGCTCCGAGATTATATGGAGGGAACATTACTCATGGTTGAAAGAACGCGGTTATCAGTTGAGGGCCAGGTATGCTCCTGACTGGACCCCTTCCTGGAAGAAGACTGGCAAATCCGCATTGAGAAGCGAGGATGGTCATCCGTTAATGGTATGTTTGTAATATATGAAAGTTATACTATCATTGTGCTGACAGTTTTGCAGTACGCTCAGGTCAACGATGCCATTCAGATAGCCACTGGCAGGCATGTCGCCATAAAGCTGGTATACAAAGAGGAGCATCCTACTGAAAGAGAGGTCATGGATTATCTTTCTTCGGAGGCCTTTTTAAAAGACAAGAGAAATCACTGTATCCCACTTCTCGAAGTACTGCGACCTCTTGGTGACGACAATATCAAGCTTGAAATGTTCGTTATGCCCTACGCAAGGCCCATTGAAACGCCTCCCTTCGACACAGTAGGAGAGGTAGTTCAATGTGTTAGAGAGTTATTGGAGGTAAAATCAATTTCTTTGCCTTGGAAGTGTCATGGTTAACAGTCTTATAGGGACTTCAGCTTTTGCATGAGCATCATATAGCACACAGGTAATTTTAAGTTACATGTCTGTGAGGCTACTTTATCCTAAATTTTTATCGAAGGGATTTTAACGCAAACAACGTCATGATGGAACCGGAGAAAATATTCCCTCGTGGGCATCACCCAGTATCTGTTGACGACAGACTGGACTTGAGTGGCTCTGCGCCTTTCTATACAAGAACACAACGTCCGTCCAAGTATTATATCATTGACTTTGGAATCTCCTCTCGGTACTCTCCAGAGGATACAGCACCTCTAGAACCAATAATCATCGGAGGAGATAAGACAGTGCCAGAGTTCCAAAATACCACGGCGCCGCACAATCCATTCTGGACAGATATATATTACGCGGGAAATCTTATTAATGAGCATTTCTTACAGGTAAGTTGTCTTCCTCTCTTTAACTTGCCCACGCTCATCTGGCCTTTCCTTTCTCTCCAGGGATGCCCTGGGGATGCAGTTTATCCAGGGTACCGAGGCGCCGAATTTTTGCAACCTCTGGTGAATGACATGACCCAAGTGGATCCTTCGAAACGACCGACTATACACGAAGTCGTTACTCGCTTCAATCAGATGGTCGAGAACTTAAGCACATGGAAACTTCGCTCCCGCGTGCGTTTGAGGGGAGCCAGTGCAGTTCACGATGTTTCCCACTTCATATCGCACTGGGGGCGGAAACTCGTCTTTGTTATGAAAGGCACACCTGCGATACCTCGTCCCCAGACTTAATGACCTTCCCTTCCCTACATATCTACGTGGATTTTGTGCCTTAACAGCTGTTCATAGCGTTACACGATCGCAGTATGAACGTTCAACGTTCAACTTCGATCCAAGAGGCGCAAATTTTATCCGTTATTCCTTTGCATATACGCGCGCATTCCTGTGTCGTTCGTTTAATGGAATCTATTCTTCAGTCTACATCTATCATGCCAAACGCGTAGCGTTGATTGAAGCAAGCGGAGCTTTATCAGAGTTTCTGTGCAGAAAATTGTCGATTTCAACCTGTGCAAATCGAAAACTGCCGAAATGCCAAGTTCCAATAGATAAGTTAATTAAGTCTAGGTACAGAACGCCAAAATCTGTTCTTTGTGCATGACTATGATACACGACATGAGGCAGATATTCTTTTGCAGGAAAATCTAGATGATCTCCGTAAAACATTCCGGCCGTCAGGCGGTCTCACTGCAAATTAATTGCCAGTATCCTATTCACCTATAAGTGTGACAAAATCTACGCATTATAATTGACCAATCGTGGCGGCGGCCATGCAACCTCGGATTCATAGGGTAACATCCCTCCGACAAGCGAGCGTGAGTCAGAGGATCCTTGACCACGTGGAATGTTTCTACTTTAAAGATCGTTCTATAAATGGGACCCCGAACTTACATAAGCCTTTGAGAAGGCAAGATAAAGTACAATGCGAAAAAGTCAAAACCGACCTCCGAAATGTGTACCCCCAAACCTATTTTTTCTCAAAAATTACTGGAATAGCTCCGGATTAACCAGATCTTTCGAATGATCACAAAATCATGTCAAAATTCCATGTTTGAAACTTGCTTGTACATACCCTAATTTACTATATTTAAATGTCCATAAATGGAAGCATTTCCGGATAGGGTCTTAGATAAGATTAAATGATTAAATTTTGGCTAAGAAAGTCATCGCAAACTACTCTGAGGCATTGATATAGGCTAGGAGCATTGATAGAAACAATTATCTTGCTCCTCATACATCAATAATACAAGTCTTCCTTATGCACAATCAAGTTCCTTATTTTTGGGCAAAAAGTAGACTTTGATGATGTGATTTGTGCAAAATCGGAAATCGCATTTTTGTGCATATTTTGCCTGGTTTCATAATAAAAATGATGAAATCATCTCAAAATCTTGTTTTTTCGGCCGGAAATGAGGGGTCGCCTTTATGTGTCTTGCATTGTAGTATAAACTGCACAAAAATACATATTTAGATGTCCCAATCTGTCAGCGGCGCATTTGCACCTGACTACCTTGTAAATATCTATATCAGTCGATTCAACAATGTGGCTGGCACTTTATGGGTAATATCAATAAGGCTCATACTATACCGAACAGAACTAGTTCACTCCACTACTTAGATAGATCTTACGGGAACATAGTATTATGCCAAATTATGATCGCTTTGGGTTAAATTTTATAATTGTGCAGTAGAATTTTGGGCTTCTGGGATATTGCACACAAAATTATAATTTACTCTCAGGAAATTGTATAATGTTCTTCACAACTCACCAACAAGTGTGTACTATACCAGACAATAAGTAGTCTTCTTCTATGTCTACTTAGTATTATGGAATTCTGACACTGGATGACCTGGAGCTTGTTGTATTGGATGAATCATGAATGAGCCATGATCAAAGGTGTGAGAATACTATTGGTATGACATACATCGTTCAAACCTAGGAACAGACTTCTCCCTTGAGCTTCTTTGACTTCTCACCGCTGTATTGCCTGCCATACAGAGAACAATAAAACAGTGGCCTGGCGAATTGAGCCTGACATCTGCAGACAACACGGCTTGATTTAAATCTCAGTTTGGAACAAAAGGAAGTCCACATTTCTTATGCCATGGCTACCATATTAGTTTTCATGCAAGGAACGATTGGTCAAATGCGACAGGCTATCAGGCCCCGAGGTCTTCCAGAAGTCACCATACAACTGGATGAAATACGGAGGCCATTGAATGTGGCTTGATATGTACACGAGTATGCCCCTTCCAGGCATAAAAGCAATAACATTTTAATCTCCCTTTGGTGGTGCGTGTCTTTGAGGTTGTCATCCATTGAGCGGCATATACTCACGTCCAATACATGTAGGTCTTGCCATTTAGTGGCAGCTTTGAGAATGTAGAACCGTTGCTCAAATCTGTGCTCATGAGAGGCAAGCATGTCTGCTTGGAGGCACTTTTTTATCTTATTTTTCAGTCGCACTGGCCAAGAAAAATGTTGGCCCAACCACAATGTACATGTCAGGAAATCGCTAAAGTGGAAATGCGTGTATGTAAGGCAACCATTTTTTCGAGGGCGAGTTAAACTAAAGTTGAACTCATTCCTCACCGCCGAAACTGAGTGGGTTTCCAAGTCCCCTGTGCTTTCCTCATAATGCTTGAAGAAAGTTCAGAGTATATCCTTCCTGAATCTATCATCAGAGAAAACAAAATATTTTGGCCATTATCATTGGCTGAAGGATAAAGGGTATCAGCTTTGACCTCGATATGCACCTGACTAGAGCCCATCGTGGAAAGAGACTAAACAAAATTATATGTCATGTAAAGATGGATATGCCCTTACAGTTGGTCCTGCAACCTCTACTTGTGCTATTTGTTTACTGAAGGAACGTTTCCTCTATAGTTCTCCCAAATCAATGACGCTGCTATTGTGGACGGCGCTCACATTGCTTTGAAATGAGTAGATAACAACGGGAACCCACAGGAAGAAGATATAACCCAACATTTTTCCACTGAGCCTCTTAGTAAAGATGTTCACAACCACTGTGTTCCCTTATTGGATGTTTTAGAGCCACCTACATCAGAGGGTGCAGTACAGCTCCAGATCATTGTCCTGCCTCTCTTACAAGTGGTGCACTTGGCAAGACCCGATCATTGACTGTGTTCACCAGCTTTTTGAGGTGCCCCCATTTCCTTTTTGTCTACCAGCTGGCATACTGAAATAATCCAAGGGCGTACGATTCATGCATCAGAATCACGTAGTTCACCAGCATGTTCATCATAGCTATACAGTACGAACAATATGTTAATGCAGCCTTTTCCAGGGACATAGGTTTTAACAACTTTATGATGGAGTCGACAGGCAAGTTTCCCAACGGTTATCACCCCAGAGCCTAAGTCTTAAAAGGGATGCCAGCGGGAAGGGAAAATTCTTTACACGAACCCAATGCCCTCCGAAATATTATCTCATTGACTTTGGGATTTCCAGGCAATATGACACTGATAATCTGTCACCTCGGGAAGCTGTCATCGTTGGGGCTGACCCCACTGTTCTAGAGTTCCAGAACCATGCTCTATTTCATAACCCATACCCTACCAATGTATATCTTGCGGGTAATCTTGTCAGGCAGCTATTTCTTGATGTATGTTCGCAAATTATCTTTATTATCATAAATTTTAGTGTGCGCAATTGCTTCTTGATTAGGGACATCCCATTCTAACAACGTTACGGGGCTATACCGGACTTGAATTTCTTCGGCCTCTCATCGAAGATATGGTGCAAAATGATCCAGAAAAGCAACCGAAGATAGACGACATCGTACTTCGGTTTGAAGCCCTCATCAAGCCACTTTCTACTTGAAAACTTCGGTCCAGAACTTCATCGCGAAGAGCTAATATCCTCCAAGACACAGCTCATCTGTTTGTGCACTGGGGAAGGAAGCTGGTGTTTGTAGCTACTAGAACTCCAGCAGTACCCCAATGGCCGATGTGATCACATCTATGTGCGCACCACCTTGACCATAGTGGGATTGACGTATTTCTGTTGCAGTGAATCCTTGGATACAATCGGGACGTGTGCAAAGCAAGTTGACAGCAGTGATCTTGTACTTTAGATAACCAATATCTATCATGTATGTATCTGAGGGCTAGCACACATCCATATTGTTAGTTTGACTCTGAATAAGAGGTGGCCTGAAAGACATCCTGAGTACTAGGGAGGCTGGCTCTCAAGTCCATTGCCGGGCAAAGTGCTACCTCATAGATTTTGGACTTTCAAGGCAAAATTCTGCAGACAATGTGTCGCATTAAGAAATTATCATCCTCGGTCTCGATCCTACCCTAATATTGATAGGCAACTGTTCCTTGACGTACATTATTTTATAAGGATCTGTAGATTGCCGTGTCCCCCGCCTTATGTATTCCTTGTTCCGTTAAGGTCATCTGCATGGCAATACCTCCTATGACTTTTGGATAAGGAGATGGTTCAAGATGAACCGTTAAGGCGGTCACATACGTGAAAAGTACTGTAAGTGCAAGGTCATTTCATTTTGTCCACGCATAGGGAGGATACCATATGCACCACGAGGAAGAGAATCCAATCTTTGGGTATTCTTTATTCCGGCAAGGAAGGGCAGTAGATGAGATGCATACACATTTGTGGCATGAATGACATATCTGCAGCTCACATCGCCTCTTGGAGTGCGTAAAGTCCACTGATTCGACTTTTGACTGAACCCTTTGACTGGAGTGTGCAAGCGCACATTCACATTTGGCGAAACTGTTGCGGCTTCTTGATAAAGTTGTGTGACCACCTTGCATGGCCAAAAGTTGTGCGAATTGAAAAAGACGCCTGTGTAATTCAGATTTTCATTGATGCCGTACTTCTAAAACTCCGAATTAAGGCTGAACACACGGAAGGAAAGTTAGAGTACTTACCTCTTCAAGTTCTTTATTGCCAATCCACCGTACACTAAGAAGTACTATCTTAGTCTAGACTTTAGACTGTGGAGACAATATGCAGCTGAAAATAGGCCTCCTTGGGAAGCTGTCATTGTGCGAATTGCTTAGTGTGGAAGTCATCAAATGTTGCGCCTACAAGGTATGTTTAATGTTCTAACACCGATGTCTGTCTTACCCACAACTTTTGTAAAAGATAAAGTATAAAATTTAGAAACAGTTACTAACTTGTCCTAAACTCCTCAGGTAACATCCAGGACAATAGTAGCTACTACTACTAGCGTTGATAGTCTTGTAATCACATGCACGTGAACACCGATTCTTTTTGAAGGAATGCAACAATAGTGAAGCCTTCACATCATATGCTTTGCCGTCGATTGCATCCTCTGCAATAAAAAATATTTAAGATCAGTAAAATGCTTCAATTATAATATGATAATTTGTTACAAAGGGAGTAACACTGGGTAACATCCCACGTGCCGACAAGCGAGCGAAAAGTTATGCATAATTCATCCGGTTACCTCATCTCTGCAATAAGATAATTTTAAAGGATCGCAATCTGGATGTGTCACGTGCGCTAATGATTAGCAATTTAATTTTGTACATATGTAAATATACTGAGTACTTTTCGCTTAGTTCGAGTCACTGTTATGCTATGCGGCTTTGATTTTACTCTTATCCATTGCACTATCGTTTCTCTTTCTTTTGCACGCTCGACCGTCCAGAATGCTTTGGACTTTACTTGGATTGTGTCTCGTATCTTCCAAGGCACTCGTCCTGGGACACGACGCGGTGTATTTGGAGTTCGAATCCGAGGATGCCGCCGATCCAACAGACTTTGAGCTTTATCGGCCTCACAGTACTTCTCAAATTATTTTGAACCATTATGACCCTCCTCTCACCGAATCCATCTTACGTCCTCGACAACGAGTATCACTTCCAGTCGAGCACCCTACAAAGTCATTCTGGCTGGATACTCCAGGGGCAAATCCTCTGGCAGATGAGGGTAGCAAGGGCCCTCTTTCGGAAAAGGCAGATGTGTGTATCATTGGAAGTGGTATGACGGGGAGCAGTGCGGCGTGGCATATTTCAAACCTTTTCAAGGGTGCCTCGGATCCACTTAGTGTGGTCGTGTTGGAGGCTCGTAAATTCTGTAAGTTATCCTGAATTTAAGCCTGATTTGTCCAGAGGCATCCCTTATTGGTTGACTTATCATATCAGGCTCTGGTGCTACAGGTATGATTCAGCCAAATACACGAGGCGATTTCCTATCAATGCGAGACTGAAACGTACGCAGGAAGGAACGGCGGTCACCTCACTCAAAACGTAGCATCATCCTTCATATCCCGGCAAGCAAAACACAACTCCACGGAAG
>Ga0247779_1000416_pt1 | contig 27700 bp, 22 predicted proteins | sample UWRJL221509R5_FD_179925 | JGI IMG/M metagenome (GOLD analysis project Ga0247779, IMG submission 179925) | Plant litter microbial communities from Arlington Agricultural Research Station in Wisconsin, United States - UWRJ-L221-509R-5 | ecosystem: Environmental > Terrestrial > Plant litter >...
CGAATTAGGACGACCACAATTGAATTGACAGAATTGTCGAATCTAGACACGATACCAGATACGCCTACTTTTTCAGAAAATGGCCAATCATACAATACAACTGGTTCAGCTCATGGTTCAACTCCGTTCAGTTCGTTCTCGTACTCAATAGATTCTCATGAATCAGGGTCGGGAGATCATTCTTCCAACTAACAGTTGTGGTCAACGAGACTCTCGATAAGCCAGACGAGGTCCTCATGAAGTTCTATATCACCAGTGCTAGTGACCAGACTAGTTTACATACACTTAGAAGAATTTAGAATAACGAAAGTCAATAAAAATCCGGACCTGAACATTTAATATTCAATATTCGTTAGTCTTAAGTGCACGATTTACTCCTAAAAGGCTGTCGGAATGAGCCCTTTGCAGTGCCGACCAGATACAGGCCTTGAAATGCTTACCAGCGGAGAGATATGAACCGAAATAGCATACAATTACAAGTAATATAATTTAGTGATACAAAGCAACCGGTAGTGGTTATCTACATGATGTGATGAATTGTAAGGAGATTATCCAACTGGCCGCCCCAAATTGTCGAAAACCTCACAGTGATATGAAAGAGAGAAAAGAACGAAGCATCGTCCACGTAGCATTAGAGCGCTGTTCCACGTTCGAAGCTGGCACGAATCTCTGCCGTGTATTTGTCGTAATAGCGAGCGATCTGAAGGGAATTAATCAGTCCACTTAACAAATAATAGACAAAAACCAGGGACCATTACCTTCTTGTTGAAGACACGATTGTGTTCATTGATATATGTGATATCCCCTTCCTCTTCGTTGAGACGTTTCCGAGAGAATTTGCCTTTCTTGTCAATGCTATTCAAGAAATGACAGTGAGAATGAGAACAGAAACATAAAGCAAAGGGGAAGTAATGCGTACTCTTGGTTGATTTTGCTAACCACTCTGTCAATAGCTTCTTCTGATGGTTTGTTGTCTCCATAGATGAGAGTGTTGGCATCTCTGTAAAGGTTCTCCGCGGCCAATCTCTGCTCCACGCTGACAGTTGAAAGGTCGGATGACCCTGCACCTGGATTGAAACCGACCAAAGCACCAGCATTCTGGCCCATGGCAATAGCCTTCTGCTTATTGTAAGCTTCAAGATCAGGTTTGATTAAATCTAAGTCTTTCTTGTAGCGTCTTCTAGCGGCATGAGCGTCATCTGAATAACGTTTAGTTGCAATGCAACGAACAAGAATAAAGCAAAGCTCACCGTGGAATTCGAAGTCTGCTCTTCGTTTCTTGCGAGCCAGTTTCTTCTCCCATGCATCATTCTCTTCAATGGTGTATTCCCAGTTCTTCTGTCTTTCCACATCCTCGCCCCTTTCCTCAGCATCTGCCTTTGTACGAAGCGACTCTGCTAACTTCCGCTGTCTCTCCAGCCGTGCAGCCTCCCTTGCATTGATTTTCGACTTGGCAGCCTCTTCGACCAGCATCGAACGATTTGCTCGTGACGAAGCAGCCTACTCACCGTCGTAAGAGCCAGCAACAATGAGAAGCAAGAGTTACTCACAATCTTTTTGCGAAGTTGGTCTAGTTTCGCCTTTCTTTCTTCAAGAGTTGGTTTAGGTTTCGATGAGTCGTTGTCGGCTTCGCTTTCTGGAGCTGGTGTGGCATTCTCAGACGCGCTGGGACCAGTATTACTCTCCACCCCAGTCATAGTCATATCTTCGACAAACTCCTCAGCTGCTTCCACTACATTTTCAACCGCATCCTTCACTACTTCGACTGCATTAGATACAACTTTCTCTGAGCTTTCTACGAGTTCGGCGGCGGTTTCAGCCAGTGTTGACAGTTCCCGTTCGTCAGTTGACATTGCGTTTTCGTCAACATTTTCAGGTTCTACCGGTGCTAGTGAAGCTTCCTTCTTCGATGCTGCTGCTTTCTTGGCTGTGGGCTTTTTGGACTTCTTCGACCGTGCTGCTGGCATGATATTGTTATAGATGGTGGAAGAGTTGTCTGCCCCGTAGAAATTACCATTATGAACGATATTCTCACGGTCAATAAATAGTGAATGAAACGTGCCACAGAACTGAGAACACTATCGTAATTTACGTTGACACTTTCGAGGTGATTCAGAAAACTCAAAATTTGTCCAACGTGCGCGTGAACCCCTACTAGTACTGTTTAAGTGATTTTCGACAATTTATATGTACCACCCGTTTATTCAATGCATGCAGCGGTGTTTGCGTCCGCAAAAGAATTGCAGGAGCTTCGGAAAGGACGTCAATTTTTTGGCCTTTTCGTCTGGGCATTTGCTATGGTTAACAATCAAAATCGGACTGAACCAGATGGGAATCCGTGAAGAAGCGATCCGTAAGGCCTAAGGCCTAAGCATTGATATTGAGTAAGTAATATGTAAGCTCTTGAAAAATGAGTAGCAGTAGTAAAAAAAAAAGAAGATAATAACCGATGCAGTATGCAAAATGGAACACTCAAATGCACAACAGGACTGTTTGATTACTACCTTGAACTACGATTGCGTAGTTTATGTATTTACATGTATACAATACACTACGGGGATGAAATTTATACCAAATGAGCTTCACTCGAATTCCAGTGCATGGCATTAAAAAGGAAAAGAGCTGTGATTGAGAAAAAGTCAGTAATGAGCAACAAAAAAATTTCAAACAGAAAAGAATCAAAGTGTCAGAATTGCAGAAGTAAAAGTCAGCAGAGGGATAAATCCCTAAGACTGTTGAGCTTGATATGTGAATTCTTATTCATCTTTCAATTGAAGGAGGGCAATGAATTTAAGGAAATGAAAAACGAACTCACCATTCGCGGACCAGGACATTGCCATCGAAGAGTGGAAGGAAGACTTACCTAAGTCGCAAGAAAGCCAACTTATATACTGAAAAAGGTTAAAGCTCCGACAGACTCCGACCTTTATTTGCAGTCATACCAGCTATTGCCGGTCGGAATATACCGAATTTCCGGCCCCATTAATCGTCTAGGGTCAGAGTCTACGTTCGAGTTGTGGTGACTAGATCTGCAATTCCTCTTCTGAATGTCCACTACTCCTGCGCCATCGAAAGCTCAGAAAACGAGAAAAGAAAAAGAGAAGGACAAAGAAAGAGAACGAGAGAAAGAGAGGAAAGCAGCGTTACCCACTGAGCGATTGAAGACAGTGGTTCGAAGACTCCCACCTAACCTTCCGGAGGATATCTTCTGGCAAAGTGTCCAACCATGGGTTACCGATGAGACAGCTTCATGGAAAGTATACTATCCTGGAAAGCTCCGTAAGAAGTGAGTGCATCACTGGAGGTGGATGCCTCGATATCTAATGGGACAAACCATAGGTTGAATAAGGAGAACATACCGTCTCGCGCATACATTGCTTTCAAGGATGAAGAACAACTAGCTCTGTTCAGTAAAGGATATGACGGCCACGTTTTTAGGGATAAAGCAGGTGCATATCATAGACATACTTGATTCGATGGGAGTATCTTATACGGCGTAGGGGTCGAATCTCAAGCAGTTGTAGAGTTTGCACCATATCAGAAGGTCCCATCCGAGAAACGGAAGCCTGATACACGCAATGCTACAATAGAGAAAGGTACGACACCCATCTCTGGTGTGAGATTCCCGACTTATTGCTTCTTGTAGATGAGGATTACATATCGTTCATAGAAGCGCTGAAGGCGTCGGAGAATGCAGAGCCTGTGCCTCTAGAAACATTGAGTACGTTTCTCACTAGTTCATGCATGCTCTTAGATGCTTAATAACCACATTTCGAAGTCGCATCATCTCAACCACCACCACCACCTAAAACAACACCCTTGCTTGAAGCTTTGAAAGCCGAGAAGAGCGCCAATAGGGATAAGGAAGCAATACTCCGTAATCATGCTCATTATAACCAAATCATTACCCGCAAAGAGGATAAAAAGAAAGCAGCGGCAGCGGCACTTCCAACCTCCAAGCAGGCTGCCGAGGCCTCTGCAACGGTTCCTGGTGGAAAGAAATCTTCCAAGAAAGGTCAGGCTGCCAATGGCACCGCTAACTCAGCTGTACCGCAGAGCGGAAAGAATGTCATTTCATCGACATCCAAAAGTGCAGGGACTACTGCCCCTGCCGCCAACGCCGCCACACCATCCAAACCCGCGAAAGGGCCTAAACCGCCTCGTGCACCGCCACCAAGTAAAGCAACTGGCGAAGGCAAGGCTCAACAAGGGAGTAAGAATGGTGAAGAATCGTCCCGGGCTCCAGTTGCGCAAATCTCGATTGCTGGTCAACCTGCACCATCTACAGAGGGTGCGGCTCCAGCATCTGCTCCGCCTCGTCGTTCGCGCCCTGTGATTGGACTGGCGTCGCGTCAATTTGAAGCTGCTTTGAGTGGTGTTGCAGGTCTCGCGAATGCTGCCACAGAGAGGAAAAAAAGAGAGAAAGAACGAGAAGCACAAGCTGCTGTTGCGTCTGCAACTCCAGCAGGTTCCAGTGCAACCTCTTCACAGGTTCCTGTTGATGTCACCGCGACATTTGCTCGCATCGATGGCTCGGATAATGAGAAATCCAATCCTTTGACCCCCGTGCCGCCCACTTCGCCGAGGAAGAAAACTCGACGTGGGACTAGGCGTGGCGGCCATCATGCAGACGCTGATACGGAGGGTGCAGGTACACAAGTGAAAGTTCCTAGCATCTTGCAACGGGCTGATGCTCCTCCCGCTATCTTTCAAAAGGATGGGCCCGTAATCACAAATAGCGTTTTGCCGTCTCCCGCAATTCTTACGGCAAGTTCGTCGGTAAATGCCGCTGCCAATAACACTCGGGGAGGCGGCCGACGAGGGCGCGGTGGTGGTGGAAGAGGTGGTGTTGGTCGCGGTGGTGCTCCTAGTGCTCCAAGAGGCGGTTAATAGAGGTTTGTTCAGTAAACTTTTTGAACGAGCTAGGTACGTTGTCTGACATTTTCTGTGTCCAGTATTAAGTCCGTAATCGTCCTCTTTGCAGCCTTTCCTAGACAACCTGAGCGCCAGTTCTTCCGGGAATATCCTCCAGGTGGTCCGACTTATCATAGCCTTGCGATTAGACTTTCAGGCGCTATTGCCTACCGCAAGACCCAAGTCTACTCATGCAGCACGACTGTTTCACAAGATTAGCTCTACACGGACATCACTCTCCGGTTTCTAAACGAAGGATTCGTTTGACATTCTTCAAGTTCCGTCCAATCATCGAAAGTAAGTTTCAAACGAGACTGCGCTTAGATTGGACCTTTCTATCATCTATATGTCTGTGCACTCCGAAATGTAGTATTGAAACGGATTTTAACGTATCTGCAATTTATGCCTTTCACCTTTCACTCCTATCAGTATCATTCTCTGAGACCTGTGTCGTATTAAACTGTATATTTGAAACCAGCACGATGTCATTCGAGAGACAAGTGAGCACTTTTTGCATGTTGGTATTTTTCGAGTCAGCTCATTTCTGGTTTTATTAGGAACCTCAAAATGTTTTTTTTTGACAAATTCGAAAGTGGGAAACTCAACCTGCGCGGAAAATCGTCATCTTGATTACGTCCTAAGGTAGACTTTATGCAAGTATCATTTCATGGGACTCGAATGCGGGGAGATCATTGCAAATGGGCTTACAAGGAATTCAAAGTGGGTCGGTTTGGTGAGAAGTGAATTTTCTTTGTCGTGATCTTTGATGATAGTAGTCGGGCCTCGAACAGCAATCCAACCGTTGACCGAAGGCTTTTCCGGCTATCATGTGCTATTCAAGTGATCACAGTAGCAAAGGATGGCTTTCCTTGCCTATGGTGAGATAATTATGCTTCCCTTCTGATGACAATAACAAAATTATAGCTAACGTTTCGATTTGCAGGCTGCTACCTTTACATGTTTATGTCTTTATTCATACTCTACGAATTTAATTGAATAACCTTCGCGTCTACTTTACCAGACTCCCGGGAGAATACAATAAGGAACCCTTTTCGCCCACTCGTCCCACTTCTTGCCAAACTGCTGCTTCAATGCGTTGTCTTCGTTCGACATTCTGTTTAAAACGAGGAACAACATCCCGAATATCATGATGACAAGATAGGACAACACGAGAATTTTTCCGATTGTCGTATACCACAAACCCGACTCTTTTATCCAAGAACCTTTACCAAAATTCCACAGTATCCAACCTGGGTGCGACAGTATCAACCCTGTATAACTAGGGTGCCTGACGAATGCGTACGGTCCCTCGGTGATTAGCTGATGATTATGCTGGATGCTTGCTTCAAAGCGGAAGAATTGGCCGAGGTATCGATATGTCATCAACCGTATGAGTGTTCCCGCTATTATCATTACACCACCGAGTGCAGTCGCCGTCGATAGCCGAAGTTGACTGGGTCTTCCTCCGTTGAATAGGAATACCGAAAATATAGCTTTGGAGAGTGGGTTGGAGGGGAAGTTCCAGGCTAAGATGGTTGCGACCTCTATCAATCCGACGATGAATTGGAGCCTCTAGTATGCTGGTCAATTTACAAAAAAAAAAAAAAGAATTACTACGCGCGGTGTGTACTTACACCTGCAGGCCCAGGGGTGTTCTTCGTGTACCACCCTATCTCGAGGATGTTTGTCTTGATTCGCTCGCCTTTGGGAGGTGGGGGGTTCGGAGGTCTGATGCACCTCATAAATGCATAGGTGACTGCGAAGGCAACTGGGACCTTGGCCAAAGACATTGTGAAACTACTTCGTTGGCTCAAAACCTCAGGTATAAGATCCCTTTTATACTTCTCGCGTCATCTAGAATTCAAACTATAGCAATCAGAACGTTCTCGGTGTCCGCTTAACACCACCCCGGTGGGATGAATGCACATTCGATAACGAGGGCATCTCCCCCATTCTACGCTCACCAATGGATGAGGATGATGCCCGATGTCGTTGTCTCCCGGACTTTTGTGTGGGTGACTTGGACACCTACGACACATCCGGGACACTTATATTTTTGGTATGTTAGGCCAAGTCCTACATATATTTCTTGCCTTCTGACCTACTCCTCAAGTTAACCAGACAAGGAACCCATCTCAGCGAAAGGGTTCTCGGGGATGCTACGTCGGGCACTCTGCATCACCGCATAGTTCTCGTATCTTTGTCATATCACCGAACAGTATGCAGGCCTAAAAAATCTCATGCCCGACCTTCTTAAGGTACTAATTCACCAGCACAGAACACCTGTACGCACGCTCCCGAGATTCACAATTTGAGCGGTTTTTACTATACCTATGGGCTTACGATGATCTGTAGGTGAAGGACGTGAATACTACTCCCGGGCCCAGCTCTCAGAACCAAAATCCTACAGTTAAGTTGTTTTTATCGCCTCATCTATCCCACTCTGCCATTACCGCCTTGGAAATGCCCCTCTAAGTTAGAAGTAATGAAATGTTAAATGACTACTGCAAACGCCATTTGCAGAATCAAGTTCGGTACTGAGGTTCCTCGACGTATATGATTGCTATATAGATGCCTCGGGAACGATATGGTAAGGACAACTTCTCCCGGTCAATCGTCGCACGTTCATAGTAAATATAGGAGTTTGGAAAATAACGAGCATAACGAAAACCTACGTACGTACATCCTTAGACAATTAATTATGGTAAGAGGACTGCAATGACACCAACGGAAGCAAAATAGCGTTCGCGGCCCGAGTCCTCGTATTCAACCCCAGCTCCTTACCAGAGTCCAGGGATGACTCTGTACCTCACGCGACTGGCCCAATTATCCCATTGCTTTCCAAAACGGTCTCTCAGTGCTTTATCCTCGTTCGCCATTCTACCCAGTGTAAGGTATAACGTGCCCAAGATCATGATCACGCCAAATGAAGAAACCACGACCTTTCCAATTAAGGTATCCCATAAACCCGATTCTCTAACCCACGATCCTTCTCCAAATTGCCAAAAGAACCAAGCTGGGTGTGTCAACAGGAGCCCCGTATAACTCGGGTGTCGAACAATCGAATAAGGTCCTGTAGTAATCAGCTGATGGTCCTGCTGAATACTGGCTTCAAAGCGGAAGAATTTTCCAAGGTAGCGAAATGTGGCGAGCCTCAGCAATGTGCCGACCACGATTGAAATTCCCGCAATGGTGGTGACTGGGGAAAGATAGAGATTCTGAGGATTGCCTGTCTTGAAAACTAGAAGTGATAGTATGGCTTGAGATATAGGTGAGGACGGGTAATTCCAGGCCAATATTGTAGCTATTTCAGCAAAACCTGCGAGGTATTGCAGGCGCTAGTCATACATTGGGTAAGTACTTTCCTGTTATTGATGACTGAAATGTTGATTACCGTGGCATAATAAGGGGACCGGGAGGTGTACCATCGAATTTCCATTATATTGGAGGATATTTGAGCATCCTTATTCGTGGGAGGGGGGTTTGGCGGAGTGATGCATTTCTTGAATGCCCAAGAGACAGCAAAAGTGAGAGGAATCTTTGCTAAGGACATTGGTGCGAATAAAAAATGTCCCCCGGTAGCATCGATGTTGGCATTCTTTATAGCTTTTTGGGCAGATTTTTCTTTTTGTTACCCACGAGCTGACAGACCTTTGCCTTCCTCTCGGAGACGGCAGCCTGCCGCGCCGTTCTTGCTGTTCTCACAACTCGAAATCGAGTTGAGTTGGAAATATCTTCAACTAATGTTAGGAACATATTTTATGTAAATATGTTCTAAACGTTGCCATATCCGCGCGTTCTGGACCGGGGCCGTACGCCGATCAATCCAAAAGGAGTATTTTACCCCACTTCGACACGATGTTTTTCTCATACAGAGTTCTTTCCAAAACCCTAGGGCTCGCAAGTACACCGCCATTCAGGATACTGGTAACCCCCTACATCATCCTCACCAAGCAAACAGGGTCATTCGTCATTCTAGATCTTCAAGAAGATAAACGCCCACTTATGGAACTGGCGCCTCAAACCTTCTCAACCTCACAGTTATGTATATATACTGTACGTAAATGTAACCATATTTTTAGACGGTCGCTTGTGAACGCGGAGATCAGAAGACGGTTAAAGAATATCTAGGCATTGCCATGTAAAGGGAATGCAAGGCAGACTTTGTCACTTAAATGAGTAATGGCTTGAGGGTCCTCAAAATTACACAAAGGGTCTCCGGGTATGCCGTACGCGACCAACAACATCGATAATAGCATTAGCGCGGAACCAAAGCTCCGTCCCTCACACGATTCAAGTTCGGTCAAATTCTGGCATAAATTGTGTTTAGTCTACAAAGGGCTTTCTGTGTTGTCGGTTCTAGTATATGCACGAATACAGGGGAGAAAACTAATAGATTCCAGGAACAACTGAATATGGTACGCGCCTAGCCCATTCGTCCCACTCCGCACCGAATTTCTTCCTCAACGCTGCGTCTTCTCTGGACATTCGAGACAGGGTAATTATCGACGTAGGAAGAATTACAAAGCCGATATATGCTATCAACAAGACCACTCCAATGCTCTTGCTCAATAAACCGGACTCTCTAACCCACGACCCTTCGGAGAAATTCCACAAAAACCATCCGATATTAGCCAGCAGCAGGCCGCTATAGCTTGGATGGCGAACTATAGAGTATGGTCCAGTGGTAATCAAGCGATGGTCTTTCTGAATGCTAATGTCATAGCGAAAGAAGGAGCCTAAGTCGCCATAGGTGCGGATCCTCAAGGCTGCTCCAAACAACCATAGCGTTGCCCCCAAAGAACTGGCGAAGGTCAAGCGAAGATTCTTGGGATGGCCTGCCTTGAAAAAGGCAAGTGATAATGCCGTGCTTGCCATAGGACTCGGTGGCAACTTCGGGGCAATGATTGCAATGATTTCGGCAGCAGCCACAATAATTTGAACGATCTAATTTCGTCGACTCTTTAGCCACTCTGAAGGGGATTTAGACGAGTTTGAAGAAAATACTAACACGTCCAACTGTGAGTCTGTAGTGTCGTACGCCTTTAACATCGATCTGAGTCGTAGGGACCATTTCTTCGCTCGACGGCGCCGGGTGAGGTGGGGTCAGCATCCTCTTGAAACCGAGAGTCAAGAGCACAATGACGGGAATTTTTGCTAGAGACATTTGGCGAGACTGTTGTCTTTCCGGTTAGAAGAACCCTTTTTATACGAGTTAGATCGCTCACTAGATCTCCAGAATTCCGCGGGACGCGACAACCCTGCCGTTCGCATTTTTTTTCCGAGAGAGATGGGCCGTCCCTTGTGTGAGAATGCGGACAAAAAAACTTTATTTATTAATATGCCTTTGGTCGCACACTTTTACAGGCGTAAGCGCATCCGTTATCGGCTATCAGCAACTGTTATTATAATTAACGGATATCGTATAAGGGAACACCTGCACGCGACAAGACGCGTCGCGCACGAGTAAATCATGTGCCATGTCATGTGACTGATTTGAAATTCTGAAATACGGAATCGTAGCACGTATGTACTCGTTTTCTTTGCTACCCCTGCCAGTGCTGCCACACCTATATCCTCAAATGTAGTTCGAGATCTGTGTTCCTGCCATTTGGAGTTCAAACATATTGTTAAGATTTCGGGGAATCATTCAAAGCTTGTGGACAGCACCCGGTAATGAGCGTCGGGTGATACCAGTTGGCAGTTGGTCGCTGCTTCCAACTACATTGGCTCTATAGCTTGGGTACCGGATCTACATATGTATGTGTTGATGTGCGGTTATAAGTACAGAATTTGACAGTACTTCAGTCTTGAATGGCTTTCTCTACAACAGTGGCGTTGCACGTACACGCACAAACTGCGCAGTATCACACTAGGCACAAATTCAACAGGATTGCAACAACGCAATAACTTTTTTCTCCCTCCGGGCAACGTTGACATCTCGAAATAATCGCTATTTAATTATGTCAAGAAAACATGTCGGTAACTGTTACATTTCAATTTATTTTCACATTCCATTGGCGATGAACATGAACACACCATTAGACACCATTGTCAGAATCATGCTGGGTCATGGCTATTCTATTCCCCATTGAAATATATACATCTCTACATCCGTTGACCACATGTCCATGTTCCAGATGTTCCTCTCGTCCCCAGGTGCCAAATACTAAATAGAGACCTATGAAGACCTTATCTTGGCGGTTTTTCGCATGTCAGACAACCTTATGGAGCTGGTTTTCCTTGGGGTTTTCTCCATGCTTCGAACACATTGAAAATGACCAAGATTCATTCGTTTATTCGAGGACGTTGGGCAGCGTTGGGCGTACTGTGAATACGAGAGCCTGTGGAATAAAGCACGCACATTCCAATGACCATGACTCCCACTGAGACACCGTTATTCCTCATGTCGTTATGTAGGGTTGACTCAGACCACCCGATCAGGTTAATCTAGCCATGCTCTTGTGGAATGTAAATACAGACTCCGCGCCCAATATTCACCTATGGAAGCAACCACGACGAACACAAGTGCAGCAAAAATATGTCCTCCTTCCCACCAATTCCTTCAAACATTGGGAGAATGTAATGTGTTATCTACCTTGCACTTTGATCGGAAATGCTAATAACACTTGTATGAATTCACAGAGCGGGTCCCTTGGTACGGCTCCTTGCTCGCAGTCCATGGGTAATGCGCATTTGTAGACTGAGGATTCTGTCTATTTCTAGCTCCTTGGATACATGCTCAATTGGGCCCTCCAGGGTGCTCTTTTTGTCCAAGTTTGTGAGTAAAGTTGCCTTTGCTGCCTGCCGCTCATAGACTTTATAGGCTAACTCGTACACGATTTCACTCAGATCTGTACTATTTGGCCTTCCCCGGAGACCCCTTGCGTAACAAGCTACTGGTGTATGGGGTCTTGGCACTTGAATTTGCACAAACATGTCTGCTCTGTCATACAGCGTTCCATAGTTTTGCGTCTGGCTATGGAAATATGGTAGCGCTGGATGAGATTGGTTTGATCTGGTTATCAGTTCCAATCATGAGTGGTTTAGGTGCGTCCAATTTCGACTGTCTTCGCTACGTGCATTTAAATGATATTCAAAATTCTCCCTTGCATTTAGTCGCCTTTATAACGCAGGTTTTCTATGCGTATCGAATCAGAGTTCTATCTCAAAGTTGGTTCGCTCCTTCCATCATTACTCTTGTGAGCAATATAGTTTTTTGCTCTCATCGTCACGACTTTAACCACGCGCTCAGCTTGCCTTTGTTCAATTGGGAGGCGGTATTGCAACGGGAGTAGAATCAAAAAAAGCCAAGCATCATAGCGCATTCCTTCGACGAGATTCCCTTATTACGACCGGAGTGAGTGCCTTGTACTTTTCATCAAAGATTTCGCTTACCTTAGACCGACTTTTAATTTTCTTCATCTAGATATGGTGCGGTGGTAGTGCCTTGTGTGATGTGATCATTGCCTTTTTCATGACATACTATGTTAGTCCTTCATGTCCTTGACATCGTGGATTGCAACTCACTTTGTTCATGTGCCATGATCAGCTCACTCGTCGAGACACAAACTGGAAACCAACGAAGAGAATTGTCAATAGAGTGGTTCGGCTCGTTATCGAAACCGGGACCTTAACAGGTATCTATTTGAAGCGCAATACAATGATATTTTATTGAACGGTCTTTTCTTCCAAGCCGCTATTGCTACTACAAATTTGATTCTGGCCGTATTACCCGGACGACCAACCTACTATCAAACAACAGCCGGGGTTCTGGGGAAGATGTACTCGAACGCAATGCTGGCCGTTTTCAACAGCCGGATGAAAGTCGGGTACTCTATCTCTACCACCCAAGAGATGTCGATGAACTATAGGATGACCAACATCGAGCAGGGCGAATATACCGAAGATGGTTACTACGACGAGAGCGGCATGGAGAGCACTTTCGTGAGAACTACTATTCATACCCATACTCAGTAGTGGTTGGTATCCCGATATTGACAATTCAAGACATAGTCTGTGACTACGCGCGTAAATGACTGTCTAGTTCATGACATCAACCGGGGTATGCCATTCATAGAAGCATAGCTGGGACCATTTGACAATGACTCGTGTGCATGTGGATCTGCCTAATGATTTGTGATGGAAATCTCCACTCTCGCGGAGTATAATCTACTGTAAGTAGTATTTGGTGAAATTTAACCGACTTCGCGTTAATGTCGATAATTTCTATAGGATCAAGAAGAAGAAATTGAAATTTTTATCTTCCTTCACTTTGCCATTAAGATCCCCACTTAAGCGCCGGGCATTATATTTAATCCGGATCGCAAATGTGTTTATTAGATGCCCGGCACTCGTTTCTACAGTTCAGAAAGTGGAACAAAGATGGATGGATCGTCCACATCTGGCTCAATCAATGGAAATAGTATCTGCGAATGGAGAATTGAACAGCATGACGGAAATCTTATCAATATGTTCTTCCTTCTTTGCAATCACTTCGACGACGGTACACATTGACAATGTTTGGCAGACACTATATTTTCGCTGTCAGGATTCAAGAACACCAAAAATAACAACAATAGATTGTTCGTGCGAACGTGGCACATATTGATGCAATTGCATCATTGATACGGCGTTCAAAGTCACTAAACTCTGATCTGGTCCTCCTTCTACTACCAGCTTGTAGACCGTGGCTTGGCTAAATACTACGGTAAGTGAGAGTAACATCTTTAATCTACTGTGGTTTGACCAAGACATACAGAGCGGGATAACGCACTTTACTGACAGAAAATGAAACAAATTGAAGAAGACTTATATTAAAGACCGGTGCTTCTTGCTTGCTTCTTGCACAGCTGCAGCACTTATTCCTGGGAAACTTGGAGACGTGTTTCAGGCATCGAGCGCACAAATCGCCCCTTGAGTTCCATAAATAATCGACGCCGACAGTGGCAGATCGCATATGCTGCGCCACAATGGCTTATCCAGGATTAGTATGTAGCGCGCGCGGTATCATAGATTATAATCTCTCCAAGACTAAGATCTAACCTACTTTTACAAAGGTCCGATAAATAGGAATCCGATTGCTCTGGACTTTGGCAAAGATATCTCCCCACTTCCTCCCTCCCTTCCAGTCTGTCTTTTGACCATGGCGTCGCCAGGTGCACTCCCTCCAATCCCAGCCGATATTGGAAGAATGTAAGAGCTCAAAGCTTTTTTTTTTTGGCTAAGGCTGCCATCAACGTCGACTAATTAATCCTTGAAGTGCAGGTCCACTGGTCAGCATGAGCCCTCAAATCAATAAAACCGACCATACTAATTAATCGGTCTTTAAATAGTTAATAGGACACCTGCTTAACTGGTCTTTGTTCGGTATCCTCTCGATGCAAGTTTGTAGGTTACTTTATTTCATCTGTCGTTTGAGGACTACTGTTGACAACGACAACGCCATATCTTCTGCAGACATGTACTTCTTGGCTTTCCCAAATGATCCAGATAGAAGTCGACTGCTCGTCCTCGGTGTCTACCTTTTTGAAGCGGTACAAACATTCTTGTTAACACAAAGCGCATTTCACTCCTTCGCGGATGGATTCGGGAATCTACTGTTCCTTGACGAGATTGGGACCATCTGGTTCAGTGTTCCTATCATGAGCGGTATTGGTATGGCTATTCTGTGCTAACTGCAAGGTACTATTTAATAACCAGAATCTTGATTATTTGTAGTCGCTTTCGTTGCCCAGGCATTCTACGCTTACAGGATTAGTATCCTTGCACAATCTAAGATCGTGGCAAGCTTTATTTTGCTTGTAAGAGATTTCTTATATTATGAAGTACGTGATCTGACTGACGTTCTATTACAGCTCGCGTTCGTACAGCTGGGAGGTGCGATAGCGACTGGTGTGGAGTCCAAAGAAGCTGTTTTCAATAGCAAATTTTTGGGAAGAAAGTCCTACATCACCACAGGGGTGAGCTTAACATTATTAATAACGCGAAAAGGCAATAGGTCTTCTTACTTGGGCATCTTTGGAAACAGATCTGGAATGGTGGGAGTGCTATGTGCGATGCGATCATCGCAGTTTGCATGACCGTTTATGTGAGTTTTCCTCGATTTTATTTTCTTCGGTCATACATGATTGATGTTCAAACCTCCTGCAGCTCAAGCGACGAGATACTGGCATGAAACAAACAACAATAATGCTGAGGAAAATTATTAGACTGACCATTGAGACTGGTTCTCTGACAGGTCAGTGTTTTCATTTGCTTACGCTGCCATTCGGAAATTCACAAATTGTATCAGCCATTATTGCCATCCTTAATTTCGCACTTGCCCTTCTCCCGAACCACCCGACGTACTACATGGCCACAGCTGGTATACTTGGCAAACTGTACTCCAACTCTATGATGGCGGTTTTCAATAGCCGCATGAAAATAGGAAATGAAGCAAATGGAGCAAATTCCTCAGGACACAATGTCTCCGTTTCATCTAACAATTACCTTAATAAAACGGCGATTAGGGCTAGAAATACAGACACGCATGGTCATGGTGTCAACACCTATGAAATGAATGGGCCGGTAGCTGTTGCCGTTACCCATGAACAAATAACTTTCCCTCCGACGGATGACTGGAAGGTACGAGATTCTAATTGTCCTGATATTATTTCTTGTATTTTGACCTTTAATTTGACATCTGTAGGTCCCACCTCGACATTATGATGAAGAAATTAGTGGCGACAAGCCAAGAAAGATAATATAAAGGCAATTTCGTATGGCCTATCCTTGCCATCTGCTATGATTCCACATTCCAATACCACTTGTCACTACCACATATTTATTCTATTCCTCAGGAATGTACTATATGTTAGTGTAAATTATCTTTACTGTATCGAATTCGGACGCCCATGTTCTTGATATTACGCATCATTCGATATTCTGACTCTCCAAGCGTATATTTGATTTATAGATTACAATCCACGACTTCCCAAAGGTTTGAAGAGTTTGACCGCAATATTTGTTCATGCATTTAGCATTAATTCCAGGGAATGACCAATATAGCGGTCGTCTTGAGAGAAGCGATATATAAGCTCGGGCATCCAAACTGCAGAATCAATAGAAGCTTGATAATCTAATTTCAAATGTTGCTGCCTTTGCCTTACGAAGCATCGATAACCAGCTCCTGCTCAATTTGTGTTTTACATACCGTTTTGGAAGCCCATAGCACCGGACGAGTAGCACCGGGAGGACGAATTATACTTAGTTGATTGCACCATGGGCAGGAGAGCACATTGAGAGTTTACTATGATAAGCGCGGTAAGAGTGAATATACCCATACCCTTGGCGTCTATCAAAATCATTCAGAATCGTTGATATCAAAGACAGTGCGCAGTAGATGATCCGCTTTGCGACCCGTATGTTTGATGAACCCAAGGTAGTCCAACTCGTGCATGGCCCGAATGAACCTAGCCTGAACCTGAATATTCCATTGTTCTTCCTCTTCTTCGGTCATCTCGACTTGGCGTTTGGCAGCCTTGCCTTTGCCCCGCTTCTTTGGTGTACCAGATGCCCGCTCAAGAAGATGAGAGCGCTGTGTATCGAGAACAAATTTGAAAGACTCAAACCAGTCGTAGACGTTGATCATCTTTCCACTGTCGAGATACCTCTTGAAAAGAATGCTTGTGTCTGGAAGTTCCCACAGGGCTTTGGTGGCGGATGGGTACGCCTGGAGTGTTGAGGAAGGGTCTTCGGCATAATCATGAGGCCGCAAGAGACCCGACACCATACTCGCACGAATCGAAGGATTTAGAAGCTGATAAGGATAAGTACAATTATGCTCACAATCATTCCATCAATCCCGCAGCCAAAATAGATTGTAGCTTACCTCGGACGGGAAAGGTGTGTACCCGGTGTACCATATTTCCCAAAGACCGGACTCTTCAATGGACGAAAGCTTCTGCCTGTTGGCAAGGATATATCAGAATCTCGACGAATATCAGTAATTAGTGACCTCACTTCAGATAGTTTACAAGCCATTTGCTCAGCGTTGCTGATGCTGAGCTCGACTCGGAATCTGTATCTGGGGCGATACCGTTTTTCATCATAATAACATTGGAACGTGCTTCTTGTTCTTGCGAGCTGATACCTATCGGCATGTCGAAAAAAAACCTGTTCAGTTCACCAAGGAGAACTTGAACTTCCTCTCTCTTCAATTTACTTGATTTGGAATAAGAACGAGAATGAATGGAGCAAGTATCTAACGCACCTCATGATCATACCGAGGGACGCCACATCCCTTTCAAGGTTGCCACCAAGTAGATTGATCATGGCTTCTTTTAATTTTCCTTCGCTTCTTGTGTCAACCAAAAACCACTTGAGGTGACTACGGCCTAAACGTTCTAAGACACGTTGGACGCAGACCATGATGCAGAAGCCTAGTCGAAGATTTTGATATCTTTCGTAGAATTCGCTTCGATATCTATCGATGTTCGCAATAGCGGTAGTAATCGTTCCCAAATGTTGATCATACATTTCCACATCATGATCCTGGGATTGAAGAGCCACCCTTGCACACAATGCAGATCCAAATCGAGAAGTAGCTTCGTTGAATATCACCTCAGGTGAAGGTGTACCCCGAACAAGTGCAGTTAAGGGCTCCAAGCTAAAGTGTCTCAGATAAATCAGCTAGAAGATGAAATTCAGTACAAAATTATGAACATAACAAAGAAAATACCTGTATAATCGTGTAAATAGCATCAACCGAAGGATTGTATCTCATAAAATAATCGTGCAAATATTCCAGCGCCGCAGGTCCGATTAGAATGTCAGGCTCAAAATCCACAGCAAAAAAGGTCTAAAAAGATTTAAGGATTAAGTACATATTTGGTTTTAAAAAATCGCTGACTTTAAGTAATATTTGCTGCAAAACTGTGAGGCCTGCCAGAGCGGTAAAATTGCGCAATCGCAATAGCGCTAGTGTTCCTTGAGGATATGTAGCATTCAAATAATTGGAAGAAGGCGATGTCATCGAGAGGAGGAAGACAAGGGGGAGCTGAGGGATATGTTTGCTACGGAAGTGGTAAGCTAAATAAAAGGGTGTGGTATTCATATAACATTACCTGCAAATATAAAAAACGTCACGCATGACCAAAGGATCGTACTGTTCGAAATCATGAAATACCACAACAAGATTTGGATGACAACCCTGAGGAAGCTCTGACAGGAGGTTACTCAGAAACAGGTATGAAACTCAATGTCAATTCTTACCAGAAGATTCCAGCCAAGCCTGATACCATGCAACCAAAAATTTGATATCATAATTGGCAAGCGATTCAGTTTTGCGCTTCACTGAAACAATAGTTAATTTGATGGGTGACGATTCAGTATGCTAGTCTCACCATGTTCTTCCATCCCACTTTTTTCCACAAATCCAGTAATAATGGATCTCATCCCATTCGAAATATTTGAAAAATCTCCGGGATAGACATGAATGACGATGCATTGGATATCAGACGATGTATCGAACGAAGCAGTTGTATGGTCCTCTTCAAGAACAGAAGTAATTTGGTCTAGTAACGTCGAACCAAACGTAGGATCTATCGAGATTGTGTAAGATTTCACGGCAGGTCAGAATACCAAAAACCGTACTGGTGACAGAAACAACTGGAAGCTCAGGATATGGAAGGCCGGTAAGAGTGTTTTGGTATGATGATTTGGTCTCATCTACTACTGCCTTCATAGATACAGCTTGCAATTCTTCCACAATTTTCTGAACAATTTAAGCATGATTACAACGGTATAGCAATTGGGTACAAACCTGCATTCTCGCGAGGCATTTTGTCCATGCATCCCTATATGCTCTAAATCTAAGTTCTTCGCCATTTTTTAGATCCCCGTCTTTGTTATCTGCAGTTGCTAGAAGTAGATTCTGTGCTTGGAGGCCTTCATCTGTTTCTCATTCAGATGCGTCAAGAATAACACAGTGGCAGGCATACCTGAGGGAGTGTAGGGGATACAAAAGACAGTCTAAAGAATCTTAGAATATAGGATCAATGTTTAATGGGCGACTAACCTTGCTGACATCGTCCAAATTATGTGCGAAACGTTCTTGCATATTCTATTACAATGCCTCTGTCGGTAAGATACAAAATATAGATGATATGTTTAGACGGATAGCACTTCAACTCGGTGTGAAGGCAAGACGAAGTGAGCAAAATGACAATGATGAACGCGTTCGGAAATGTGACCGTGAGTCCGTGACGCGACGTGGTATACAGTCACGTGTAAAAGAATATGAATCCACCCTAACTCAAAAATTCATGAATTCCCATAGACTCGCGAGCCAGTCACACTCGCAAGCTCTAGTCACAAAGTGTAACGACAGCACATGATTTAACGAGGGTCACGGAGCGAGCTTGCGAGCGGACTGGGCAAACTCGGGACGTTTTCTGGTGATCCCGCCATTCTTGATGTCTGACTTCATCGAAAAACAGTGGCCACACCTTCAAAAAAAGTGCTCAAATTGGGTATACAAAAAATGGTTTTTTTTTCTCATAGAATTCAATAAAACAATTTTCACGAAGGTAATTTTTTTGGAAAAACTTGGTCTTTTTCCTTTGTTGTCGACATGCTACTACTACGACTACTATTAAGGCTCGAAAAAAAGCTATCATACAGTGAAGGCTGAAATATAAGTGGTACCTGCTCTTTGTTTCTTCTTTTTGCTGAAGTTATGGTCGAACTAGAACTTGAAGAACTTGTAGCTTGTTCCGAGACTGATGATTCAGAATTTCGAGCTCGTTTAGTTGGCGATGTCTGTATAGAGGACTCCGGTGCTGAATTTGTAATGTTGTTATTTGTGTCCATATATGAAGCAGCATGCCGTTTTCGCGAACGTTTCACTGGAACTGGAGGAATGTCGAGGGCCTGGAGATACACAAACAGTTCATCTTCTAGTAAATCCTGCCATTCCCATCCACCAGATTTGCAAATGCCGACAAAGTTCAAGAGCTACGAGAGCCCCGAGTCGAGGCAGAGAAGAAGGCAGATGCAACAGACAAAGCGAGCAAGAAAAAACCTGGAAACACTAACACAGATAACATTAGCGGCACAGGACTTCAAAATAATAACAATGGCACAAACAACAGCCCGAAAGAGCCTCTCGGAGACATAGTCTTCGAAAACGCATGTCTATTCATGCGCGACGCGTTACTCACTCGACTGTTTGCAGACGCAGTAAAATCAGGCGATTCCGGAGTGGTAATCCTTGTCCTAAAGAATTGGGCACTAAGTTACCGTGGCAATGGAAGGACCAAATATGCGCATGAGATGCTGCACTTATTACATAACTTGGTCAATGTATGGACGAGCGAGATTCGGTAAACTTCCAATTACCTTACAAGCGTGGAATATAAATACATACCAATCATTTTATAGGAGAGTGGTTACTCAAAACTGGCTGTTAAACCCTACAGGGAAAACAAACGCATTTGTTGAGATAGATCTCGTGCAAGAACATCTAAACTTCTGGATTAAAGTCAGTTTTACTATATTTCAATCATCAGAAATCTCGAGCCTTACCATGGGTCCATGATTGTATAATAGAAAGTGTATAAGGCAGAAGGCGGATCCCACTCATGGGACTGGCTTGCTATGGTGTCACCATGCGTTGACGTTCTTCGAAAGTTGGCCACTAAAATCAATGGTGAATTAGGCTCACGACAAGGGGCACGACATACCGTTCCTGATATTCAAAAAGACATCGCAACATTGATGAAAGTATTGAAAGAACACCGTGTATACGATATTATTGAAGGCCGCACCGTTGACCACCGAGATAATGCTGTTCCCGATGTTATCTCAGTGGGCCTTGCTCAGTTATCGCAAGGGAAAGCCTTAAATCCTATTAATGAATTCAATCAACAATTCGAGCGACTTCGAGAACGACGAAAACTTACTCCAATATCAGATGATCTTGATTTAACAACTGTTATGTTGAACGATACAACCTGCAAGCCAAATGATTTAGTAGTCCATACTACAGATACTGCAAGAATCGAGGATCAAATAACAGGAGGACAAAAAGACCTACAAGACTCGGACACAGAAGGAACCACCAGCTCTGATTCCGACACTGATGACGAAGTGACCTCAATTCATCCTGACATTGACACTTGGATATCTAACTCGCCAACATTGGAATGCATTAACGAGGAGGATGTAGCATTAGATATGGATGGATGGGAGCTGGACTCGGATTTAGAAGAGGCGGGGAGCGACGAAGATAACGAGCTCGATGTTGATTGAGGTGGCGGACCCAGGCGGGCATGATGTGCTTCTTATTCTCACGTCAAGTTTCGTTGACAACCTAAGTTAAAAATAGTCAGATTTTCGAAAAAAAGTCGTATATTCATTTCGATTCAAAATTGAAAATAAATCATATTATGTATACTCAGTTTTGTAACTTTTTTTGTGAGGTGTGCCAAATTTTTTTCTAAGTACGCGGTCAAGAATGGCGGGATCACCAAAAAACGTCCCGAGTTGGCCCAGCCCGCTTCGCGAGTTATCGAGTTTACTCTAAAAAACCACGTGAATTTATTTCACACGTGAGCGAAGCGGGCTGGGGACGAGCCTAGAATTCCCAGGACCCAGGTCCCACATCGCTTTGCAACCGTGTAATGGAGTTCGCACATTCGCCTATGTGCAGAGACTTCTGAGCCACATCTCTATGCGCAATGCTATCATTACCTTTGGAGTCAGGAAAGCGTTGAGCATACCATCAAGAAGAAAAGTGGATCCTCCCAATATTACACCAAGGAGATATTCACCTACGAATAGTACACGGCCGTGGTAACCGAGCTTCTCATCTCCAAAGGACGTGAAGAAGTCCCGAAAACCAGGGATCAGAAGTGCCCTAATCCTTGAAGAGATATTTCGACATAGTTCGAGTAGTAGGTACGTACGTTTTTCTGTCAAATTTTAGTGCTCTTCAACGAATGTACTGTTTGTATTGACTTTCATGGTGTTGTTAGTACTGAATCCCAAGTCACAATACGTCGTACGATGTTACAACGGCTCCCTTCTCGGTATTCCTGCGAGCGCTTCTTTTCTTTTTGCAGGCGCTTCGACCATTGAAGAGCTCAGTCCCTATTCATTATTTAAGGAAGTTCTTAAGCGACACTGGGAAATTGAGAAAATTCGTTGCAACCGTGGCTTCAGTCGAGAAAACTGTCCGGATAAACATCCCATCATGCGCTTTTGACATTCGCGCGACTCCAATGTATACATTCCTGATAACCACTTGGAAGGTACTATGGAACTTAAACGTTTATCCACCTTCGAAAGCTAGGGCATCCTGGGATGCATCCAGTCGTACTCCGACAAAACTCTACTTTAAGCACCGTTGCGTCGTTCATATCGCCTTTCTGGGTTTGGCTGAGGCGCTAAATTTAGTCAACTATTGGGTCCTTTCCTGGAGGGGATCCAGAGGGCAGTGGGCACCCTAGAACATACACGTGCTGCCCTTTTCATCCCACTAACTATGCCGTGTCATTCGGCAAAGAGAACAAGGACCGCGTGGGGTCCGGCGTATTCCCGACGTAAGTTATGTGATAGGCTTATGACTGTACGATTTTTAGCTGTCAGATTATTCCAAAAGAATCCAATTCGGGGATCGCATAACCACCCTCAGCTCAATTAAAAATGAAGTCCGGGCACTTGGGACTTGTGTTCTCTCCCTCTCTCTCTCATCCACTAAGAGCTCTCCTCCTCGTTGATGGATGAACCGCCAGTCATCCCCGACCATGTTGCAAGAACGTACGTCGATTGCTTCCTTGAACTTGATGTGTTTAATCTTACGCGCTTACCCATCATAGCACGGGCCCCCTAGTAAGCTTCAACAACGGATCTAGTGCGCAGGAAATTGACTGTAGCCTTAAGTTGTTAGGGTATCTGTTCAACTGGGGTCTGTTCGGTGTGCTTGCGATGCAAGTTTGTGAGTCCTGCTTCAATTGTTAGACCATATGGCGCTAGATTAATGTACTTCATGCAGACATTTACTACCTGGCGTTCAGGAAAGAACCAATCATCAATCGGCTCCTGGTCTATACCATTTTTCTGCTTATGATGATTCAGACCGTCCTCTTGTCGCAAACTGCATTCAACACCTTTGGTAGAGGCTTTGGACGGTTGGAAACTGTTGACGACATCAGCCATATCTGGTTCTCCGTACCTATTCTCAGTTCTATTGGTATGTTCTATCCCAATAATTCCCAGTAAGCCGGGCTTACAACTAATGCAATGCCTCTACCTACAGTGGCTTTAGGGACACAGTCATACTTCGCATTCCGAATATCGGTAATGGCTAAAGATAAACAAATTGCACTTGTCGTTGTATTCGTAAGTCATTTAACTTCAGTCACACTTGGTTTTTCCGAACCCGGCTTTTCTTACGTTGGCATTTGCACATAAACAGCTATCGCTTACACAGTTAGCCGGTGGGATCATGACTGGTGTACTTGGACATGACAAAACTAGGTTTTCTGTTTTCCAGGGTGGAAAAGACGGACTTGCTGCGGTCGGGGTAAGCCCTCGTTAACGTCAAACGCACGTAAAAGAAATCTAACCACGGCGACCTGTCAGATATGGAACGGCGCAGGTGCTCTGTGTGATATTCTCATAGCGACGTGTATGGTTCACTATGTGAGAATTTGTTCTATTTACTCCATGGTTGTTAGTCGGTTGGCTAACTTTGATACAGTATGTCAATCCCAAGTCATCATGGAAGTTCAAGCCCTCTCGCGTACCGATTTTCATTCGTCTTCCAATTCAATCGGGGATATTATTAGGTAGGTTTGTCGAATGGTCAGAGGTTCGTATAAGCATTATCTCATCAATTTTTATTCGATCCAGCTATGGTTGCTATTACGAATATGGCGCTTTGCCTGCTTCCCGGAAGGCAGACATATTTCCAGACGACATCGTGCATCCTTGGAAACAGTTATTCCAACACTCTTCTCGTTCTTCTCAATAGCCGCGTCCGACTTGGAAGGCCGACAGGATACATTGACGACGAAGTGTCAGAGACAACTTTCGACACCCAACCAGAATTTCGGCCTGCTAGATCTGCTTTGGTGTTCGCGCAACCCGATGAGACCGTGATGGATACACCTGGACAAACGATGGCAGAAGGACGGCCGTCTACCCAAAGTGAGCCTGGAAGGGCTTCATATTCTGGAGATCAGAGGAATACAGAGTGGATAAGGGGTCGAAATACGGCAATGACGAACATCAGCGAGGATACGCGGACAATGGTCTCGATGAACATGGTCAACCATGAAAATTGGGAAGAACGACATTCAGGAAGGGTCCGTCTTATTTTACTATTTCTTTTCTCTCAAAATCTCAATCCCATTTCCAGCCTCACAGCCCAGCAGAGGAAGAACATGAGGTTAAGCAAGAAAAAGATATCGGCCACGCAGTATAACCTTCATCCGGGATTCCTTCCCTCTCCGTAAGCATTGCGATCAAACGACGAAGTGAGATAATCCAGGACTTGGGAGAGCCGTTCTGGCGCAGCTTGGTGTATGACATGCGCAATACCTGCATATCGTCTGGTCAGCAGATCCACCAATCCCATTCTTTTCCCGCCGGCCCCACGACTCAATCGGAGGATCAGTAAAATAAATTCCTTGGAAATCTCCTGCCTTCCTTTCGTGAACCTCCGAGTCAACGAATCACCGTAGCGCGCTTCGTAGCAATTAATTCTGGAGAAGAATAGGCATCTGATCTGGGGAGCACGGCTATCATGGCGTTTCGATTCGTCGGCAAGGGTCGTCATCTTTTGATGGACTACCTGGACTATGTACACAAGTTTCATAACTTGTTCTCGAGGGCTCAGATCAAGTATACGACTGCCTGATACTCACACCAACAATAATGAGCTCTAGACCTTGTATATGTAGTAAAATTGTGAAGGTTACGCCCTTCAAGTTGGACACTTCTAATTGTAGGAAAAGATTGAAATAGGTTTGCAACATTGTATATGTATACATTTCACGTACATCCAAATAGATAGAAGAAATTTCTGAAATGTTCGCTATATGTTTTTGGGTAATAGTACCTCATCCGGATGTCTGCAAATAAGTATCAACTAAGAGATAAAACGTTCGAAGCCTGCGGAGGACAATCAATGCCGAACATCGAGTTAGCATCGCCTAGGCCTCGCTTCCAGGAGTTCGATGTAGTAGTTCTACGCACTCATAAAATATGATAGCAACCATGCGTTTAGAAAGGTCTCCAGATTCAAATGAGGCAGACCGATAACTATCGCCAGCCGCTGCCGCTGCTCGGCATAATTCATATATTGAGTGCCGGACCGCCGAGCAGGAAGGTCGCCGCTAGCCGCTCACATATCTCTTCCCACAATGACTACTATCTAGCGAAGTAACGGGCTTCGTACTCTCTAAGCATTAAGAGCTATATGTCTATCCCGGAATTGGTAGTATCTTATTGCATGCTCCAAGTTCAAAACCTCTCGCCCCATTCTGTACGCTTCTTCGACGTCTCCGTCGTATCCCTTGTCTTCCGTAATAATAGTGACTTCTGGTAACTTAGGTGAGTTCTTCTTTTGTTGCATACGATATTGATGGTGTATCTTCGTCACCAAAGGGCCAGGTATGGACCAATTTGAACTTGAAGTACGCCCAACACTCGCCGTCAGTGATGCTTGATGTGTTTGGATATTCTTCGCCAGTGGCTGTAGTAAATAAGGGTAATGGGGTGTTTCATATATCGGCGATGGTGCCATTTGATCTCTTGTTTTAGACCCTGTGCTATGTTGACTCTGTTGTGGAAATTGAAAACTATCACTTCCTTTTGCATTTTGGAAAGAGGAAGCAGGAATTTGCTTGTTGATCGCAGTGGCACGCCTCTCTCGAGGTAAAAGGTATTGCTCGAAAAGTTCCATGTCCCATTGCTTGTGTTTGATGATCCTTCGAGGTCTCGGGCAGTACACAACTCCTCCATTTGGCTGATAAGTGATCACTTCTCCTGGACGCACTACCCGGCAGTAGGGATGTGAACGAGCACCTCTGTCAGTGGTACCGCTAGCCACCGACATTTTCTTGGGGTAAGCAGGCATCGCGATGGAATGAAGTTCAGAAAAACCGCTTCCACAGATTTCCATTGAGGCTATTTAACGAAATTCATGGTGCATTGAGGGCACACAAAAGCAATAATGATTGTGGGCTCCTTGACATGTTGACAGCCCTTTGTATTGCCTCTATAAGCTTGCCTTTGAGTTGCTCTGCTGTCGCTTATTTGTTAAGCGCGACAAGCGCATGGACTCCATGTACTATTTTCTCCCAATCTGGACTGCAGTTCTCTTCCAAATGTTCAACGTGTGCGGAGTGGCACCGCACAATACAATGGTCTTATCGATTATATCAAGCTGTTCATCGACCTCCTTGGTATAAGTGATGATGATCTACCTACCAGTCATTCGAAAAAAAGGTGATGTATATAAAAGGGAATATAGAAATACAAGTTTGATTGTTTTAGTTGCAAATACTAAATTGATATCAATGGTGTTGTGTGCTCGTTGTCCCCAACAAAGGCCAATGTCCCCAATCCTTCAAGTTCTCCCATGCAAATTTATTATTCGATGGTATACTGTCCCGCATCGCATCTTGAGCCTTGCTATAGATCTCAGTCCATGAATCAAATATATCTTCAAGGATAGCCCTTTTCTCTTCAGGGTTCAACCTTAGATTTTCATCGACTTGTAGGATTATTTCAGCGACCTCTGCGGCTCGTTCGATTACGCTAGTGATAATCGTAGACTTCATGTTCTCGTTTGGTGTAGTTGCAATGCGTGATGGTGTATGTTGGCCTAAGTATGTACCCGCTGGTAAGCCAATAGAGTGGCGGTGGCACGACGTTTAATGCGTTGCTGATAATCTGACGATGTAAAAGACTGAGAACGTCTGGGGAGATGGCGAATGTGCCACTGCACTGGTAGATAAAGTGAATTTAACCTAGTCTCTGGGTTTCATTTAAACCCAGACACAATGCTGGCTCTGAATATTTTCCCATTCGAGAACAAATACACTCACTCCCCTTAATGATGCACATAAAAGTACAAGGTCGGCTAACGGAGTTGAACGTTGAACAGAGATCACTTCGCAGTGGACATAGAGTCGAGGCTACAAGGTGAATCTACATAGTGGCTCAGCGTTAAATATCATCAATCAGCGGCATTAAAGTCAAAAATACTTTTTTGACTCAAATCTAACGAAGATCACCGTAGGGAACTTACTTACTAGCAACCTATTTGAGGGTCTGGGCAACCTCGGCACATAATCTTCCCCTTTATCAGTAAGAAGCTGTGCCAAATCCAAATTTCCTTGCTTATCATAGGCCTCTTTATGCTGTAAATTTTATACCGAATCGTCCACAAAGAGATGGCGAAGCGCGAAGGAAAAGGTGATTGCGGTGCCCGGGCCGATCATTATCTTATCTAGGCGCCAGAGATAATCAGCAAAATGACTTGAGGGTAAACATTGAACAGAATCCAAATACTATTTCACGCTTCTAAACATTCTATAAATTGAGGCACAAGTATAACTATTATGCGCTCTGCTAGAATTCTGCACTGTTATACGTACCACCAAACTCTGGTTTTATCAGGCCAAAGAATGGCGTCCCAGGCGGATGTTTCTAATCTTCTCCTTTTCATACATGATATTTTCAATGTAATCCGAAAGACTATCTGCTGTCTCCAGTGTCTCCGAGCGGCCAA
>Ga0247779_1000417_pt1 | contig 27690 bp, 29 predicted proteins | sample UWRJL221509R5_FD_179925 | JGI IMG/M metagenome (GOLD analysis project Ga0247779, IMG submission 179925) | Plant litter microbial communities from Arlington Agricultural Research Station in Wisconsin, United States - UWRJ-L221-509R-5 | ecosystem: Environmental > Terrestrial > Plant litter >...
TTCCATCATTGTGACAAGGCGTTTAAGACCATTGGCTTCGTTGGAATACCTGGCCTCTTGCTCTGCTAGTTGCTCCGTCAAACCTTGCACTTTAGACAGTGCTTGCGAAAGCTGATGGGTCTGTGCCGTATTGGCTGCCTGCAGCGCTTTATGAGAAGTTTCAGTGGCTGTATGAGTCTGGCTGAGCGAGTCAAATGACGCTTGGAGAGTTGCAAATTCAGCGTGTTTAGCGCGTCGATATTTGGCGAACTCTTCCGTTTTGGTCGTCAATTCAGCGTTCGCGCGGTCCGCTTCAGTTTGTGCCAGTTGGAGTTGTTGAGAAAGTGAGTCAAGTTTGAACTAGATATGCTCAGTTCTTTTTAGTCACAAAACTCTCTGCCTGATCACTCACTTTAGTTGCGGTTTCATTGGCCCGTAATTCCCGTAGTTGCCCTTCCAGAGCCTGGTGTTCCTGTCTAGCTTCCTTCAAGTTGGCGCGGAGAGTGTGAATCTCCTCTGCGAAAAAAATTTCAATGATATGTAGTGGATTGTATAAGGCGGCGGTGACTAACCATCCCGCTGTGAGCTTTCATCCTTTAACCGGCTTATGACAGTGACGAGCTCGCGTTTTTCACGCTCAGTATCGTCGACTCGTCGTTTCAGAGTTTCAACCTCCGTCGATGAAGATGATTGGGAACTTGAGAGTTTGTCAAGCTGAGTCTGCAATGCTGTTTTCTCCTCGACTAGAAAGGGGCAGAAATAAGCGTTTAGGAAGATATATATAAAGAAATATGGGAGTACCCAGCTGCGTAAACTGTTGCTTGACTTTCTCGAGTTCTTGCTGGGTACTTTCAATGGAGGTTTCGAGATCTCTTGTGGCACTTTCTTTGTCTTGTAATGCCTGGTCAAGTTCCACGTCCTTCCTCTCTAGCTCTGCCTTGAGCTCGTCGCGTTCCCTTTCCGTGGCGTCCAAGTTGACCGACTGAGTCAAAAGCAGCCTATACAGCGTGATAACATCTTCCGAAGTAATGGCTGATAGATTGAAATCTGGAAGCATGTCTAAAAGTGTATCTTCGTCAACATCGTCCGGTAACACAATGGTGATAGGTTGAGATTCGCCATCCAACCCCGCTTCAGCCGCAGCCTCGGCCTTCGACTTTCTTCGGGTTTTCATCATATTGGTGAATTGAACCCGCTGGGAGGAACAGCAAGGTCAATACCAAAGAATAGGGAACGCTAAGTCGAGCGTCGAATGCTCACAATGGCTCAAACGCACGTGACTTATTACGTAATAGCATTGTCCTTGAACCTTATTTTTCAAAACCTCTCTTTCTTGTCAACACAACCGAAGAACTTTGGGTGAGTCGTATTTGCGAAGATTTTCTGTCGATAAAAGTTCATAATTCTGTATCTAGTCACCTTCTGACTCATCTTCTGCATTCAAAATGAGTTACGTCGCCAAAGGAGAAAAAGAATACGATGCTACAGGTGCCCCCGTTCCTGGAGCCAAAATCCACAAGATCCGCATCACCCTCACCAGCAGCAACATCAAGAACCTTGAAAAGTGTTAGTCCACACAAATTTGTGCTGACTGGAAGAATGCTCATGTTTTTAAAGTCTCTGCTGATTTGATCAACCGTGCTAAGGACAAGCAGCTCCGTGTCAAGGGTCCCGTCCGTCTCCCCACCAAGGTCCTTAAGATTACCACCCGTAAAACTGTTCGTCAAATTTCAAAATAATCACATCACTGGTCTTACCCACTCTCTTTATCTATAGCCTTGCGGTGAGGGCTCCAAAACCTGGGATCGTTACGAGTTGAAGGTGCACAAGCGCCTCATCGACTTGCACTCTTCCAGCGAAATTGTTAAGCAGATCGTGAGTCTGCTTTTACTTCTTTGGGGCTTCTAATCTGACGAAATTATTGTAGACCAGCATCAGCTTGGAGCCCGGTGTCGAGGTCGAGGTCACCATCTCTGCTTAAAGAGTTTTTGGTCGCTTTTCATTCCCTGCGAGTCTTTTTACATGGTACACAAACTTATGCATGTCATAGCTACAATCAAATGCATGTCGGTGTCTGGATTTAAGATACATTGCGAACTTCATGCCATTAAATAATTTGGACTTACCTAACCCGACAGAAGTATTTCTATTCCATCCCATTTTTGCTCCGAAAACGTGCTGGTTATGTAAGATTAATGTCGACTTGAATACCTGCAAATTAGTAGCTGAGATCGTTGAGTGCCTACTTCAGTACTCAAGCACTTATTTGCCATTCGTAACGTCGAGTTTTGGTTTTAGATGCCTTGCCGGGCCGTCGCTTATTCCATTATCAAATCTAACTCTTGTTCGTAACTTGCTTCCTCTCCAGTCTTAGCGTCGACACTCTCACCTGCCACAAGTATACCCTGTCATTTCGTACCGCTGTAAACCATGGGGAAGAGCGCAAAATTACACAAGCGAGTAGTATGTGGATAGGGTTTTACCTCCTGAAGTTGAAAACTCAGACGATAATGACCAGCCAAAGAAAGTGAAATCAAGTGCATCCTCTTCAGCGAACCAGAGTGCCGCATCTGCTTCTTCCTCCCGTAATCAGTTGCAAGTAGCCAAGAAGCGATCTAATCTCAAGGACAAGAGCAGGGGATCATCAGCCTCTGAGAAGGGTGTCCTTGGTGGTGCGGACTATCTTGCAATATTGCATGGCTCTCGCAAGAGGGCAATGGAAGAAGCGAAAAAATTGCCCCGTGATGATTGAAACTGGTATTTGTGTCCTTGTTCTTGTGAGCTTTTTCTTTGCTCTGTACTTCTAGTCGAGGCAGCAGCACTGAAAAGTCCGCAGAAAAATGAGACGTCGACGCACCGATTTCTAATATCCAAGGCATGCAGGCGTTTTGTCTTGCTGCTACAAAGATTCTCGGTCTCGCAAAATACTTAGTGCCCATGATATACATGGATACATCTTGATCATCCTCCGTAGGAAGGTTTAGGAGGTCTGGACACCGGAATTATCCCAAAAAATGAAGTTGACAGTATATGTAAGATCGAACGATGGGTTGATTTGTGGATCGAAACTCTAATCGGGAGTAAAACTATGATACAAATTTACTGGAGGATGGGAATGTACCAGAACTATCCATATAACTACAAGAAGGTGCCGCCGATAGAAATCAATTGTTCGAATTTATAAACATAAGGCGCAAAGGGGGGAAAGAACAAAAAAAAAAAGGAACGTGTACTGTCCGTGCAGTGACTAACAAAAAAGAATAGAAGAGAGAATTTGTCCTAATTCCAAACTAACGAGCGATACCGTACCAATCTGAACTACTTCTGTTGCTGACAAGTCCCGAGATGATCCTTCCATTGCTGGATCTCGCATCTCGAGGAGAGACGGGCAATTCAAGTACACTGCCAGATGGTTTAGTTATGACCAAGTTGTCTTGTAGAATAGAAGGTGTAATGGACGTATGCCCGTCGAATGGATTCACCGAGTAACCAGAGAATGCCATGGAATCGGGCCCCGCTGGAACGTCAGACGGATTGCGCAAGTGCCTCTCACTTATCTTTGTCTTCACGCGTGTTGGGGTTGGGACGGTCAACGTTGGTGTGTGAAGAGGGATAACATGGCCAAAAATTGTCACTTCCGAATTCTTCCTGCTTGGCATACTTTCAGTTTGTAAAGTTGCCATGTTTAACATTCCTTCAATGTCCAAAGATTCTAGCGACAAACGCTCAGCTGAACGGGGAGACCGCATAACGGCGCTAGGAGGCTTGAGGGAAGAAATTCGAGACCTTTGGTCGTCTGGGATGTCTTGTGCCCAAGATGCCAAACTGCCTCTCTGATGACTGAGCTTCGTTGGAGACAGGAAGGCTGAATTTGTGGCGTAAACAGGGTTAAAGACTGTACCACGGACGTTTACCGGTGTGGCTGGTGACTTTGGTGACACAGGGTTACCGATGGATCTTTTCTCGTCAAAATCTGGTTGCTTTTCCAATTCTGAAGGGTTGGAAAGGTTCGGTGGAAGCTTTCGGCGTCTACGGCGATCGCGAATGACAAATATCACCATGGACAAAGCGACAAGGACTACTGCAGCCCCTCCTGTCGCACTTCCAATGACGATGGCCCTGTAAGATATCAGCTTTACGATTTGCGATAGCCATAACTCTGAATTCCTAACCTGGAAGGCGTAGATGATCCGCTCACTTCAGGATTAACTGTTGTCATATCCATATTGCTCGTGTTGTTTCCTTCGAGGACATTCTTAAGACATGAAGAATCACTAGAAGCATCACCTGCAACTGTGTAAGATGCGTCAGTATAAGCTAGAACACACTAAAAAAAGAAGCTACCAGTAATAAGTGGAGACGTCTCCCTGATAGTACTTCCGTCCTCCATGAGCAAGATAATTTCCTTCCCTCGTCTGAATTTCATGAGGTACTTCGCTGTTCCCGTTTCTGGATCATCTGCGGTCATTTCCAAGAGGCTAGAAGGGCCTTTCGGACTGAACAAGCGAATGGTTGGTGCTTTGGTTACCACAGATGTATCGTACATGATGGACATTTCTTCGCACTGAGAAACATTAGTAGCGAGCGAGAACCGTCTTGGAGGTGTGTTCTTCATTTCTGCAATGCAATTTGTGTCGCTGATGCCAGACGGTGGAAGGACACGAATGAGGTCGGAGGTGTCAATAAGATTATTTCCACTAATATCGTCGAGAGAAGCAATAAAATTGGAACCAGAAGGCAGAGGGAGCAAATTGATAGATATTCCAGTCGAAACATATTCAGGGTCAACACGAATTGGTATTGCCGTTGAATTGACTGGAATAACGGTCAATGTAGTCGGAACACCAGGACCTGTAAGGTTCGTTCCTACGAAATATATCATGAACGATTCGCATTGGTGAACGTCAGTAAAATTGAATTTGAGGCCATTAACTTGGGCGACCAGCGTCCCAAGCGCTAGAATGCGAAATAGCAGACCCGCAGAGAATGCCATAGTCGCTAGCGTGGACCTGTGGGTGCCGGACTAGCCAGGCAGCGATGAAGTAGGGAAAAAGAAAGAAAGATATGGAATGTGGGATTGGTCGTAAGATACCCCATAATTTTTACGGAGCGCGGTGTCCCTGAAGAAACTTCTCATCGCTGATATTGGCGGCCTGTCCACATGATGGTCTGTAGTTGACGACGACCGCTAAAGAAGCCAAGTTCCCGACCTCCTAAATTAGGAAGGTAATGATTGCCCCGGGCGAGATCTATTTACGATCCTCTTCCTATCACACGTGACATCATACCTTTCTCCTCAAACCATGATCCGGAGGGAGCTTTCTGCAGTCTCGAAATCGTCCTCAGCGTTCACCAGAGCCTTCTCAAATGGTGTAGCACGTCGAAGAGAGCTATTGCCAACCACTTCCTCTCCGATTGTATCAAATCTGAAGTTCTTTAACTCGGTAACAGGATCAGACGCCCAAATACCCACTTTTCGACTTCTGGATGGCCTTGGAAAGCCAATAGAAGGAGCAGAGCTTCCTGAAGTGAGAAATATATTCTAGGGAAGTACTAATGCTTACAGTGGTGATGTTTAGATTGACGAGAAATTCGCACGGCGTTTGTATGAGCATATGCAATTATTGCCCACTTTGGACAATGTTCTTTACAACGTTCAACGCCAGGGTAAAATATCTTTCTACGTGAGTTTGTTTACCCAGACAAGGCATAGCTGAACCCTTCTCACTATAATTGCGTAGATGACCGCTGTAAGTCATGAAACATGATCCGGTGACAAGTATGGGACTGAATTGCATGCGTCAGTACGGTGAAGAGGCTACCATCATTGGGTCTGCCGCTGCTCTTGAAAACGACGACGAGTACGTGATACTAGTCGCCATAATATACCATGATTTTGATTGTTTATGACTTATAGGGTCCTCGGTTCGTGATATCTTTTGACCTAATCGTTGACGCATCTTGACGTTAACGAATTAGGTCAATATCGTGAAAGTGGTGTTCTGCTTTGGCGAGGCTTTTCGCTCAACCAAATAATGGCACAGTGTTTTGGAAACGAAGAGGATAAGTCCGGAAAAGGGCGGCAAATGCCCGTCGTAAGTGATGTTCTGATACCACACAGTTATTCTTCATTAAAAATCCATTGATATAGCACTTTGGATCCCCTGAGCACCACTTCCACACAATTTCTTCGCCCCTTGCAACGCAAATCCCGCAAGCAGCCGGTGTTGCATACGCCCTTCGTCGTGACCCAACCCGACGGTCAAGATCCATCGCGGCTTGCTATTTTGGCGAAGGAGCTGCGTCCGAAGGAGGTAGGTCGCATCTCTAAAGTTGACTACAGTTACCAACTTCTCTTCGAACTCGTGGTTAGACTTCCATGCCGGGTTTATGCTAGCTTCTACAATTCCGTCGCCTGTGCTTTACATAGCTCGAAACAACGGGTTTGCTATCAGTACGCCCAGCTCCGAGCAATATAATGGGGACGGTATTGCCAGCCGAGGGCCAGGATATGGTATTGACACAATACGCGTCGATGGTAATGATATTCTCGCAGTCATAAGCGCGGTCAAAGAAGGCAGAAAAAGATGCCTCGAACAAGGACGAGCAGTCCTTATCGAAGCAATGTCGTATCGGTGTGTGCAAAATTAAATTCTATCCAAATTTCAAGGCTGATGAGTTTTATTCATGATAATTATAACCATCCAGAGTGGGCCATCATTCCACTTCTGATGATTCATTTGCCTATCGCGCAAGGACAGAGGTAGAAGACAAGAAGCGAATAGACAATCCTATCAATAGATTCCGCTTGTTCATGGAATCTAGGGGGTGGTGGAATACTGACGAGGAAGTGGAACTTAAAGCGCGTCTAAAATCAGATGTTTTGAAAGCATTCAAACACGCTGAAAGCACGAAGCGATGTGAACTCGGGGAACTCTTCACAGATATCTACGGCGGTCAGGAACCTTGGAACATTGTAAGTTTAAACAGTTGGATAACTCTGCAATTAATCCTTACTTATCATTTTGAAACATTTAGAAGGAGCAGAGGCAGGAACTTACCCAACTACTGAAGAAATATGGCGATATCTGGGAACCATGGCGAAACGAATTGGGCAAGTTCAAGAACAAGGGGCAAGATCTCCTCAAGAGTCCCTGAGTTTGGTAATAAATCTATACAGTTATTAGTCAAGCTATCAACACAGAATACAGTTAGCAATTCCACGCATCCAAATCTATTCGTGATTTTAGGGCATGTAGTTATACCCAAGGGAAGAGAGTAGGGTGAAGTGTACGAAGGAAGACGATAGAGTAGATATCATAAATGTCAACGGAGCACATATCTGGTTATCACCGGACGGAATATAAATCATAATTGATTTTAATGAGAGTGACGATCAAACCTGATCAATCCGACGCCATCGCAGTTGGCAGATGTTTAAGGATATGTGTACTTGTGTGTACCTTAGAAATCAGAAAGAGAGAAAGAAAAAAGACCGTGGCAACTGATAGGGGAATCTCTTTGATAATTTCCCTCAATCGCGTTGAAATACGGTTGCGTAGTGACAAGAATTGACACTCTTACTCAAAAAAGAAGTGAGCTCACACCGATTGACATTCCGCGTATTTGACTTAGCAGCAGCACCGTCATTGAAGATACCTAAAGCAAAACAGCTTGAGAGAGTAAAAGATCTTTCCTATTGGATTAATTTGACATTTGCAAGTGAAAAGACCAGATATAATATATCACTTTTCCCTTAGGAGGTACATCTATAACTTCGAGCGCACCCTTTTTCTGACTTTGCCATCTGTTTTGGAATTTTTTCCAACGCCAGGTTTCATGGACATCCTTGCCTTCTTCTTAGCCAACCTCCTGGCTACACGGTCGGCGTCGGAAGACTTCAATTGCTTACGTTCTTCCTTTGGCAATCCGGCAAGTTTTTCGCCTAGCCTTGGGTCGCCCTTTGGAATGACAACGGCGGGAGTAGCAGGGCCACGGGACTTCTTCTGAGTAGAAACCTCCCTTTCGCCAGGGACGGTCTTGCAACGTTGCACGCGCAACTTGCGTTTGGCAAACTTGAGTTTCTCTTCCTCAAGAGCAAGCAACTCATCCACACATTCTCGGTCCTAAGTGAAAAGGTGAATAGTTTAAGAATTTGAAACGGCAAACGGTATAAAGAAACGTACGGCAAACTGGATATAAGCAAAACCTTTCCCTAACTGGGTGTCTTTATCTCTGACAATACGTACACGGGTTACCCAGATAGCAGGCTTTTTGACGGAAACTTCGTTCTCTTCTGTATCCATTTCGTCTTCTCGGGCTAGAGGAGGACCTCTCTCGGCACTAATAACACCTTCGAAGAACACTCGCAAGTCTTCTTCTTTACTCCCAAAGTCGAGATTGCCTACGAAGACAGACAACCGGGGATCGGTGCCTAAGTTGGCCGGCTGTTTAGACGAATCAACTGTACCATCGACCAGAGTGGCCTTTTTACCAACCAGATCCACTCGAAGCATTCTTTCCATAAAGACACTGCCGTCGCATTTCTCCACGGCAAGTTTGGCAGCTTCATATGGATCCATAGTAGGCGGTAAGGGAGGGAGGTTTGCAGGACGTCCTTCGGCATTTGGTGCATGTGCAAATACAATATATGCATTTACAGTATCAGCCGTAGAATGGAATTCCTGATTGATAAAAGCGATACGCTTTTTCTGAGCCGGGTTCAAAAATCGCTTTTCATCCTTCTTCATGGTTTCTTCGTCTTTTTCATCTAATTTTGAACGCCAGATAGATGCACGTTCCTTTTCGTGAGCTCGCAATTCTTTTTTAGGAGCCTCTTTGGCAGGTCGTGCGGTGGGTTTGTCGCCCTCGTCGTCTGAGGTAGGAAGCTTGGCCGTAGGAGTCTGGAAGGCAATGGAACGGAAGCGTATCGATTCAATTTTAGCGGTTGGCAAGAAGGATAAAATATGTCGTTGCAGTTGTTTATTTAGAGGCTAATAAATGATGAGTGCTACCGTTGATGTAAAAACTCTGCAAGGGAACTCACCTTTTTGGAAGCAACTTCAAGAGCAACATTTCCAACAAATATCGTTCGTTGCTCCCTTTGTTCAGATGTCTCGTCGGCTGGGATAACTTTAACTTTTGGAGTTCGAGAATTCTTCTTCTTGGCTGATTTTTGCAGGGATTCATGCACCAATGTGCCTGGATCGACATCTTCGTCGTCAGATGCGTCAACCTTGGATTCGGGAGCAGGAGCAGTTGCTTTGTCTTTGTGGTTCAAGTAGTTGTTTTCAAGGTCTTCGTTGTCTTCATCGCTGTCACTCTCAACTTCCTTGTCTTTCCCTTTATTTGACTTGAGTTTCTTCGTCTTCAAAAGCCTGTCAATTGTTGTTGCATCGGCTTTCTTTTTCAAGGGAGAAGAAGGTTTTGGTTCAGCCAGGCTAGGTTTTGTGCGTTTAGGTGAAGCTTCCTGGGCAGAATCTTTTTCCGCTTCAAGTTTGCGCTTTTTCTGTCCTTTAGAAGGCCCCGGTACGGCTGCGGGTATTGCGACCTGAAGACTAAGTTATAGCGATAGGTAGGAATACCAGTTTTGATTGAGGACGTACCGAAAGCTTGAACAGGGAGTCCAGTTCCTTATCAATGGGGGCTTGTTTGCCTACGAGGAGAGAGGTTAGAGACATAATAAACCTCAGTTAAAGTCCAACTTTACAAAACCTCAAGTGATCGGTTTACACAAAAAGTAACGGAACCTATTGATTTGTAATCTCGTTGGCCCCTATCTCTTCACCTTGCTGGAACCGCATTGAAACATAAATATTATTTGGATTTGGTTTGTAGCAATAACTCTAGATATCAAAGTCTGAGCCAAGTAGTACATATATAAGCCCCTTAAACTTGTACAAGTTACCACGCGTATAAATAGGAATTCAAACACTAATGTCCATGACCTATGATGGTGCTCAAGGTCAATGGGATAAACATTCCAAGAGAAATGAGGAGTACGCGAGCAGCTGGGCGCAGGTCGCCAGATGCTGAATGGTTTGATACAGGTTGAAGGACTGTAGCAACATACAAGAATGTTCCACCCTGATTTTCCATATGTCAGTGACCTAGGGGAATGACTCTTCAACAAAATTAATTTACCGAGATCAATAGAGCCATTCCAATGAGATTGGTCTCTTCAGTGCTACCGAAGAATGCAAAAGAAAAATACGCGAGGATAGCACTGAGAGGTGTAGAAAGGCTGAAGAAAGCAAGATATTTCTTGCAGTCTACGCGAGGAAGATTGGTTGACAGAAGGGATGTCGTAAACGCTAGTGAAGTAGGTGCTAAGGCGGTCTCTGAGCGTCGATGTCTGGGATGGGTACTACAGGGAAAAACACACCTTTGTGGAGAATCAGAGCTAAGAATACAACGAAAGAAACAGCATTAGTCGCTCCAGGGGCCGTCTTGGCCAAGTTAGCAACACCCAAAGCGAGCCCATCAGCACAACCATGAAAGAGAAGCCCTAGTAGTAAAGTAAATGCGCGTTCCCTCCCTGATCCCGTTTCCCCGTCGAAAGTAGTAGCCGTAGGAGTGTTGGCTGGACGGTCAGGAGCACGGCCGGTGGGGTCAAGGTCACCCAATTCTGCATCAAATTCAACCTCAGACGTTGAACCTGGCAATTTTGAGAAAGTGCTTCCATTGTCCATTGAATGCGCATGAGCATTGGGTGAAATTAATTGTTCAATGATGAGCATGAGAGTGAACCCAACAATCAAACAGAACGCAATGCGGCCAGTAGGAAGTTCCTGTTCTTTGGGATTGGCTTCAACAATACTCTCTATTCCTCTAGATAGGGCGGGCAAGGCATTAGCAGACGCCGTTCTGTGTAAAGTTCTACAAAGACTCACTCGGGGATGATCACGCCTAAGGCTGCGCCAAGTAATAGACCCGTTCCAAGTGTTGCCAGTCGCTCTAAATGACTCCCTGAGTACGATGTCAGTTTTATCCTCACAGCCAAAGAATACGATGGTGGCATACTTGAGAACGCGTACGATAAAGGTAGCATGCCCACTGCAAACGTGGACCCTCCCAGGATCGCAGACATAACCAAGAGTTGGACAACCATTTCGTGCTGGTACGTTTAGAAAATTATGGAAAATGTGATGGATTTTTTAAAAGATATTTAGTGCTGAGCAGCACGGAAAACGCGTTTTATGTCGTCCGTTGAATGTTAGAAACATTATGGCGCCTGTTGCTGTCATAAATTGAGTCCGTGCCAATGATCGCAGCCAGGAATGGGTTATTAGGCACGTGGTCTCAGGGGTCGCGGCCATTGCTCGTGATGCCGATGACCTCCACCAACTTTGTAGACAGTGACCAGTCGTTGACCAGCTTCTTTTTTGCCATTCATCCACCATGTCTCTTTGCCCACCATTTGCGCCTTTCTTTGGTTTTGCAGGCGTAGCATCCGCCGTAAGTTTTTTTGAGAAAATGACATGTCCATCGCAACTAAATGACGTCCGAGTAGATGGTCTTTAGCAGTGCGTTTTACTCGTTCACCTGCGCTAGGACATATTTTCTGAGTTAAAAGCCTTAAATAGCTGTTGGCGCTGCCTTTGGAACCTCAAAGTCAGGAATTGGAATTGCTGGGCTTGGAACATTCCGACCTGAACTCATCATGAAAGTCCGTGTCATTATCCCAACCTTAATGACGCATTCATTAACCAATCCTCCCTGGTAGTCCCTTATTCCTGTTGTCATGTCTGGAATTATTGCTGTTTATGGTCTTGTCGTCTCTGTGTTAATTGCTGGGTCACGTACGTTCATTCAATCTGCCTTCAGATGAAGTTATTTTGAGTTACTTTGGCGCAGTCAAAACTACGGACTACTCTTTGTTTGCGGGCTTCATTCACCTAGGAGCAGGACTTGCATGTGGATTCACAGGCATGGCAGCTGGGTACGCTATTGGTTTGGTCGGGGACTCGGTACGTTACCTTCCTTGCCAGTGCAATATGTCGTAGTAGTTTGACTTCCACCTTTCTCAAGTGCGTACGAGCCTATGTACATGAGTCAAAAGTTTTCGTGTCAATGGTCCTCATTCTGATCTTCGCAGAAGTACTGGGGCTCTACGGGTGCGTCTCTAGCAATATCTACAGCAATGCATGACTAATATATTTACAGCCTAATTGTTGCATTGATCATGAATACAAAAGCTTCAGACGCAGTTTGCTAGTCTCATTTTCTCATTCAATGACATGTAATTTATGCACCAAACCTAATAATGGAGAGAAAGGAATGGTATTAATGTGGAATCAGAAGGATGAGATGCTATAATGCTAAACAACAAACGCAAGAATTAGGAAGTCGTTACTTTCTACCACGCGAGGCATCAGAGCTAGAACGACTGCGACGCCGCGGTACACGCCTCTTTCGGTCTCTCTCTCGCGACCTTGAAGACTCTGATCCAGAAGATGAAGAACCGGAAGAAGAATCAGAATCGGACGAACTGCTCGAAGAGCCACTGCTGGAGTCGGAATCGGAATCTGAACCAGAGCTCGATGATCCAGAACTTGAAGTTGAACGAGATCTAGGAATTGTTAAAATATTTGCTAAGGGAAAGTATTCGTCGCAAAGAACATACCGCTTTGTCTTCCGTTTCTTACTTGAAGGTTCTTTTTCTTTATCCTTGCCTTTCTCTTCTTTCAAGCGTTCCTTCTCCTTGCCCTCCAATATTTTGTTTGCAATTCCGGCACTTAAAAAACAGCAATGTTAAACGTAATGGTTGTAAACGTATGTGGGATTACTAACGGTTTCTTAAATTCTTCTGGAACTTCAAAACTAGGCTTTCCTTCTGTCTTGAGTTTTGCAAGTAGGTGAGGCTTCTCTAGCTGCTGTGTACGAGAAGGGCGGGTGACGTAGGGGCGGGAGCCTTTGCATTCGTAGATGAAATGGCCTACAAAGACACTCGGTATTAGTATTCCGTCGTACTTGGATCATTGTGCATACTAACCTGTGCCCAGACATTTCTGACAAATAGTTGATGATGTCGCTCGAGCCTGTGTTGAGGAGCGACTGCCATGGGGAGCGAATTTCGACATGATTATGAGTCGGTCAGGCTTAGGTAGAGGTCAGGTAAGTGTTAGGTTTGTGGGTGAGTGACGGTAACACTTGTTGGAAAGGGTGGAGACCCGTGGGAATTGCTTTGCACTTAACCATCACTGTTCTCTAGACATGAATTCTTTCGGAAACTTTGACTTTCTTGCGATTATTCATTGTTTAACTTATCTTCAACATTGTGGACGGTGACATGGACACATCCGGCCCTGACTCATGCTTGAATTATATATACTGCTCTTACACAATCCTGCTAATTTCGAGTCAGGTTCTGTGCCAAATCTGGTTTAGTCCGCTTCCAGCCGTGTCCTTTTGACTTTTGACTGCGCAGAGGAGTCTCTTCACTCGTACTACTATCAACGATGGGAGGCAGCGCCTTTAGTGCAATGCTTTCTGCAGCAGCTTTTCCTCGTCTTCCTCCTGCTGTCTATAAAAGCGTTAAGGCGCGCTACTTGCCAAAGCTCGAATCTCTGTATTCCTTATCTCTTGTACCACTTGAAGCTCCAGAAAAGTTGGATTATGGAGATCTAGATATCCTTGTCACCATGCCAAAGTCACCACATACTCTCAGTGTTCCCCATGATATTACCAAATCGGCCCTTGATGCTGAACATGTCATACCAATGGATGGCAATCGAACGTCCCACTACGCTGTTCCAATCAAACCTGGTGAATGGACAGACTACGGACATGTAATGGATGAAGTAGAAAGACGAAAGGCTACTGACGATGGAAAGATTTACTACCAGGTTAGTATTTTGCAATCGGACTTGCCCAAACGAACCATTGATGTTTGTAGATTGATGTTCATGTCTGCATCGATAAAGACGAATGTGATAGAATCGCGTTTTTCCACTCATATGGGGATCTCGGCATGATTCTCGGCCTCATTGTTAGAAACAATGGCATGCATCTAGGGGCAAAAGGTCTAAAGGTGAGAATCTTTGCTTCACCATCACACCTATATACTTACGAAATGAGCTCTTCAGCTACCTGACCCACCAAACCCTCCTTTTGAATTGAGTGATTCTTTTGACGAGATTGCCGAGTTCCTAGGACTTTCACTCGCTCGCTACAGAGAAGGGTTCTCAACAAAGCGCCAGATTTTTGAATGGACGGCAACGGTAAAATATTTTGACGCCAGACATTTTCGCTCAAAGGGACCTGGCATTTCCAAAGTCAAGGCCGAGCGAACGATGTATTCGGAATTCGTGGAATGGGTTGAAGAAACCAAACCACGTTCCAACGTCAATCCCTACTATGACATACTACCAGCAGAGAGGGTACAAAAAATTTGTGAGGACGCCCTGATCTTCTTCAAGAAGAAGGAAGAATACGATAACCTTCGTAAAGCTCGATTGAACAAGAATCTAGTCAAGGGGGCTTTCTCTGGTCATCGTATTCGCGACTGGACAGATCTAGGAGAATATTGGAAAGGCGTGAAGATAATAATGGACGAAGTTAGGGTGAGAATGGGAGGGGACAACGCCATCGCTGAATTCTTGATGAAAAATTCAGAAGATGATTTGAAAGCTATTGTCCTTAAAGCGCAAGCTGACCTGGGAATACGGAGGCGCGAACAATTTGTAGAGGATGCGACACAGACTTTGGCCAAGACACTCGAGGCAACCTCTGTTTAACTCAAAATTGCTATATAAAATTGGAAAGTAATTTAGGGTACATTTATCTACTGACAGTGTGTGCTATATGACTATTATGCGCAATCTAATATTTCGATATTACTCCAACCATTGACCAAGCAGATCCGACCGGTGAACCCATCGAATCCAAGCATATGACGAATTTGGACCAGATCTTCTGGCAGTTTGATAGATTTCACATTCATAACGCATCCCGAGTCCTTCCTCTGGATATGGTGGGCAAATATGACAGGGCCCGGCGTCGAATGTGTAATTGCCAAACACTGTCCGGAACGAGAGCAGAGATGTAGCGCCGTCGACGACATTCCAACGTTCAACACGCGTTCAGATTCAGTGGTCAATGTGAGAGTGCCGTCCGGGTGGAGCACTATGTCAAAGACGTGAAGTCCGATCTTGGACGTCCAACCTGAAGGCCAGCGATTGAGGGAAATTAGGCCTAGAAAAGAGAGCTGTTGGTCGCTGCCACCCAGCGACTGCAATGGGGTCTGTAAAAGGGGCGATTCCTCAAACAACTGTACTTTGGAGATAGAATGAGGGTATGAACCCGTGTGCGATCTAATAGCAAGACTTCTCGGAAGCTCTAATGACCCTGAGGCAGAAGAATCGAGTTGTGGAAGTGGATATACATCGACCAAGGTTTCGGTTCGCAGAGAAAATAATAGAAATAGAAATTGCGGGGTAATAATGTAGTTCATTCGCGTAAGGTCAGACGTATGTCGAACTCGTTCCTGAAACATGAGATATAATAAGATTTATACGACCCGGACTTACGACTGCTTGGGGAAACTCACATGCATAGGGAAAGAAATTAAGGATCGTGTCGGGATATGATAAAGGTCCATAGGATCGTCAGCAGACCTGAACTCTCTGACTGGCAACAACCAATCGTGATTCAAACTCATGCTGATCAAGTTGTTTGCTGGAATTTTCGAATGAACAGTAACCCTTAATCTAGCGAAATCGACTTTGAGTATAATTCTAGATGAATGAAATCCAATCAGTATGTGTAGAAAGAAACTGTCTGCGAGTCCTTACATCACACTTGGCGGCTGTTCGCACACGAATGATACCCAGACAACGCCTGGCCCTTGCCCGTCGGCATTCACCTGATAGTTAAGGTAACCAACTGTGGTGTTGACGTTTCGACATGGGTATGTTAGAATTGCCGCTGAATTCTTGTTCGCGTCAAGGTCGTACCACGCTAAACCATCTTTCTGTGCCAGTTGGAGGAAGCGACCGGATATAATCTTTGCGTCAAACGCGTGAGCAGGGAGTCGGTGGGGGAATCGGCGTTTGGTAAAAACTATTGGGCGAGACGATGTCCAGTTCCACTGGATTTTAGAGGCGCGAACAAGGAGCTCCTCCAGCTGGGCTGAATCCTGGTCACAAGAAGGACCCTCTGGTAGCAGAAGTTCCGACCGCCTGTACGCGTTCGCCCATATCGTTCTTTGGTAAGATGCGTAGCGGAGTCGGCGGCAGACCTGTTTGAGTGACGGATTTTAATCTTGTTAAATGAAAACCCAAAATTGGACATGCGCGAGCCATACATAGCGAGTCTGGATGATATCCTTCACAGGCAGCAAGCCCAATATTTCAAAGATAATATCCATGGGCAGTTCACTAAAAGTGGGGGTAGTGGTTGTGGCGAATTTCATCTTGTCATACCTTTTTATTATTACTAGAGTTAATGCAAATATAGTTGGCAAAGTCAATTACTCACGGTTTTCCATACACTAAGTATCAGCAAAACACAAAGCTGTATCGACGCCGGAGAGGGGAGATTATTCCTTTGTAAGTATATCAGAGAATTGGTTAGTCCAAGAGTAAAAGACAGGTGGATTCAACAAAGGACGCAAAGGCCATCTGATATCCCTTAAGTACGGATGGCCCACCGGGGCATTGACCATATATTGGGCTTGGACCAATTACGCTCAGGGTCCCCTTTCGGGAATGCCAAAGTCCTGTCTTTTACATACTTGGTTCGCTTGTTGCTTGATACCGATCTAGCATCGTTTCCCTGTCTTTTTCACGTCTGCCAAGGCTAGGGAAGGAAAGAGGTAGGACAACAACTGGATGGCGCCCCCTCAGAATCACTCTTTCCACCCAAACTCCTTTCTGTGTTCGGATTTGGTCCTCGAGGTTAAGATCCACCTTTGCTCGTTCGGCCTCGATGCAGGTTTTGATTATCGCACGTATACCATTTTCGGCCGCTCGCGCCAGATTATGGGCAAAAGAAAGTTTGTTATCACATGCAGCACCGGGTGAGCATCCCACTTGTCGAGTATTTTAGCTGGGTGCTCCTTCTATTGTCTCGTTATTCAAACCCTACACCTCTAGTACACTGCACCAGGATGATTATCATGATGCAGTCCTATTTTTCGTTTGCCATGTGTTTTCGAACTTTGTCCAGCCTTTCTGGAATGGAATATGCAGGGACCTTCAAGATCGGAGAAAACGCGTGGACGAAAGTTGAAACGGTAAACGATGTGCGTGTATGATTCATTCACATTAATTGAATTTCAAGCGTCGACGATTTCGTTTGGGCCTAAAGGCGGCGCCCGACGTTTGACGTGCGATGGACATGGCTCCCAGTCAAGTTGCTGGGGAACTCGACGACGACTCGAATTCAAAAGCGCTTGATACGCCGATGATGCTCGGCAAATTAACCGACGTGCCTTACATAACAATTTGACACAGCCACTTTGCATTCTTGCCGAGCATTCGATCACACAGGTCCCGTGACGTTTAAAGCTTTACACGCGACGCGTACGGATTATGATTATGATTAGTGAAAGAAAGCTTAACTAAATGACTATAGGATTTTTTTTTACACATTTTCTATGCTTACAGGCATTCGAGTATATCAAAAGAGAGCATTATATCTACTGGGAGTAGTTATCGAGATGTCATCTCAGTGACAGCACTCACTGCACCCGGTGTGGAGATATTTCAAGCTCATTACGTTTTCCGGCGGTAAGACCAGAGATTCGGACTCGCCTAATTAAAATATGTGTGTGATGCAGGGTCTCTAATTATAGAACGTTGAAAACATAACTATGCCACATTGTGTAATGTGAGTGATCGAAAGTAACTATAAAACATTGACGAAACATCAGATATTTCCTCTTTCCGTGTAGCACATTAAAGCAGGAAGATCCGTGATAAATAGCATCCTGTGATCCAAGCTCTGGAAGGTCTTGTCAGTTATGTACCCCTTAGCAATCTCACCGGAGATTAACTGAAAGATAGATGCCTGCAGTGACATTTTATCTCATGCACGAGGAGGAACAATAGTACATTGTTGCCTTTTGGGTATTTGGTATTTCATCTCGGAGATAAAATATACAGATGACCGTCGCCGAGGGGCTTGTATTCAGTGCAGTGAAGGGCGTGAACTCTTTAGCATACACGCAATCCTGTCTTTGAACAAATCGTTTGAGGTGGACAGTCCATTCTTATCCGATCTCCAGAGTGTCGAGATACAAATTTCGAGAAGGTCCAATGGAACATCAGCAGCGGTCTGGGGTTCCAGAACCCACATGCTGGTTTTAGCGGCTACTACTAAGTAAAGTGTGTCCCGACTCTCGGTATTTCGTCTGGAAGTGCGAGGAAGAGACAGTGGATACTCGGGTGGGATAACATCGCTCACAAGGATATATACCATTATGGTTAACGGTCAACTAGTCACTGATGGGTATTATATTAACCACCAATAAACAGTTCGATTGGTTGTTTGGACTTTCGCATGAAGGTCGGTATACAGTTCTTCTCAAGTAGGATAGGTCCAGTGCAACAAAGTTAAATAACCAGTTACTGATGGGTTATCGAAGTTGAGTAACCAGTTAGTACTGATGGGTTATAAAGTTGAGTAACCGGTTACTGATGGGTTATCGAGGTTAAGTAAGGTTGAGTAACCAGTTTCTTACTAGCGGCAGTATCTGAGTATCGGCAGGCTCAGTACTTGCAAAAATCCTTTTCGATTTCTACCCCTAAGGCGCCAACAAGCTTATGATGTCATATTGAATTCAAATCGCAGGCGCTTATTAGTGACCACAAGGAAACTGTTTTCCAAAATTAAGGTCAAAACGTAGCCATGTTCTGTGATCTTGTCTGGTCTACTAGTCCAAGTGCACAAACTCAATTATTATTCAACTTTGCAATTTAGCCGCGCGGGGAGTGAAGCGCGCGTGATATCCACGACACATATAAAAAGGAAACAGTGACTGACTAACTCAGCGCCGATAACACCGACCGATGATGATGGGTCCCTCCAAGACCAGCCGGCATGATCGATTTCTCTGACGACTCCATGGCAAAAGGTGCAAGATGCACAGCATGTGCCAAAAGCATGTGCAAGCCCCGGTCCCCAGTGTATCAAGTTGCTTATCCCCTTCTTTAGTTCTCGGGAACGCCCATCCGCACAGGAACATCTGAGGCATAACATACGGCCATTATTTCGAATCGACGACTACTCTTGCTTTTGCATCAGTATAAGATATACTAGCGTTAGCATCAACCTTGGAACGCACCATCGTCATGACCGGCCAACACACAACGACTAACGACCCGCAACATGTAGAGCTCCTCTCGAATTTCAGGCAAGATCTATACTCAGAAGGGATCCTTTGCAAGGGGGACAGCATCGGGGAGGATGATGAGACGCTTTTGTACGTCCTGTTAGCCCTTCGATTAAAAACAATGCCTTATACCTTTTCTACTTGAAATCATATCACGTCATGCAACAGACGATTCCTTCGAGCACGTAAATACGATCTGGCACATGCGAAGAAGATGTTCAAGGATTGCCAGCATTGGCGGAAGACGGTGAGCGGTGTAGGGATCGACGAGCTGTATAAGAGGACGGATCCATTTGACGTACGTGCACCCCTTTCTTTCTTCGATTCGATTTCGATTCCCAGTTCGCTGGCCGACGCGTTTGTTTACCTAAATAGTACCCAGAACGCGAAGACGTGTTTGAGTGTTGGCCTATGTGGTTCCATAAGGTGAGTTATATTTGAGTCTCGAGTTCTCCAAGTTGATGTGAGACTATTAACTCATATGTGGACTCCTCTTTCGTTCAGACAGATAAAGTCAGTACACCACTCTCACACTCTTCTATTCCTTCCAACTTACCTTGCTTTTTTAGCAAGGCCGACCTCTAAATGTACACGTCTTTGGTGGGATGGACCTTAACAAGCTGTACAAGACCGTGTCGCCTGAAAGACACTGGGAGACTTTCTTGGTTAATGCTGAATCGGTACGTCATACCCCAAGAACGCTACTTTTACTAACATCGCTTATTGCGAGCGAACTGACATGACATTATACATATACATATACATCTTCCCTTCAAATGCAATCGAATCGATAAATATGCCAAATATACATAGTTAACAAGAGAAGTCCTCCCTGCCGCTGCGCGCGCAGCTGGTAAACCTATCGGGACAACGTTCGTAATTGTGGATCTTAAAGGTTTCGGGTACGTCCCTTTTCCATTCATTTCTTCGGTATTTGGAGTCCGGATGGATCCTAAATGGATCAATTTATTCTTGAAGATTGGGCGCTTTCTGGCAAATGAAGTCCCTGGTACGGAGTTCGTTCCAGGTGTCGCAAGATTATTATCCTGAAACGTGAGTCTCCGTTGTTAACCCCAATCCCGGGCAGGATATTCTCCTTGCTCATGCTCCTTGCTCATTTTTCCTCCGATCCCCGTCTATCGTCGTTGTTCCTGTAGTATGGGCCAACTCGCCATCATAAATGCGCCGTCGACGTTCACGATTATCTGGAACGCCATCAAGCCGTGGTTGTCAAAGGAGACGTTGGCAAAGGTCGATGTGCTGGGGAGCGACTATAAGGATGTGTTGTTGAAGTTGGTGGATGAGGAGAATCTACCGAGGATACTGGGCGGGAAATGTAGTTGTGAGAATGAAGGAGGGTGCAGTTTGAGTGGTGCAGGTCCGTGGCAAGATGGTAGGGATGGATGGGGCCCAAAGGCAGAGGCGAAAAGAAAGGCGGAGGGTGAGAAAGTGACAGAGAAAGATGAAGAAGTTAAATCAGAGCCAGTGGTGGTAGATAATGGGAAGCTGCCGATTAAAGATGATCCATGAAATCACTGGTGGAGGCAAGCGATAATGAGGAGATAGATTCGAAGAAGAAAGACTCGTTTCTCGCAGCCAACGGTCTGCATAGCAAAACGCAAGACCTGGCGAATCTGGTTCCCTGTGAGCCTGAGTAGTTGAAGTTGGAAAGACATGATCAGCCTGTAATCTTAATAGTTAGATATATATACGACTTGTTCCCCAGATTCGCAGGGCTCGGAGAAAGTAGTGCAGGCACATGATTTGGGCGCAGCGAGGTTCAATTCTATCTTGACTCGATCCCCTCACGGACGAAAAGGCGGCGCTTTATTGCTCTTATCATCATGTGTGCTCCGAGTAGGGGTATGAGGAAAGGAGTATGTGCTGACTAAGCACTAAGCATTCTATTGTGTAAATAACTCCGGGCCGAGGAAAGCTTGTCGCGTAACGCGTAGGAGAACAATGGACTAGCACAAAAGGTATATCTTCTTCTCCCTCTTTCTCTTTCTCTACACGGCTGCGCCCTTCATTCTTTTTTCTACAAACACATTCTTTTAAACGACCATGCTATCTTTCATTTGGCTCACCCTCTTTTGTACCATTGCCAGTGCTGCTATCATCCCTCTACGACCTATCAGAATTTCAACCAATGTACACCATGCTCATATCTCCAAAGTAAAAAGGGCCAGCTTCTACAAAAGAGAGGACGACAATACCAGGCCCATCGCCACTACTACGATTTACCTTACTGTTGGTGGTGATCAACCTACAGATACCCCACTTTCTTCCGCCACTTCGACCGCTTTACCTAGCTCAACAACAGCTACACCTGTTCTTCCGAGCTCTACCGTAGAATCTGCATCTACACCATCTCAAACACCTGTCGTGGACAACAATGGAACAATAAAATACGTTGTTGCCCACCACATGGTCGGCAATACCTTCCCGTACACTCTCCAAGATTGGGCAGACGATATCGCTCTCGCACACGCATCTGGCATCGATGGATTTGCGTTGAATATGGGTATAGATGATTGGCAACCTGCCCGAGTTGCTGATGCGTGAGTCTATTGTAATGCATGTATGCACGGATTCCTAACTCATTGTATGCTAATAGGTACGATGCTGCAAAGCAGTCAAATCTAGATTTCAAGATGTTCCTTTCACTTGACATGACGTGCGTAGCTTCCCTCTCATCTTGCCTTCTATCCTAAAGCACCACTTTTCTTTCTAGTTCCTTCCCCTGCGCTTCCTCCTCCGATGCTCAAAATCTCCGCAACATCGTCAACACCTTCGTCTCGCACCCCAACCAACTGTTATATGGCCCTAACAATGACAAAGCTTTTGTCTCAACCTTCGCCGGGGAGAACTGCAATTTCGGTCAAGGATCAGCACATGATGGATGGAGAAACCAATTCACGCAGAGCGATGACCTGAAGGGAAAGATATATTTTGTGCCTTCCTTCTTTGTCGATCCGAAGACGTTTGGTGAATTCGCTGATGTTATGGACGGAGATTTCAACGTGAGTTCAATCTCCTTTTTTCAAGAAGATGTGGGACATTTACGTTGTTTAGTGGAACTCTGGATGGCCCATCCAAGTTACAACCGCATTTGCCCAAAGCCAGCTCCAAGACCAAGAACAGCAGGAACAACAACAGTCAAACAAACCCAACTTGAACCTCCTTAGCGTCGTCACCGACGCGCCAGCCACTCCACTGACAGACACGCTCGAGAAGAAATTGACAAGCGATCTCCAGTCCACGCTGAGCAAACTTCAGTTGGCAGTGGCCCAATTTGTGGGCTCGACAGACACGGATGATGAACACAGGAAAGGGTTAGAGGGATTGGCTGGATCATTACAGTCCCGGGACGTCGACGACAATGCAAGCGGAGAAGGCGAAAAGCAGCTGACGTACATGGGTGCCGTGTCTCCCTGGTTCTTCACGCACTATGGCCCAGATACATTCAACAAAAACTTTGTTTACCTCGCTGACCAACATCTCTATTCCAAGCGATGGGACTCGCTCATTGCCTCTCGGGACTCATTTGACATTGTTCAGATTCTCACATGGAATGATTATGGCGAATCACACTATGTCGGGCCTGTCAAGGGCGCACTGCCCATCAACAGCGAGAGGTGGACAGATGGGATGAACCATACGGCATGGCTAGATCTGACGAGATATTATGCACAGGCTTTCAAGAGTGGGGTGTATCCTGCCATTGAGAAGGACGCGATATACATGTGGAGCCGGCCTCATGCAGCAGATGCTGATGGTGGTGCCGACGGGGTGGGTAAACCGACCAACTTCGAGATACTGCAGGATGCGGTATGGGCCGTCGTCATGGCCAGCGCTCCGTCCACTGTCGTCTTATCTACATCAACGGATGATAATGACACTGGGAGCCAGCATAGCTTCGATGTCCCCGCAGGCGTGTCGAAGTTGGCTGTTCCTATTACCCCTGGAGGGACGATGAAAGGTGTGGTTATGCGTAACGGACAAGTGGTGGTCCAGTTAGATGTTAGCCCCGACGAGTTCACCTTTCAAGGGAGCGTCTCAGATAAGGGGTACAATTATAATGCATTTGTCGCTGGTGCGACTGCTGATTAGGATGTCCAGAGGGCGCTTGTTTTTCTTTTCTTTTTCTTCATGATCTTTTTTACGACCTATAATGCCGCCGAGTTTCATGCTAGACATAAGGATCAAGGTGCTGGATTCTTGCCTTTTTGTATTTGTAAATTTATATACCGAACACTCTGGTGGTGTTTCTTGATCTTCTTTTCTTATTTACTCTGTTGCATGTATAGTAACCACATGTGTATTACCACCTCATGCACCTGTATGTAGCATAGCCAGACAACCAATGTGTATTTTTTTGCCAGTAATGTCGAAGATTTAAAGACAAGGATAAATTAGAGGACGGTGGTTACGCGCTTAGGACATGACTACAAACATATGGCAAGCTCAGGCAAAACTAAAAGATGGGTATAAAGTCCTGTATCCTGTCTTTCGCATCCTGGGCAATACACTCCGCGATCCAAGTCAAATTACGGATCTCCTGTTCTTTCAACTTGATGTAGCTGTAAAATATGCCGTACTGGAACTGTTGAAGGAAAGCCAACTTGTTCAGGTGTACTTCTGTACGGAAGAAACGATCTTCGAGGTGTGCGGCTACTGCTAGGTCATCATACCCTCCGTTCGCATTCCCTTGTGCTCCTGAGGAACCAACATCCGAGAAGAAAGATCGGTATTCTGAGATATTCTCGCATGCTACTCTGACTTGTTCAATGTCGTCCGCTCGCGCGAGCTGGTTGTTCCCCTCTGGCCACAATCTACCAATAGAGGGGAACAGCTTCGCGCGCTGTTCCTTGGATAGTTCGGTGTTGAAGGAGTTTATGGTGATGTTCACTGTACGTCTGTCGGCTTCGAATGCGAGGATTTTGTGCATCACGTCCGAGGTCGGCGAGCCTAGAGTACTACAGAAGGAGTAGAAGTCCTCGAGGTAAGCTTTATAAACTGTGTTGCGAATGATTTCAATGTTCAGGTCGTCTAGATCTGTCGCGGAGAGGCAGTCCCGGAAGTAAGGTGCTGTGAGGAAGACAAGTGGGTGGGTGAGTTTATTGAGGAGAGTAGGGCAACGTACCTAGGGGCGTTTCTACCAATACACTTTGGTATAACTCCTCTACGGTTGTGGCTACACATAATGCCGGCATAGTATCAAATACTCCTAGCGGGTGGCATCGTTCCAATAGTTCGTGCGTGTCGCGTTCATGTAGAGTTCCAGTGATCAACAGTACGACATTGTCGATCATGTACGCATATCTGTGTATGTGTGACTTCATGAGGACATCGAACATAGAAGGATAAGACGCACGTAATGTAGTCTAGGAACTTGGCTAAAGGCTGCACAGCGTTATTCCGCAGGTAGTTGACTTGGTCAACCAAGACTTGCGTTGCTTTGTCGGATATGGTTGATGTCGAGATTGGTAGTGGCTCATTGGCAAGGAAGTTGCCATAATCCGTCGCGGACAATTGGGTTCGGAAGTCTATTGAGGAGGAAATTCGATATTTATTTCAATAACAACAATGAAGCAAAGAAGAAACATACCTTCTAGCGTCTCGCACTGCGCCAAGTTGGCGTATTGGTTTTGGGTAAGGATACCCGACTTGTACCCCCTTACAATTGCTTCAAGGAACCCATTGTTGACCTGTGCGCCTAGCCTTGTAAAATAAAGGTATATGACACAGTAAAGATGCATACATTAAAGAATAGAGCCTCCATTAAGACGTCGGTCGAGTAGGTAGTATATAGCTCAGCGTTCGCCGTTCAGTTCAGCACTGACTACTGTGCCGCCGCTGCCTGCGATAGACTCCGGGATGTTCTCACGCCACGGCGTTGCCTGATCCGGGCTTGTTCTCATTCGCCGATGGCCCGGACTGGCGCGTTCCTTCTGTCCTTCGTCTTCCTGTTAATTTACATTCAATCCTGGGCCACAAATCGCGTCGTTTCTCGACAAAGTCTCGTCTTCTGCCGATTCATCTGAAGAAATGCACTTCTGTCATAATTTTATCATTTTACAGGCACGGGTACGCTCGGTCCTGAAGAACGCCCATGTACCCTGGCTCCGGGAACGAACTCCAATGGAGTTGAGGTTGAAATAAACACCACGGTTCAGGAATGAGTTTCCCAGCTGCTAATCTTGTAGGCCAAGTAACATCAAGAAGTCTGACGTCTTTAGACGCTCCAAAGCTAACCTCTGAAGTTCTGATTTCAGATTATTCAACCGTTTTGAATAATCTCTGGTTATCCTGGTCTTTCTCATGTGACTAGCGCTCCAATAGACTTCATACTTTGACTTCATCATTGGGATCTTTTACAATTGGCTATCGCCTAACTGCACACACCCGACGACGCCTTATTATTAGATCATGCATCATGGCGCAATCCAGAGGTAGTCTTACGACACAGCAGGATTGAGCAGGTGTAATGTCCTTTTCGCACATGGTATGCCAGTTGGACAGCCTTTATAACATACAGAGCTCGCTTGCCGCCCGAGTGGATTTAGACTTTCTTCTCTTCTTGCCCCGCTAGAAGGCCTGTCCTAGAATGTCCCATAAAGCTGCTTCGGAGAAGGGGTCGGTCTCGACGACGGATGATTTCAATACGCCGGAGGATAAAGCATTAGTTCGAAAAATAGATTTCAGGTTCAAAAAAGCCCTATTCGTTATGCTTAGAAAGAAATCTAACCTTTGGACGCACACAGATTAATCCCAATCCTCACTCTCCTCTACTTGCTGAGTTTCTTGGATAGGTTCGCAGTCCATACTGATAATTTACGGTGTTCGGTAAACTAATGGGTTTTAAAGGACGAACATAGGAAATGCTAAGTAAGAGGCAACCAGTACTTTGAAATATTGCAGTGATATTGAAGCAAACTACTAACAAAAGGATCGTTGGTCTTACCACTGTCAGTTTACTCCATTTCTTTTTGACTATACCTGACCAAAGCTACAATTTTATCCAGGACCTCCACGTCTCCCCGCCCGAATACAATACTTCTCTGGCACTGTATTTCATTGCCTATGTCGCCTTTGAGGTCCCTGCCAATGTAAGATTTTCTTTTTTTCTCTCTATCAATACGATCAATGTAATAATGACCATAGATTATGTACGGCTGAGCCATATGACTCCCGATTATACATACATTCAACAACCTCGTTTACAGATTGAAACGCTTCGACCCGCAACTATGGCTCCCAACTTTAACCCTTTTCTGGGGAATAGTCAGTGTTTGCCAGGGGTTAATCAAAAATAAAGCAGGGCTATTCGGTATACGATTCCGTGAGTATCTTTTTTTTATCTGCCTGGCCAGAGGCTCATCTTTCCCACTGCATGCTCTAGTTCTTGGTGTTGCAGAAGCAGGATTATTTCCTGGGGTCATATATGTGTTTTCCGTTTACTACAGGAGACACGAACGGAGTTGGAGAGTGGCTATATTCTTTGGAGGTGCTGCGCTAGCTGGCGCTTTTGGAGGTACGAATCATTTCATTTCATAAACCTTGACTTCGGACATGGCAATGGCTATACAGGTATCCTCGCTTACGCAATAGGGAAGATGGACGGCGTTGGTGGACGAAAGGGTTGGGAATGGTAAGCACTCCTTGGCTTTTGAACATTTACTTCTCAGAAGTGAATACTACAAATCGAAGGATCTTCATACTCGAAGGAATTCTGACTGTCTTCATCTCCCTCCTGGCCTACTTCATCGTTCCAACCTGGTCGCATAAAGCTAAATTCGTATGTCTGTTATACAGTAGAAAGTATTTACCGAAAATAATCAGGTCACCACCTTCCGCGCATATAGCTAACAGAAGCTGAGAAGACACGACTATTCCAGCGGCTTAATGCAGACTCTGACGCAGCTCTCATCGAAAAATTCGAGTGGGTCTATGTGCGTCAGGCTTTGACTGACCATTTAGTATGGGGTTATGCGTTCCTGTTTCATGGCTATGCGTTTGTTTTGTATTCTTTGAGTCTTTTCCTGGTAAGTTTAACGTCGTCACCCATAATCATTTTGGATCCTAACGTCTACATTTTGATCAGCCGACAATCATTGCAGGCCTTGGATTTCAAAGCTGGCAAGCTCAGCTGTGAGCACACAATCTTTTTGTCTCATGAGCGCAACAAAAACACGAGCTGACAATTGACACCTTCTTTCAATGTAGAATGACTGTACCGCCCAATACACTCGCCGCTCTTTCTATCTGGGGCACCGTGTGGGCCTCCTCTAAGGTTAACAAGAGGGCACCGTTCATTATAGGTGCAGCTATATTTGCTATCATTGGTATGTTGATCAAACATGCTTTGAAAA
>Ga0247779_1000418_pt1 | contig 27649 bp, 37 predicted proteins | sample UWRJL221509R5_FD_179925 | JGI IMG/M metagenome (GOLD analysis project Ga0247779, IMG submission 179925) | Plant litter microbial communities from Arlington Agricultural Research Station in Wisconsin, United States - UWRJ-L221-509R-5 | ecosystem: Environmental > Terrestrial > Plant litter >...
TACTTCGCTGTCGTACATGGAGGAAATACGACTGTTGCTGGCTGATATGCCGTCTTGGGGTGTATCACCAGTTGGCGCAGCCAAACACGTAGAAGAGGAAGATATAGCCAAAGTAGCGAGGAGAATCGACGAGCTTGTGGGTATTCTCATGATGATAATAAGTCCTCGATAGTCTGAAAAAAGAGTAAATAGGCGTGAAGATATCTTTGGCAAATTGGACGAAGCGACTTTAATAGGGAAAGATAGGAGGGATATGACGGGTGCCGCTGATCAGGCAAGACTGGAATTAACGGGATATCAATGTGGTCTGATGGGTATTGATATACTAACTGAGACTAGAAAAATTGACGACATGGCTGATAGAAGATGTGAAGAGAACGCGGCGCGGCGGGAAATATGATGACGAGACATGGCGAATACTGGAGTAGATCAACGCCTTCCTCTGCCTTGCATTTCCCACAATTCCTCTTCACGATACGATCCACGTCCTCTCATGCCAGGACCGGGAGGTTGGGACCTTGCCCCAAGGACGCTATATTCCCAAAGATTGGAAAGAGAACGCCTTAATGGCACTCCTAGGCAAGATGAAATAAAGCACCAGAACAGCAAGGCAGCGCTGATAGAAAATAGTAAGCAGGGCTGAGATGGATAGTCTGGCATGATAACATACAACACGAAGGCGAAAAAGAGCATAATGGGAAGGAGCTCAGCCATTTTGTCTTTCGAAGAGTCCGACATACGAAGAACGTGCGTGTAAAAGTCGTTTCAAAAAGCCAAGTAAACCCAAGGTGGGGCAGTGCTCTGTCCTCTGAGTTTGAGACGGAGTATGAAAAATGCGAGGTATGTTCAAAGTTCCGGACAGTGCGATCCTGATTTCGCCCTGTTGTTATTTGCCAGGGAGTACCGTAATCTGTGAGTAAAAGAAATTCCTATGTTTTGGAACGTGGTACCAGATCTCTGGGGATCCAATATAACGGTAACAAGCTAAGATTGACTGCGTTCCACTCTTTCGGTTTCTTCCCACTCGCCCTCTTCGTTTTCTTAAAATCTCATACTTATTCCTCTTCTTCGTACAGGTTCATCATGCCTTCCAATGGTTCCTCAGAATCAACCATTCTCGATTCAAAGCTGGTAAATCACATCTGCACAACTTTTCCTCTTTTTTTTCTTCTTACTCACCGCCGAACAGAATCTCGCCTCCGACACAACGGTACCTGATCAACTGGAAGATGTCGAGAGGGCGTCTGGCTCCAGTACGGTCATTCCAGCCGATCCTTTCCAATTTCGAGATGGCATCCTTTCAGCGGAAGAGATCTCTAACCTTCGTCGTCGCAAAAAGGGCAAGGCGGTTGCAAACTACCAGCTCCGGCAGAATGACGTGTGTGATAGATAGGAGCCTAACCATAACTTTGTCGTTAATTCTCTCTCTTCGTGCAGCTCATCTCGGCTTTGTTGAAGCCAATGGAAGAACACACAGAAGATGCCAGGGCAGAAGAAGAAGCTGCTCGACTTCCAGTGAGCTCGCCGGTGTTTATTCCCCGGTTACCGTTCTCATTCCCTCCGAGGTTAAAATTGCCATCTATGCCAGTCTGATATTTAACGTCGCTTTATGTGTGATTCAAAGTGGGTCCATGTCCATGTCATCTTTTTTACAGCATTTTATAACAACAATCATCTTCAGTGTATGCCGCCATATCCTCCTTGTCACTCTCTCTCCTCGCGACTGGAATCGATTCGGTATTTGATATTGGAAGCAATATCCTTCTGTTCTGGCTACATAGGAAGGCTGCCAGTCTCAATTCAACCAAATGGCCTGTAGGGGGCGCCCGACTCGAAACTATTGGGAACATTGTTTATGGTATGTACCAGTACTTAAAGTAAAGGTCTATCTAAGTTCACACATTATTGCAGGATTTCTGTGAGTATCTTTCGACACAAAACAGAGAATGCTTGACCTAAAGAACGACTCTAGTATGGGCTCAGTGAACCTGGTGGTTATTGTAGAATCAATCCGTACTTTGGTTGCGAAAGAGGGGGATGATTTGGCGCCATTTCATCTTCCTTCTATCATTGCAGTCGCTGCTGCTCTGGGTGCGTTCTTTACCATTTAATATGGCATACATACTGACTGACCTACGATTACTTAGCGGTGAAATTTCTTCTCTTCGTCTACAGCTTTTCGCTGCGAAATAAATCTAGTCAAGTGAAAGTTCTCTGGGAAGATCATCGAAATGACCTCTGGATCAATACATTTGGTCGGTGTTACGCTAAAAATAGTTTTCATAGTCTCGCTAATGGCCACGTTTAGGTATCCTTATGTCCACCGGAGGAAGCAAACTTCGCTGGTGTTAGTTTATCTTGATGTCTTTCTACTTTTTCCATCTCATATCAGTCCGCAGATCTTGACCCTATGGGCGGTGCCATTGTATGTACCCTTCACAACAAAGATGAACCGAATAGAAAATGAAAATTTTGATTAGATCGCCTTCGGTATCATCATTTCTTGGACCCGAACAATCTATTTCGAGTTCGAACTTCTCGCAGGAAAGTCTGCCCCACACGAATTCTTACAGCTCCTCATCTACAAATGTGCAACATTTACCGAGTCCATAGACAAAATTGACACTGTCAGGGCCTACCATGTTCGTAAAACCAGTTTGTGATGGTATTCATTAACTAAATATTATTTACAGAGTGGACCCGTACGTTGAGATTGCCGGTTTTTTTGTATTGTATTAATCTTTTTTGGCAGGACTACTTTGTGGAGGTCGATATCGTTATGGATGCGAATACCCCGCTCTGGAAAGCCCACGATGTAAGCCAGCAGCTTCAAGATAAACTTGAAGTTCTTCCTAACGTCGAGAGGGCTTTCGTGCATGTGGATCATGAATGGACCCATGTCCCGGTACGTGCTCAGGCTGGTTTTTGGTTTCCTGCTTGACGTGCATTCTAACACCGCATGACAGGAACACCGAAAAGCTCCAAAAATACCGATATGAATGATAATAACGATGCTATGACGAGTTTCCTCAATAACACGACTAGGACCCTTGGAAAATCAGCGCTGCATATACGCCAACGCCTTACGCTAATTTAAGAGTACACATCTTTGAAATACTTTTCCCATATAGAATGTTCGAGCATGAAGTTTGCCATACTACTATTCTCCGTCGAGAGTGGAGATGGACGTGTGAAGGTATTCTATTTGATCGAGGACGAAAAGCCACGACCAAACGATGCCCTCCCATGAAATGTCCTCGATGTCATCCCCCTAACACCTCGGGACATACGCCTCGTGGATTCGCATTTCCTTTCGACATGCACCACCATATGCATTTTACTCACACATAGAGCCGGACAGACCGTTGTATTACTACAGCCTCCATAATTTAGAACCATTTTTATATCGCAAGTTGCCCACCACCGCCATAGATTAATTACGACGGGTTCCTTTGGCGAACCGAAGTTGGGTCCTGTGAAGTTGGTGAAGTTGCCGAGAAAGTGGCTCAAGGTTCCGCTGGCTCGGATAACACGAAGGAAATTGGAAGGTTTAGACGAATAGGGAAAAATATTGTATTGTTGACTTGTGCTATTAGACAAAAAATACCAGTCTGTAGTACGTCAGAGGAAATTCCATATTTGGAAGTTGAGACTGAACCAAAGTGGCTTTGTATATACAGTCCAGCTCCTTTGCCACTATCCACACTTCTACAACCCTTTCTCTTTTTCCTCTCTCTTTCCCTTCTCTTCGCCTTCTATTTCCTGCTCAATCCTTATATCTTTCTTTACCGTTATATTCTTACACGCTTTCGCCTCTGAGAAAGGGGTTTTCTGTCTCCGGCTCTCCGACTTCTTTCGACGCGACACACTTGTCCCAGAAGCCAGTTCTTGTTTCCTAGATCTCCATTTCATCTATGGTAAACTAATCTTCTACATGGCATTGTGATCGATTGAGATCTTATCCACGAAGCAGGAATCATCACATCAACAAGACCCCGAAGAACTTTATGTCAAGCAGGACAGGATTGGTTTGTCTCCCTTTAGGAGATCACAGAAGATACTCAAGAGTCTGAACTGCTTCATCTACAGGCAAGGGGTCCTTTGGAGAGGTCTACAAAGGGTGCGTTTCGCTCGCGATGGTGCCGTATACCTCTAATCTTATCGTTCGGTTGTGTAGTTATGAAAAGCGAACCCAGAAGACCGTAGCTATCAAGATCATCGATCTCGAAAGCGCTGAAGATGAGATTGAGGATATACAACAAGAGATTCAAATTCTCTCCCAGTTGGACTCGCCCCATGTAACCAAGTACGTATGTCCGATCTCTACTTGGATTGTATCTGACTAGTGGTAATCTCATTAGATATCATGGCTCATTCCTCAAAGGATCCAAGCTGTGGATTGTTATGGAGTTCGTGTTGTTTAAATCTACTCTGATCGCATTTTTGTCTGACATTTCCTTTCAGATATTGCTCTGGAGGCTCGTGCTCAGATTTGGTATGACGCACAGTTTGGGTGACGCGATTCCCGAGACTGATTATTGCGATGAAAGATGAAGCCCGGTGTTTTTCGTGAAGAGTACATTGCAATTATTGTCCGTGAGCTGCTACGCGGTTTGGAATACTTACATGGAGAAGGGAAACTGCACAGAGATATCAAAGGTGCGTTCCAGTTTACACGATTTATTGCATCCCCTTAATTGCATCTTAAAGCTGCCAATATTTTACTTTCCGCCGGCGGTGAAGTAAAGCTGGCAGATTTTGGTGTCTCTGGACAGCTATCGGGCACCCTGTCTGCGAAGAAGAATACCTTTGTCGGAACACCATATTGGATGTCTCCCGAAGTCATCAAACAGAGTGGATATGATCATAAAGCTGATATCTGGAGCTTGGGAATTACGGCCATCGAGTTGGCGAAAGGAGAACCGCCATATGCAGAATTACATCCCATGAAGGTGCGCCTATCTGTCCTTCTATTCAAGAAACCTAGAAAGCTAACTTGTTTTACTTCAGGTGCTTTTCTTAATCCCAAAGAATCCACCACCCACTTTAGACGGGAATTTCTCAAAGCCTTTTCGAGAATTTGTGTCCTACTGCCTGCAACGCGATCCACGAGAGGTGAGCGCGTAAATCATTTATGAAAAGCAGTCTTTGAACGAAATTGTAGCGTCCCAGTGCAAAAGAACTCTTGAAACACAAATTTGTTCGCATGGCCAAGAAGACTAGTTACTTGACTGAGCTAATAGAACGCCATGAACGTTGGAGAGCTGAAGGTGGTGGCAGGCAAGAAGAAGTCGAAAATGAGGTGGACATCGATTTGTAAGTTATTCTATTTAATTTAGAGCCTGTCCGTTATCTTACCGACGGTTAGACAAGAGAATGGTGACCCAGAAGATCTGTGGGATTTTGGTACCGTTAGGCATGGTGGGCGGCCGGGTACCATCGGGCGATCTCAGAATTCAATTCGAGTTTCTGGACCTCCTTTGACATGGGAGAATACCTCTGCGCAGCACGAAGAACCACCACCGTCACCCTCAAGGCGAGGTCCGGTGTCGGCTTCAGCTGTACCTTACAGCAATTCTTCAATCGCAGCGAAGGGTGAACTGCCACCACTGCCACCCTCTGCCGGCAGCTCACGTTTCGAACAGAGTACTGTTCGTCACATGCCTCCTACAACGAGACAATCCCCCCCATTGGCTGTAGAACAGCACCTCACGGATGAATACGATGATTATGAAGATCAGTTCGAGGATACATACTCGTCTGCTAAAGCAGGCATGTTGCATCAAAAAATGCAGGATATACACTTGGAGGAAGACCTTCCGGATACCACAATGCTTGACTCTGTTATTTTACCCGCTATTGCCTCGGTAAGTGATCGGTTTCAACGTTATTATCTCCCGTCCTAACACTTATTACCCAATGTATTCTTAGTTATTCCCGAGGGTTTCAACCCAAGAGGCAAGGGTTGCTCTCAGTGCCCTGCAAAGAGCATTCACAGAAGCAGAGAGAATCATCCCTGGAGTGACACTTGAACTCGTCAACGAGATCGTTGATTCCGTAGAGCATGTCGAAGACGATCGATGATGCACTTTATCCTGATAAAAAATTATTCCTCAGATTTACGCGGGACAATGCACATTTACCATCAATCCACTCATAATACTCATTCTCAATTCTCAGAGAAGACCGTCGATCCAGCCTGCATCATCTGCTCATCCATCCATGTCACTTGCTCTTTGTATTTTCTTGTATATCAGTCCATCACCAATTGTTACTTAGTCGCAATAAAATTAAAGAATATGTATACGGAATTGAAAATTATATGTAAGAATATGGACCGGTCTAATATCTCTACAAACAAGTAGGTTACTAGGTGTTTATCTGTGCGGTCCGCTTCTTCTTTGCAGGGGTTTTCTTCTTCGTGGATCTCACCACTTTAATAGTCTCTACTGGGGTTTCGCTAGGAACTTCATATTCTGGGTATGAGGTTAGTGTCACAGGAGTGGAATAACCACTTGATTGTATAGGCGGTGTGGTCTGCGCTGACAATAACCGAGGGGGTGTAGCTCCTGCTGGCATCTCTCCTTCTTTTTCTATGATATATGAGTCGGAGGAGAAGGTCTGAGAGGTCGCTCGCAACGTGGGCAGTTTGCTACTGCGAGGATCTTGAAGAAAACGTCAGTCTATGCAGTGGAGTTAAGCGTAGATGTTACAAACCTTGTGGTATCGGGGGCATATCATGCAACTGAACAATCGGTATTGAATCAATATCTTCCGCGACTTTTGGTTTGTCGTCCATAATGTAATACGGATCTTCTCTCATTACTGCAAGTCTTTCGGCCTTGCGCTGAATATAATTGCATCAGGAAGCGCAAAACCTTCTGAAATGAACGGAACTTGCTGTACCTTTTCTCGAAGGGCCCGGTCTTCGGGGGACTCCTCTTCAGTATCCACTGGAACCAAAACGACTGCTTGCTCGTTCCTTGGCGTCTTTTTCTTTTTTCCTGCGGAAAGTCCAGTATCTTTCCCTTTCCCTTTCTTGGTTTTCTTTTTCTCCTTTTCCCCCAAATCATCCAGCACTGTTTCCCGTGGCGGTGGTACAAACCATTCGTCAAGATCAAGGCCTTCAGGTACTGCGACGCTTTCTTGTGCATGTAATGCCACGGGATTAAGCTCATAAGAACTGAACAAAGGTTGGATAAGATACAGGCTCTTGGGAAATCTAGGTTCTTCCAGTTGAGAAAAGCCGTCCGCCATGGGGGAGGATCCTGTTAATGACACTGAAAGATCAGATTTAGGTCGGAAAGCATTCAGGTCCGCGTTTATAAAAGTGAATAGTTGAGCGGCGTTGGCTGCCTGAACGTCATTCAGTCAATTCCATATACCTTGATAGAAACTGAGCTACTTACTCGTTCCTGTACTTCTATATGTTGACTTGCGGCGAGCTCTCGTACGCGAGCGAGGACAGATTCGACCACCTGCTTGAGCTCAGGAAGATTATCATCGTCCCATCGTTCAGCCAACTCTGAAGCCCAGAATCCAAAAACTTTAATAGCCGCCTGAACGTATACTGCAATTATATCAGGCGCCAGATTGGAGATATCCGGTTGGAGTAAATAAGGCAAGAGTTTGTGCGGTTCCACCAACTCACTATAAATATTCGCGTTAGATGCAGTTAAATGGGAAGGAGAAAGTAGTCGTTAACTTACGAGCAGTACTCCCCGCATATCCATGCAGCTGCCCAAAGAACTTCAGAGCAGCTTCCTTCCTCGTCCGCGTTCTTGACAAGCGTGTCGTCGGCCAGCAGCGTGTACATAAGCTTGACAGCATACCTTCTAGCTCCTCTCACTCTGCCAACGACGTCCACAAGTTGGTCCCGGACTTCTAACCCAATGTCCACGTTTGCGACATGCGCCAGGTCCACTAAAACGGATAAATACCATTCAAAATTGCTCACGTTCTCGTAAGTCGATCGTGAGCAAAACGACAGAATCCTTTGCGCAAGAGTAAGACGGTAAGCAGGGGATTGACTTGGTGATAGAGAGTTTAAATTTGTAGGTGGTGTCACTCCAGTATTTTGAGCTAATGATTGTGCCGCTGTCGGCAGGACCGATGTTGGGTCACGAACCAAGTGGGACAGTAGTTGTTGGACTATCGACTGCAAGTTACTACGGTTGACCTGTACAATCGTCAGAAAATGGATAACAAAATTGGGAGAGGGAGAGTACCATGGCAGAAAGTAAATCCAAGGCTCGCATACGTATACTGATGTCTTGGTCATTGACACTTGACAAGATAGTGTCTTGATATTCAGTAATTAAGTATGGATGGCTAGGGACAATCTTTGCCATAGCGTGTAATGCAATGTACTTCACTAAATTTGAGAAGACTTTAGCGTGGGATACGGTGTAGAAACAACTTGCTCACAATTTTGGTCCGCATCTTGTATAAAGGCAGCAAGTTTGGAAACACACATCTTGGCCAGTGAGTCACCAGACGGTCCTTGAAGCATTCCTCCAATGATGCAGGTATGAACACATTCATATAATAATGATATTGCTGGTGTCGTTGATATTAATTCGGTTATAGGTGGTTGGAGCTTCTTCACTAAACGTGGTTCGTGAGGCGACAAAGATCCAAACTGCAAATAAGAATATTCATGAAGCAGTAAGACAAATAAATGATAATAGCATACCAATTTGATGATCTTTATGAGCATCCAATTATTAGTTGAAGTGGTCAGGAGATGGAACAGTTGAGGTGCTAAGGGCAAGTAATCCTTGGGATTCCTCCTTGCAAGCTCGCATAAGACATTGATGGTAGCGGCAACCACAGCTGTTGAAATGAAATTCAAATGTTATCCTGTTTACGTTTGTAAAGTTACTTACAGGGATCGGGGTCTTCAAGTTTTTCCTCGAGCCGTGTTCGAGCTTGGCTTATAGCTTCTGGATATTTCACAAGAGTCTTATACAAGGCAAGGATAGCTCGTTTCCGTATGCCTGAACGAGAGTGATTGAGCATGGCGATCAGTTCAGGGGCAATATCGCGTGCGAGTTCGGGAGTTACGATATGAGACAATCCGTCCAGGGTAATCGCTATGTCTGCGGGTGTTGAGCTCAAGTCCTAATAAATTTAATTAAAGTTTGAATCTTAAAAGTTATGACATACCTTCTTCAAAGAATTGGTAGTCAGCATTAGGACATCCGTGTCTTGGTCAAATGACTGTGCAGCGGCAAGATATCCAATGCTCTTTAGGTGTGATTTTTGGGACGACATTACTTCGACAACATGAAAAGATGCCCAACTCATGTCATAGCCCATCATATCAAGCTGGTATCCGAATGCGCCGTAAGTTATAATGTGGTGAAGACAATGTTCTTCAAACGTACATATGTAAGTTTGAGGACTGCACCAGCTTTGAGTTCCATATCATCCGTCTTGATCTCATTCCTTATTTCATCGACAGCCTTTGCGATAAATTTGGCCTCATCTTTCTTATTAGCGCGTAGTCCTCGAACGAGATCTTGGAGCGTTCGTTCCCACATTCAGCAGACAGTAAGTAAAGGATCTTTGCGGGATAGAGACTATTCTTGAGTAATGAGATCGGGTCTGACAGAGAAATGAGGGTAGGCGCTGAATTAGTAGTAGCTCACAATGGTACTAAGCTGGTAAGAAAGACCTCGACGATGTCATTGGCATGAGCCTCATCCAAGCCGTGATTTGTAGGATCACATGATCTTAGGGGTTATTTGGTCCAAATATAGAACGACCCTCACATGCAGGCACTATTTTAATGAAGTTAGTCTTGTACATGCTTCTTTACGCAGCCTCGTTTCTCAATCACCGATAACCCGTCTCTGATAACTTTTCTCCTCACCATTCTTTATGCTGGCCTGCATTGGTGAGCTGTAAAATTTAGGCGCCATGACACGTAAATATGCAAATATTGACCTCGTTTTATAGCCACGTAGTGCTGCACTGGCATCAAGACGCATTCCTCTGTAACATTTTAGTGGATGGTGTGGACATTGGACGCCCTCGCAACTTTGTCCCTTTCCCCTACCGAACTTCAGTTGTTCCTGCCCTCTTATAAACAGGATGTTCTAAACTCCAAGGCTCCAGGAACAGCTGCGGAAGCTTGCTTTGATGATGGATACGGTGTTTTATTATGCAGATGTGGTTACGAGGAAGCTATATTCTGTCCCTACTGTGAACATGACAGAACATCCCGAAGGTTAGAAACAGGCATTTCAAAAAAGGTCGATTCGGACTTGGCCGATGAAGAAAGTGCGGGTGTCGCTCGTCCACGGAAACTCCGCAAATTGAGGCCTGAGCACCAGCAAATACATTACGAAGTTTTGGACGTTGAATCATTGCTTTCAGCCAGACCGAACTCAATTCTTTCTACGCACTCTGCAGTGCCACTACTAAACACCGACTTGTTTCCAAGTTCAGGTTACCTTCCTCTACCAGCTGAACGAAAGACGCCAAATAAGCTAGAAAAGAAGAGGCAGAGATGTAGCTCTGTTCACAGTTCTTCTCCATCCTCTTCCTCCTCCAACATTACTGCCGCAAGTAAACCCCGAAACATTCAAATTATAAAGTCGAAACATTTTCTTACCGTGAGTTTGCCCCCCCTTTTCTCTTTCTCTCTTTTTCGAACCACGTAAATACTTAGTCCTCGTCAATTTCCATAGACCAGAAAATCTCAACCCTTCGGACCTAGACCAAAACCTGCTTTAAGCAGCATCGATACTGATGCTCTGGTGTCTTTGGCTTGGACAGGAGAAGTCAGATCTTCATTCAAGTCGTCTGACCTTGTCCTTCCAGTAAGCGACGGCCAATCTTCATTTGTAACTTGTAGTCCGACCTTGCTGTCGCACCCGACGTCTTCGGAAGATGCCACGATGATTATTACCAGTTCATCTCAAAGTAACACTTCGGGAGAAAAGCGACCAGCTGTTCTGCGTAAACCAAAAGATGCAGATGCCTTAAAAAGGCCCCAGCCAAGACCTTGGACTCTTGCGATGGCGATTACAGATGATGGCGTAACAGATGAAAAGCTTGTGGAAGATCTGGAAAACATGAGAATAAAAGACAGGACTTACGATTCGGTGATTCCAGATCCGTATCCATTTGCGGAATCTACATCGCCCCCAGCATATTCAAGTCAGCTTTTTGACTCTTTTGCTGAGTATCCTCTTCAATCCGGCGAGGTAATTCAAGACCTTCCTTCGTCTTCAGATTCATCTTGGGGAGCCGCTCGCCAGGCGCTGTTGCTGTGTCGCGAATTGGTTCGTACAGAGCGTCGCTATCTCGCGTCCCTCAAAATACTCATCAGTAATGGTACAACAACCCCGCCTCCTCCGCTGATGCTTTCGCACCTACCAGGCCTTATAACAGCAAGCGACGCATTGCTGAATCTGATGGAGGAAAATCCAAGTGTCCAAGGAGTTTCTCAGGCATTGCTATCTTGCAAAGACGATTTGAACAACTCATTTGTTAGTTGGTGTAGTGTTGTTGGTCAATTCTTCGACGAGGAAGGGTCAAAGAACATACCTGAGGCAGAAGATGTTCAACAGCCTCAGTTTCTTGCAACGTCCCCACGAAGTTTATCTACTGAGAGCAACTTGTCTATCGTGGTGTCAGAGCCAAACAAAATCCGCAAAAACATCAAAGCCAGGCCTACTATCAGGGACCTGGCCATCCTGCCCACTCAACGCATCATGCGCTATGTACTTTTGTTCAAAGGTATTTTTCCGCGCTGTGATTATCTTATGTATTATTCTACTAATGGGGATTTCAATCTTAGAATTACATTCTCTCACACCTATCGCTCTGTCTTCATTTTCTTTCGTTGAAAGTGCTATGCGCGTCGTTGAGTCAATAGCCCACAATGCTAATATGGCTCAAAACCACACAACATTCAAATAATCACATCAGACACGCATTAAGGCCGCCACATATCACATGGCTTTTCTACCTCTAGTATCTACACGTAAAAAATTCATCTGTAGTGCAGTTTTTCTTTCTTGTTGAATCGACCTGATGTCGTTATACAACAGTGGAAGTTGACTTTAAGGGCGCGTTCTCTTCTCACATTTGTCTTTTCTCTTTCACACAGTTTGTATGACTGAATCCTTGTAAAAATAAGCCTGTTAGCACATGTCATTGGACCCTGGAAATGTCAGGAACAAAAATAACATCACAGTATGTATAAGACTACTTACAGATCACACAAGTGATGTTTATATTCATTCTCGGATATACTAATTGTCAGTAATCCGCCCTATCATAAATGTCTCTCATGCCGGAGCAGTTTTGTAAAACTCCCTCCTTTCCTTGGAACCCAACCCACAATGGGCAATCGAGCTGAAAATTTTGCGTTTGAGATGGGTCAATTCTGCATTGATGAGGCGCGACCTATGAAAGTCGTGATTATTGGGGCTGGATACAGCGGTGAGCATCAATACGATCACAGGTTATCCCGGTTCTAGATAGTATAATTTGCTTGCAGGTATCCTTGCAGGTATCCGGTGAGCTATCATGACAAGATCGAGTGGCGCCAGAATCTTTTTCTGATTGGCCGTATTCTCAGTTTCCGACAGAAAGTCGAGAACCTGGATTTTGTTATCTACGAAGGACATGCTGGAGTGGGCGGGACCTGGTTTGCTAACAGATATCCTGTAAGTTTGAATTTACTCACTATCTTTGTATATTTTGCATCTTATGATCCATTTTGGTTCATCAGGGAATTCAATGTGATATTCCAGCCCATGGAGTGGGTATCAATATCTCTTTCAACTTTCAAAAGGATCAGCTAAGATTCTGTAGTATCAATTGACCTTCGAGACCAACGTAAGTGGCATAGCTATAACTCCACATTATGTATAATTACATCTCTCTGACTTCTGTCGTACGTACATCATAGAGCGAGTGGTCGTCTTACTTCGCCCCTGGCAAAGAGATTCAAGAAAACCTGCAGAAAATGGTAGATACACACCAGCTTTGGCCCAATATCAGGCTGCAGCACCGCGTTACATGCGCTCGATATATTGAAGGTACCGGCAAATGGCTGCTTACTATACGACGACCCCGAAATGGTTCAAGCGCCACCACATGGCGCTCAGAGGACGCGTCCGCCGAAGACTGGGAAGAAATTCATGACACTGCCGATGTGTTATTCTGCGCAGTCGGCTCTTTGAGCCGTTGGGCACTACCTGACATAACCGGTCTTGACACTTTCTCAGGAAAAGTTGTGCACAGCGCCCAATGGAATCTTGAAGATAAAGACTTAGTTGACAAGAGAGTAGGCGTAATCGGTGTAGTACGTATTCACCCTTGTTCTTTTCAATTCAGGCGATCAGAGAACTAATGGCCGGGTCACACTCTATGGTACAATAGGGATCTTCTGCCATACAAATTGTACCGGCTATTCAACCAAAAGTAAAGCATCTATTCAACTATGTTCGGGGAAAAACTTGGATTTCGGCCGTTTTCATAAAAGAAGTACAAGATATGCTATCTGGTGACACAAGTGTGGATAACTGTAAGGAATCATGCGCATTATATCCAATCAAAGATTGTTTTCTGAATTTTTCTCTTGTAGATAAGTTTACCGAAAAGGACAAAGAAAATTTTCGTGATCCTGTCCGTTACAATGAGTTACGGAGGACAGTTGAGAAACACATGAATGTACGTTTTGGGCGGCTATATTTCATCAAGTGCTCTCATGCGTTACTCGATCTATAAGCTCGTATATCATGCCACGCTTGTCACCACTGGCATGGAACAAGAAGGAAGAGCTGCATTCTCACAGACAATGTCACAGAAACTAGCCAAAAAGCTTTGGATTGCGGATCATCGTATGTAGCTCGCCTTTTTGACTGACAATTTATTTTGACCTTTTTATCCAGTTATTCCGGATTTTGCAGTCGCATGTCGCCGATTGACACCTGGTCCAGGATACTTGGAAGCTCTTTGTGAAGATAATGTGAGTTATTATAGGAGCGCGCGTTAAATAAATCATTGAATCACATTCATTATCCTTCTAAAAGGTCACCTTTATCCCAAATATGATAAAACGTGTCACTCCTCGGGGCATAGAAACGGATGATGGTAAACTTCAAGAGCTTGACGTTATTGTTTGTGCCACTGGTATGTACTTTTATACTCGTTCATATGCCAAATAATCAAGTTAAGTAATGCACTCTAGGATTCGATACATCATTTAAGCTTGATTTTGACATCATAGGGAGAAACGGTGTTACTATCCAAGAGCATCACACACCTCATCCAAGGACGTATCTTACGGTGGCTGTCGATGGTTTCCCAAATATGTTCCAAGCGTTAGGACCCAATTCAAATGTTGGATCGGGAAATCTTCTCTTGATCATGGAGCGTCAGGTAGATTATGCTGTTGCAGCGACTTTGAAACTTCAGAGAGAGCGCCTTAAGAGCATGGAAGCCAGAGTAGAAGCAGTGAAGGATTACGAGGAATATATCGATGTAAGCGTATCCTAAGATTGTTTGGGTACTAATACTGACTTAATTGAAATTTCAGAGTTACTTCCCAACCGTGAGGCACTGGCATTTATACGAGATCCCGATAACTGACTGATGGCTTGTAACAAAAAGACTGTTTTTGGCCAGAAATGCCGTTCATGGTATAAAGGCGGCAAAACCGAAGGTCGCGTTGTTGCGTTGTACCCAGGTATTAAAGCGATGGTACCCCAATGGTACCCTGTTCGTACGCCATGTGCTCACTGTGTTTGCCTATTATGCCAGGATCGTCTATGCATGCCCTAAAGGCACTTGCCCATCCTCGCTGGGAAGATTATAATTATGAATACCTTCACGAAGGTAACAATCGTCTCCATTGGCTCGGAGATGGTCAAACTGTCGCGGACAAAGACCCAGATGCAGACAGTAAGCAATGTCTTCTACTTAATCATATGGGAAAGTCACCATTCTTTTGATTGTTACAGAAGCATGGTATTTGAGACCGGAAAACATTGATTTCCCTCCTAGTAAGTACATCATTTCCCCCTATAGCAATCAGCCATCCTAATTGTCTTCCAGTACCCCCCGCACCGTAGGGGTTGACCTTTAGACCTTAGTTAATGTCCTGTAACTTGTGCATAAATTTGTCTACCAGTTCAACAATATTTTAAATCTTACGAGGTATACTGTACGAATATACTAAGAACTACAACGAAATACATATAAATACAACCCTCCTACTTTCAATAAACCTATGAAGGAAGATGAACGCCTAAATCATTCCTTCATGCTGCGCTACCGCCATGGGTGTGCGCTGCCCCATCGCACTACCAGGTCTATTGGCGGAGCGAGGGGGGAGAGGGGCGGGACTCCGTGGAACTGGACTTGCCCTTGCAGAACGAGGTGGCCTTTCTCGATAGCTACTCTCAGAGCCGTCACGGTCTCTAAAGCTATCTGAACGGTCTCTTGACCGATGAGGAGTAGCACTTAGTGGTGGGCGAGGAAGGGGCGATGCAAGAGGAATACTGTTCACAGGCGCAGAAGTAGGAGTCGACGACTGCTGTTGAAGTTGTGGCGGAACTGCAGATACCGGTGTGCGTGCTCGAGCCATTGCGGAAGGAGGTAAGTTCGTTCCATTTGGACGTGAAGAGTAAACTGGGGTCGTGGTGCTGCTATCGAATCGGTTAGTGGTGGGATATCCCGAATTTAATGTACTAGGGCTCATGAGATTATTGGGAGACCTCAAGCTTGCGGAAACAGGCGGAGGTGGGTGGAGAGAGGAAGATGACGTTGCCGGAGACCCTGGCCTAGGTACCAATGCTGCTGGGGATCTTCTGCGGTTGATTGGCGGAGGCGGTGCTGACAACGTTGGCATGGGCGGTGGGGGTGGGAGCTCCGGCGAAAATTGCTCTTCAGATTGTTGTTGTTCTGTTTCTTTTTCGTGGAATTCTAATAAGTTGACGGACGAAGAGATGTTTTTGGATAGCCGATGTTCAGTGAAAGAGAAAGGAACCGAAACAGTAACTAGTTCCTTAGGATGTTCCAAAAGCAAGTCCTCTAGGAGGTAACGAAAATCGAGACCATACTCCTGCAAAAGCTAATTACAACAGTGTCAATAAATGATAATTAATAATTAATGAAGATAAGGGGTCAAACCTTTCTACTTTGCTGAAGAGTGATACGAGTAGCTTCTTGAACAACTTTTGGATCTACATCTTTCGAATAAACTTGGTTACGGAATATACGGCAAAAATCCTCCAGTTGATATTTTGTCCAAGTTATGAATGCTAGAGAAGTTAGGAATCGGAGTCCCACAAGAATAAGGAGCAACAAACTTACAACTAGCAACTTCATTCTCTTTAAAACTCGCAAGGTACCAATCAGCCGTGTGTTTGATCGCAGTGAAGTAAACCACAGCTAATTCGCCTATATAAGTTCCTGTGTCTCCCTCGAAACGAATCTTCCGCGCCAGTCCTTGAATAACACGACCTCTCATTTCAAGAAGTGTCGTCCTTGCTGCTGCACCAGATCGCAACCTATTGAGTAGGGATATAAGGTTGATCACAGTCGTTTTTCTGCAGGAATGGAGAGAAAGAGAGGCGAGAAGGGACGAAACTAGCTGGCTTGTCAGGTGGGGCAATTTACTGCTCAGTAAGGGGATCACAGAAACTTTGGCCTGACCTTTGAATCATAGATGAGATAAATCCACTGTTTCAGTGATGCAAAAACATACCTTGCTCAACAAGGTCAACGGCTTTCGCCCATTCTTTGAGGGCAATGGCGACTGTCAAATTGTCGGACCACTCCCCCACCCAGCGAGCATCTCTTTCGGCCTTCTCTTTAGCATCGGTCCCCATGCCTGGGATATCCCCTCCCTTTCTAGCAAGTTCGGCCATCCAATCAGGAACAGGAGGCACGCGGTCACTTCCCTACAACAATTGCCACTGTTAGAATATTTCGGATTTGTCCTCAAAAGAAAACATACACCAGCATTTCCAGAATTGCCTTGCCACATACTTTTCCGTCGTTCGTGTTCTCCTTCTCTTTCCTTTCGACGTTTTTGAGAAAGTTCTTCTGCCACTTGTCGAAATTGCGACAAAAGGTTCTTCTTGTCGGAAGGAGTGTCTGTCCTATAAACATGGGTCTCCTTACCATGTCGAATCTTGAACACGTTAGTCATGTCTATCGTGGATAAATGATTAGCATGTTTCTGGGAAATATATCACAGGACAACAGACTGGGAGAATCCTTAGTATCAAGTACCAACATCTCGCTCAAAGGCCAACATTTCTCCGCGACGAGCTTGCCTTCATTAACTGTCGAGCCACTTCCATCAACACCTGCATTCCGTCTCCTCCTCTTAGCCACCAAAACCGCATCGTCGAGTATCACGAATTTGACTTTGCCTGTGGCTTTATATGTGGCAGCGTTGAGGCTCAAAACGTTTTCCAGTTCTCCAACTACATGGCGGCCCGGGGTTGTCGGCACAAATTTAGATGCACCTTCAATAGATGCGTGTAAAGCTTGCATTTGATTGAAATAGAGAACCCGTAGGTCCGCAACCGAAGAACGTTTATAGGTAGACAATGTGGACGAAGAGGTGGAAGTTGGATCGGGGATATGGAGGGTTGACGGCATTGACTTGTAATCGGACAGAAGATCTTTAAGCTCAAGCATTTCATGCTCCAGAACTGAGATTTCTTTCGAAATAAGCACAAATTCGGCATAACTGTTGAAGATAGTTTAAGTTGAATCATACAAGAATACGTCTAACGACATACTTCTTGAACACACTTCGCTGAAGTTCGGCTGAGGTATCAGAGGCAGTGTTGCGAAGAGAAGACTGAAGCGACTTCAATTCGGCTTCGGTAGAGTTAGCCAACTTAAGCTTGAGGTCTGCAAGCCGTTAGAAAGGTGACAGGAAATTGAGAATCTGAGATTTACAAGCAGCAGGATCGAAATCATCTGCGTTCAACAGCCTCTTGTCGTCGCTAACGGCTCTAGCGTCGTCCCTAGCACCTGTCCTATCTCTCACATCTTCCTCGCCTTCCTGACCGGGCGTTGAAGAGTTCGGACCTGCGGGAATAAGGCCCATCAGAGAAGGCATAGGTGGTACGCCTGTCAATTGAGTTGGACTGGAAATGTCTGCATAGCGCGTCGACATGCGCTTCTTGATTTTGTCATCGATACGGTTCTTGCCCCTGTCGCGGGGGGTGACGCCTGCGCCTGGTTTTGCAAGCTTTGCGGGAGCGCGTTGGGCCTTCCTGGGTGCCTGGGAGGGCCTTGAACGGAGAGAGGACTCCATGATGAAAGTGTAGCGAGACTAGCGGTGTTGTTTAGTAGTCACAATATGAATTAATATGTGCCGTCACGCACGCGGCTGACCCAAAACGTCATAAATAAAACTTGGTCCGGCTTGCTTTACGCCAACATGGCCATGCATTCTCGCCCAAGACAGCCATGGACAGACCATCAACCCCGCCATTCACTGTCCAGAGAATTTCCTACAAACTCACCAAGGGGCTCTCAGCATATATCACCTGCTCAGTCAAAGGGGGATCTTCCTGGAAACCAGTTTGAACAGCCGGAACAAGAGTATTACAACGAACATTCACCACAACAGGAAGATGACAATGATGATTTCTTCAACGGCGCCGCAGCTAGTCAGAACGGTGGTCTTCATCCAAACTCTTCTTACAACCCTGCAGTAGGCGATTATCGAAACTCGGCGTCTGTCGCGACCCAGTCTGTTCGCTCGCCATCACCACCCGCAGGCCCGATCCTCGACCACTCTCATCTTCGTCCTGGAAATCAAGCGTCTTTGCTTTCTCATGAACGTACTCTCGAGCTCTACAGGGCCAACGCTAAGAAGACCCAGGACCCTGATCTTCAGTTTGAATTTGCAGTATTCATGATCGACGCCTCGAAATCTATGCCCATTCCTGCACAAACGCCTGGGAATGTTATGGAAGTAGAGAAAGCCATTGAAAAGCGGGAGGATCTCATACGTGAAGCTATGGCTCTCCTCAAACGCCTAGCAGATCGAGGTCACCCTCAAAGTCAATATTTCCTGGCTGATTGCTACGCGAATGGCATTGGGACTGTCAAAAACAAGCAGGATTTCGATCGCGCCTATCCTCTCTTTGTTCTCGCAACTAAGCATAATCACCCAGATGCTGCCTATCGCGCTGGCGTATGCTGCGAGAACGGCTGGGGATGCAGACGCGAATCAGCAAAAGCGCTACAATTCTTCAGAAAGGCCGCAGCAGCCTTACACCCAGGCGCTATGTATCGTCTCGGAATTGCGGAGCTCAATGGGGAACTTGGTTTATCAAAAAGTCCCAAGGAGGGCGTAAAGTGGCTCAAACGAAGCGCTGAGAATGCAACAGCGGAATTTCCCCATGCCTTACACGAGTTAGCATTGTTGCACGAACGCGGTATAGACAACGTCCTCTTCGTGGATTACGAATATTCCACCGAACTGCTGGCTCAAGCGGCCGAATTGGGGTATGCCCCTAGTGCACATCGACTAGGAGAATGTTATGAGTACGGCAAAATGGGTTGTCCCCAGGATCCTGCTTTATCGATACATTATTATGTGGGTGCATTATCCTTTCGAAAAACCTTCGTTCATAGAAGTGCTCTTAGAACATTGCTGCTCAACAAAACCATCGCGATGCATGTTTCGCTCTCACAGCGTGGTATCTTGTAGGCTCGCCCGGCGTGCTTCCACAATCGGATACAGAAGCATTTTTATGGGCACAGAGGGCCGCTGATGCTGGTCTGGCAAAGGCCATGTACGCTGTCGGTTATTTCCTAGAAGTCGGCATTGGTACGACAGCCAACATGCATGAGTGAGTAACCATCTCCTTTCGCGTTACATGGCTTTCCATGTAAACCCGAAGTTTATTTTTGAACGATTCACCTACTGTTTTCCTTGTACTTGAAGGGCTATCTCTTATTACAAGCGCGCCGCTGATTTAGGAGACAAACGAGCCGCCCAACGTTTACGTGGATCGCAGAGTCAGCCAATGCCCCAACCTGGTGGCGCAAATGCGGTGCTTCACCGAGGACAAGGAGAAGATGGCAATAGCAAGGGTGCGAAAGACAAAGATTGTGTTATAATGTAATGCGGGCAACGTACGCCTGGCAGACACATCAAACAAGCTCCTTATCACTATACCGGGAAGGACATACATACCCTTGATTCTCTTAATTATCCCACCATCTTCGAGGCATTTTAAACTATCACAACAGCACTCCAATCATTTTCATCTGCATGTAGTCCACGTATTATTTTCCGCTTAGATTTAGTTTGAATGGACAGATTTGTAAAGTATTATTTCTAGTATGTCTTTCATAGACTTCTTCGGACTGTGGTTTTGCTTTTTTAGATAATAAGGTACGAATAAAATCCAAAATATGGAAGTATTATTATGTTCCCAAAAAGCCCATGCGCAATAGTAAAATTAAGTCAGCAAATTGGCAAGGACCCCTAGCTCAGTGGTAGAGCGTGAGATTCCAGCATCAGTCTGTGATCTCGGGTGTTGGTCGATATCCGAGACCACAGACTTGTGAGATTCCTCAAGGTCATCCGTTCAATCCGGGTGGGGTTCACTTTTTGATTTCTTTTCTGCCGTTCCGTGGGAAGATGTCTCTCATTGCAGGTATGCTCGTCAAAAATTTATGAAGTCTGTGCTCTCACTGATACTTTTCAAATACTGCTCTTTCCCTAGAAAGCCTTCAGTGATGAATTTCGAGTTATTCTGTGTATGTCTGACGCCATATGCCAATTTTACGACCGCCTGGCCCGAAATCTTTCGCGTATGAGAAGTACATGACAAAACCTATCCATATGTATCACTCCCAACGATTCGTTACGGTCTGCAACGGTTCTCTTGGAATCTCTTGTTACTCAGCTTGCGATTTGTCAGAAGGGCCACGACTATAAATATTGGGGGAGTAAAAGGTAGAAATTGCATCACACCCAGATATCCTTTGGTTTTGCGACAATCAACTTGTCATGTCTACTACTCACACCGCTGTTGCAGTCACCTCGAAAGGCGTATTCGATATTATCCAGGTCCCCACACCAGTCCCTGAAGGCGATGAGGTTCTGATTAAAGTCGAATATGGCGCAATGATAGCCTTCGACACCTATGTTACTGACCGGGGATACATGGTCAATGAATTTCCTCTGACACTGGGATTTAGTGCATCGGGAATTATTGACCAAGTAGGACCAGATGTGCACGATTTTAAGAAAGGAGACAGAGTATGTCCCTTCAGTTTATCGTTCTCGGCGGGTGTCGCTAAATCTGTGGTGATGCTCATACAGGTGACTGCATTCACTTATAGCGACAATGGAAGAGAAGGTTTGAAGTCACGCTTTAAAGCTCTTCAAGAATATACTATCCAATCTCGAAAGAAAGTTGCGAAAGTAGGCAACATAATTGTAGATAACCGCCTTTGCGCTTACAGTATTTCTTCCAAACCTTCGTAGGTTCCCGATACTCTTTCCCTCGCAGAGGCGGCCACAATCCCAGATAACTTTGTGACTGCATTCTACACCATTTTTAGCCAGCTCGGACTTCCGATCCCGTCATCATTCCCAGCGACATCTCCACCACCATTAGCTTCGACACCCATCTTGATATACGGAGCAGGCTCTACTGCAGGAGTATATGCTATCCAACTTCTTAGACTGGCTGGATACAAAAAAATCATCGCCACTGCATCGAAGAAACATCACGAATATCTCCACGACTTGGGTGCCACTGATACCTTTGATTATAACAGTCCCAGTCTCGTTGAAGACGTCTCCAAAGCAGTGGGTGGGGATGGGAAGCTGCTATTTGCGATGGACTGCATCACAGCAGAAGGTACCCTTGCCATTCTCGGGAAAATGATGAGCCCCTTTGGGAAAGTCGCAATGCTCCTTCCTATCAAAGAAGGAAACACGGTCACAAATGGCATGGAACAACCCATGTTCTTTGAGCTTGCGGAAGAAAAGAATCCGTTCCCTAAAGGAACCGAGGTCATTGGTGTTAGGACTTTCTTGTACATTGAGGTCAGTAATAATATTATGTTTCCTACATTTTTCTGTTATTGACACAATGGCATTCCCAGGATGAGAGGATGGCCAACTTGATGCCAAGTATCTTACCAGATCTTCTACAACATGGTTACATCAAACCCGCTCGCGTACGTCTTATGGACTCCAGCGTTGGCACACTCAAAGAAAGGGTAGGTACTGGGCTTGCACTTCTTCGAGAAAATAAAATAAGCGGGGAGAAGGTTATTGTAAAAATATCGGACTAAATAACTGACAGAATCATTGCTTGTAACCGAATAAAATGATGTACCACCAGAATTTGAATAATTCTTCAAATTTAAATTCACGGTATGTTCGCGTCTAAGATTGAATCACGTGGGCGTCTAAACCGGATCTCGCGGTGACCGACTCAGGCTCTGACGTATGTTGCACCCTTCAACGTCCTTTGAGTTCCTTCCGAACTTGTTTTAAGTCTATTTACTTCTACAATCTGTAACTCTACATCTATATTCCCTATGATACCCACTGCAAACCGCTCAATCGCTTCAAAGCATCTCGCAAGCACCTTTGTCCATGTGCCCAGTATACCCTGTTCCCTCAGGACTTCCCAGACGCGCCTCTTGACCACAGTCACATCGAAACAGAATTTGTCCAGAGTTTCTCGTTCCATAATCAAACCTCTCAACAAATCTATCAGTATACACACTCATCGTCGTGGATATGCGTCAGAGATACGCAGTATGAATATTAATTAACTACGAAGACCTTTCCTGGCTGACTGGAATACGTACCCAGAATCCATTTCAAGTACTAGGCATCCCCACTTTGACAAGGTCTTAATCGCAAATCGGTGAGGAATTATAATGATCACGTCGACGAAGATATTTATTGGTCGGGTATACAGGGGTGAAATTGCATGTCGTGTGATTCGCACCGCGAACAAGCTAGGTATCAAGACCGTTGCGGTTTTCAGCGAGGCGGATAGTGATTCCCTGCATGTGAAGATGGTACGAGTGGGATGTTGCTCGGAATAACTTCAAAATGACTCAGGAGTAAACGCCAGGCAGATGAAGCCTACTGCATTGGTCCTGCTCCATCATCCCAGAGTTATGTGAGTCCTTCGAGGCATCCATCAGAAAATTGAACGAGGCTTAATGCTCACGACAATCTGTGGACAGCTTAACATCGATAAGATCATTGAGGTTTGCCACATAAGTGGGGCACAGGTACGTTTCCTGTGTTTATGAAGCCTGTCTCTTATTTACTAAATAGCTTGAAAGGCCGTTCACCCAGGGTGAGCATAGTCAAGTGACACGAATACGTTATATGCAAAGCCTCATATACGATCATTAGATATGGCTTTCTAAGCGAAAATGCGACCTTTTCAGAACGTTTGGCTTGTGAAGGGATCATATTTATTGGTCCTCCAGCTACTGCCATTGTAAGCATGGGTTCGAAGAGGTGAATAACATATGCAATATTTACACGCATAATTTACTAATGTCAATGAAGTGAATCAAAGAATATCATGCTAAGTATGTTGCAATACTTTTAGTGATAACCCACATAAACTTATTTGAGTTTTTTCATTTTTTTCTCTCTCCAGGCGCCGGAGTTCCTTGTGTACCTGGGTATCATGGAAATAATCAAGATCCCGACTTCCTATTCTCAGAAGCTGAGAAAATTGGTATGTTGAGGAAGCGATACGATCATCTTAGTTACGCTTGACACACGATCTACGCTTTAGGGTTTCCTGTACTTATCAAGGCTATCCACGGTGGCGGAGGTAAAGGTATGCGCACCGTTACGACACCAACTGCGGAAGCATTCCAAGAAGCGTTATCTTCCGCTAAACGTGAATCCCTGAAGGCTTTTGGCAACGACACTGTCCTTGTAGAGAAATATATACAGACGCCTAGACATGTGGAGGTTCAAGTGTTTGCTGACACTCATGGTAATGTCGTCAGTCTATGGGAACGTGACTGCTCTGTGCAGCGTCGAAATCAGAAGATTATAGAAGAGGTAAGGTTGAAGTGGCGTTGCCGATTTTGCCGATTTCTGAAGGAAAGCCAATCTATAGGCGCCTGCCCCTGGTCTTTCACCGGAGCTTCGTGCAGATCTGGGTGCTAAAGCAATAGCTGCAGCAAAGGCTGTGAACTACGTTGGCGCAGGCACTGTTGAATTCATTTTTGACAATGACACCGCCGAGTTCTATTTCATGGAAATGTAAGACTAAGCAACAGTCTGTGGCCTCATTATTTGCTGACCTCAGGATCAGGAATACCCGACTTCAGGTAGAGCATCCTGTCACAGAAATGATTACAGGGCTCGATTTAGTAGAGTGGCAACTTGAGGTATTTGTATTTTCACTAGTTAACACCACGTAATGAGCGCTAAAATACATATCATATCAGGTCGCGGCTGGCAATTTGCTTCCTCTTTCTCAGTCAGATATACCTATGGTCGGCCATGCGTTTGAAGCGCGTATATATGCAGAGAATCCGAGAAACAATTTCTTACCAGATTCTGGAACACTCCTATATCTGTCCACACCTAAACCAACACATATCTTTGCACCAACATATACATCCACTACGATACCATCTGAATCTCAAACCGATCCCAGCGCTGCTCTAGGCCCATCATGTAGCTCAGAACTACAGATTGAGCCCTCGTTGAGAATAGAACAAGGATTCAACCAGGGAGCATCAATTGGTGTTTATTATGACCCAATGATTGCAAAGGTGGTCGTTCACGGCAGAGATCGTACGGAGGCTCTGCGTATTTTACGCAAGGCGTTGGATGAATACCATGTAGTTGGTGTGTCTACCAATGTGGAATTTCTCCGGACTCTAGCAGGAAATAGGTCCTTCATCAACGAAGAAATCGAAACAGGCTTTATCCCGGTATGTCGAATATATCTGGTGCTAAAAATCAAAATTGTAGATTGATTAACATCTTGTTAGAAACATATCCATGAATTGTTCCCTCCTTTAGCAGAACCAAGCGCGGAAACTGTAGCACACGCTGCACTGTTCGTTGTTCTTCGTGATCAAAAGCCTAAACACAATTTGTCCGGTCCTTGGACATCACTTACTTCCAGGCGTTTCGGAGGAGATGAGTATAAGCGTATGGTCAGAATCTATACAGAGGATCAAGAGAAAGAGATTGTCGCCACAGTTATTCAAATATCTCATGGATTGTTTGATATTGTGGTTGACACAACCCAAGGACCAGTTTGTTTCTCCTCAGTCTCTGCTCAGCTCGTCGACCAGAACACAATCTCTGCAACTCTAAATGGTAACTACTCCCGCACAACTATCGTATCTCAACTTCCATCCCCAGCCACACCAGCTTCACAGTCCGCAAATACTATGGAAAGGCTGCATGTCTTCATTGCTGGGCAAAAGACTACTTTGGTCCTGCCGTCTCCTAAATGGTTGCTCTCGCTTGGGGGAGACCTTCTCTCTGCAAAAGGAGCATTGAAGGCTCCAATGCCCAGCCTGATCGTAGAACTTAAAGTGAAAGTCGGCGATCGAGTAGAAAAGGGACAAATTGTGGTTGTGATTGAGAGCATGAAGACAGAAACCGTGTTGCGTGCAGAGGCTGCAGGTGTCGTACAATCCGTTGGGTGTAGGACAGGCGAAATGGTCGAAGAAGGTAGGGAGTTGGTGGATATAAAGATGGACGAACCGTAAGTTCGTTGGTATGTCGATGTAAGATGTGTATGTGTAGATGTAATAAGTATCCATTGTTTTAGTAAAATGGCATTTTCGAAACATCTGGTTTATATGGATGCATGTGTAACATTCCCGGTCGGCGTAGGTGTTGTTGCATCTCTCCCCAGCACATCTATGAGGGCCTTACCAGGATCATTAGGAAGGAAAGGTGCATTAAGAGTCGGTGGTTCGGGATTTTGGGTTCCTTCTGGAGTGACTATAAGCTGCTCGCTTTTCTCGTCTTCTACAGCAAGGTTTGTGTTTGTCTCTGTGGTGTCCAAAATCATCCTATGCCCTCGTGGTGAACGCTCTTCGATTGACTTGACAATCTGCTGGAAGTCATCCTGCCCAAGGGTAGTGCCCATGACATCTTTCAGGTCATCGTAGTCCTTGGCTTTTGATAGATGTTGATGTAAAGCTTGTGTTTCTGCTTTAGTCACGGCGACCCGAATGCCTTTAAATTGATTGACGCAGAATTTGGTGAGGCTGAAATGATTCTGCAGATAGCGGCCCTGAGAATATAGACCAGTCAGCGTGCTCCCAACATGAAGATATAACAAAAGAAAGCAAATACCAGACGCAGGTAAGTAGGAATCAGAGTCGTTTCTACATCTTTGAGAGGTTCAGGAGAAAAACACGAAGGGTTAGATTCAGCACCTCTGGCGATCATAACAGAATGTGCGCCAGTTGTTTCGCGGACTCGTTTAGCATCTTCCCAGTCTTTGCAATCACCGTTCTCAATGACGGCAATTCCTTTCCCCATGCTTTCCACAAACTCGACGATCTCTCTCAACCTCTCTATTACGGCCCGGTCTTTTTCGCGCATGTTCCGTGTCCGACAGTGAACGGTCAAAGCGCTGATTCCAGTGTTAACGATACGCTCTACAAGTTTAAGTGTATCTTCTTGTGAAGGTAGGAGGCGAATTTTGGCAGTCACTGTAATGTGAGGCGGCATTTCTCTTCTTAGCGCCATTAGAATCGAGCACAATAAGTCTGGATTGGTGAGCAACGCAGCTCCCATACCAGCATGGGTCGAAAAGGGTTTGGGGCAGCCACAGTTCAGATCTACACCGGAAATGTCCTCCATGACCGTCCTCGCTGCTTGAACCGCCAAGTCCGGGTCAGCAGAGCCAATTTGGTAGATGAGGTACGGCTTTTCGATAGGATGGGTGGAAAAGATGGCACGGGATACCCCGTTGTATGATATAACACCAGTTACAGCTAGTATTGCATTTAGATAGAGTTTGAGTAGACATAAAATAACCAAATAAACTTACGATCAACTTCTCTTTTGGAGTGTAAGATAGCTTTATCGACAATCTCTGGTCCCCAAACCAACGTGGCTCCATGCTTCAGGGCCATTAAACGAGTAGGTACTATTCAGGGAGGATATTAGATGTAACGCACGCTTTATTAAAAAGATATTGACATACAAGTGCCAGACCGCACCATGGGGGCAAGGAATACACCGTTTTTAAAGTCATCATTGACGAGATGATCAAGTTTGGTTCTCTTCGTAGGCCTAGCGGATGGTGGAGGAGAAGTAGAATATGGCCGGCGAGACATGATCCAGGATGAAAATCTTTGAAACCGATGAAATATTGACCTCGAGGTCATTCAGTTAATAAAGCGGAAGAGTAAATAAAGTAAAGCATCGAAACCGCCACATTCGTCCATTGTTTGGCAACAAACTTATTTCATAACACAGAAAGAGAAAAAGGCAAATTGAAAGGGATATCATTTTGCTATAATGCGAATGTACATATCATATCTGCTTTTGGGTAACTACACAACTCCAGCCACGTTGCAAAGGATATGTCAGTGCGAACGGGCAGTTATCGACGACAAAACAAGGACTGCGCAACCCATCTCC
>Ga0247779_1000419_pt1 | contig 27593 bp, 30 predicted proteins | sample UWRJL221509R5_FD_179925 | JGI IMG/M metagenome (GOLD analysis project Ga0247779, IMG submission 179925) | Plant litter microbial communities from Arlington Agricultural Research Station in Wisconsin, United States - UWRJ-L221-509R-5 | ecosystem: Environmental > Terrestrial > Plant litter >...
CGGGAATGTGGTAGTAAGATTTGGGTAAAGGAGAAGGAAGTAAATTATTCGAAAAAACGATGGCTTTCCCGCGCTCCACCCGCAAGCTCCTTCAACCTCACTTATTGGTTACAACGTCGTGCGCATACAAATAAGATCATGATGGTTTATTGAAATGGCATAAGGGCATAGATTGAGGCGCATACATTTGTGACTATACTACACTACTTGACCCCCAAAATCAGATCGTAATGAAAAAAATGCGTTGTAATTAGGATGTGAAAAATGTAAAATGACTCGTAAAATTGTTGCGTGGTTGTTCGTCATGATGGTTCTAGCCATAAGAAAGGAGCAGAACAAAGTAATAATTTAGCTGAAGCAATTTATGTTAACAAATTCAATCGTTTGCGTAGCTGAAAGAGTTCAGCAGGATGAAGCCGACAGATGTCTTCACATTCGGTAGGATGTTCCTTGACGCAATGGTCGCGGAGTTCGTCCCACATTGCGGTCGTCGGAAAGCTTTTAGGCTCCCAAGGCGACCGGGTAGCTGCGTCCTGACGCAACTTTGTAGACTCTAGGAGACAGGCTCGACATACGAGCTTGCCATCCATAGGAACGTACATGATGTCGACATGCGAAAATTCAGTACCAAGGAAAGTATGGCGAGCATGTGGGCGTGGTGCGCCAATAGAATGAGAATTAACAGCTTGACCGTATAAGTTATCGAAAGCAGAAATATTATCATTGCCTGGTCGACGAGCGGAAGAAATATCCAGGTCGTCGGATGATTTGCGTCTCTTGACTGCCGGTGAATCCTCTCTTGGGGAAATGTTTCTTGAGAACTTCGTGTCCACAGAATCGGAGGATGAATTTGGGGGAGTACTACCGGACGCTGTCCCGTTGAGAGGGGGAGGAGAAGTAGAGGGAGAATGTACTGGAAACGCTGAAGGACTGCCAGGTGGAGAGTGAACGGGGGAAATCATGCAACTGCTAGAAGTTGAAGACCTAGGGGGCTCTTCTGGCTCTTCTCTTGCTCTCTTGACTCCCCTCGGCTCAAGAGCCTCCACGCGGCGTCGTAGAATATCTCTTTCTGTCATTGTTCTCATACAGAGCAAATGCCATTTTTCTTTCTGTTGCTGCTCCCTATTCAGTAGATCCATGAGCATCGTCTGGAGGTCGCGCGTGTCTAATCTTGATCGTTCCTGGTAAATATTAAAGGCTTTGTCAAATGATTGTCGAGTCGATAAACTTGCAGGAAGAGGGATGTTGTGTCGCTGAGTAGGAGAGAATGATCGCGTATTAGGCCTAGAAAGTTGTGTTTGACCATAACGCGCGCGAACCGGAATCTGCGACTTGAATCTGCCATTGTTCGAATTCATTGCTGGAATTGGGGTGTGGTGAACGAGGCTTCTAGGAGTGCGGATCTCTGCGGTTGGCTTCGACGTTGTGCATCAGACCCAGACTCAATGCACATAATAAACAAGCGCTTACTTGATTCATGATGGAATTGGGCAGAAAATACAAGACAACGACGTTAAAAGAGAGTTCCGGAAAACAGAGAGTTTCTTTTGAAAGATAGCAGCAAATTCGTCCGGTTATACTACAAACTAGAGCCAGCCAGAGTGATATGCAAACACGGAGTATGGGCGTTAAGGAATGTGGGCGAACATAGTCTAAACTATGTGGTTCCTTTAGTATAGAATTGAACAATCAACCAGAACCGATACAGAAAAGACCGCTAAGGATGCCATAGCTGTCAAATCGTTGAGTCCTCCTACAATAAAGACAATAAGCCTCCAATGATACGGTAGCGTACAGTACAAAAAGAACGCTTGCCGGTGGGATTAGAACGAGTCTTCTTCCAGTGATTCACGCTTCCCAAGGGAGATAATTCAAAAATAGAGATCTTAACATTCATTACATATCTTGCAGGGTGTGGGGGTGCTTTAAGTCATTTCCGAATTTTACGATTTTCTTATTGTAAAAGAAGACTTTCACACGGTCATTACGTTCTCAGGACAATAAAGACTCTTGAAGATCCAGAAAGCACATACATAGCGAAGGAGCCACAAGAACTCGCAGGTAATCGGTACAATATATAGTGTCGAGGATGGTTATCGAAGGAAGCTTGAGTGAGTGAAAAAGTAGATAACCCAAGAAATTTGAATGCGGGCGGGAGTGGTGCTACAAGATAGAAAGACAATGGTATCACAAGACGGAGATATCAAGTAAAAAGAAAGAAAACAGAAAATCAGAGCGTCTAATGGGAATCGATAGCATAGCATATGGTGTCGTTTATAGAAAAAAAGAGCAGAGCATAGTATGATGGTATACATTAAATCAAGACAAAAAAGGTCCATATCACTAACGACAACGCGAAAGGAAATTCTTGCGAACTGTGATGATAGAAGAAAAGGGAATACGTGCGTATATGGCTCGGGCAAATATAGTTCGCAAGTCGTAACGTTGTCGGGAGGCTACATGCCACCAGCGGCCATGCGTTGCTTCATCTCTGCGATTTGAGAGGGTTTCAGCCTCAAAAGATCTTCACAGGCCCTAGGATGCTCTTGCAAGCTGTGCTTAACAAGCTCTTCCATCTGAGCAGTTTTTGGGAATTTCTCGACAGGAGGTCCAGCCCTAGAAGACGATGGATTTTCTAGTATGAATGACCTCCTCCTTGTCCTGAATGATACATAGATTAAGTATTTTTTGCGAATAAAAAAATGTCAGAAATCACTCACATGCACATTTTACAGACGTAGCCGGAACTTTCTTGTTTGTATAGCAAATCAAAGTGTGCCAACCCGAGTTTGGGAGGAGCGGGAGGAGTAGGCTCGGAAGGAGGGGCAGCTGCGAAGACTGGAAGTGAGGTAGCCGAGCTAAACGTGGGTCGTCGAGGTGGATGCTGAGTATTCGATTGAGGTGAAAATTGAGAAGGGGGCGGTAGAGATGAAGTAGATCCACTAGCGTATAGCTGAGGCCTGTAGTAAGGTGATCGTTGAGTTTCTGGAGGGTTGGCACCAGCGCGAGCAGCCGCCACTTTGGCAGCCTCAGATTCTGCTTGTGCCTTCGCCTGCGCTTCGGTGACCTGCTGTTGCTGTTGCTGTTGCTGTTGTTGCTGGCGGGGATGTGGTGGATGTTGCTGTTGCTGCTTGCGTTTCTGGTCCTCTAAGCTCGCATTCTCTTGGCTATCACGATAAGGCGGTGGTATAGGCCGTGAATAATCCACGCGTGGTGTAAGTTGTGCAGGCGGAGCGGTTATTGTTGATGCTGACCGTGATGCTGCTGACCGCGCTGCTGCTTCCTTTTCAATGATCATGGCCTGCTCCTCCGCGACTTGTCGCAGACGTTTCTGTTCTTCCAAAATTCGCATTTCTTCGTGTTCCTGCCGTAGACTTTGCAAGTTAGCCTTTCTGGTCGCCACAATTCGTGTTTCTTCTTCTTCCTGCCGTAGGCGTCGTAGATCAGCCTCTCTAGTCGCGTGGTCTTCTGAGATCTGATTTTCGGGCACCTTATTGGCTCTTGGATCATTACGGGTTGCGTCATTTAGCACCTCAGATTCAGGCTCTTGTCCGGGCTCCTCCTTTACTACAACGACATTTGAATCTGAAGCTCCAGTGACGTCCAGGGGCAAAGGGGAGGATGCAATGATAGAATCGGCTATATGGTTATCTTCTGTTTTCACCCGAATCGCAGGTCTTTCAACAGGGCTGGAACCGTCTTTGTAATCCTGTGGTGAAGAATCTTCTCTGGATCTCTTCCTCGTTTCGCCATTACTCGACGATGATAATGGTGGTGGCATAGGTGCACTCAAACTTGGCGTACTTCGATAATAGTGCCTCGAACTGGAGGGGTTCAATGGACTGTTGGTACGGGATATAGATGCGGCTGAGCTGGAGCGCATAACAGAGGCCCTGCGATTCGGGACATTCATGTCAATTGCTTCCTGTCGCGAAGTGTTCTCGGTTGGACTGGATTGGTAAAGTATACGAGTAGCATCATCGACAGAGGAGGATCTTTGGAGAATAGGAGAATATGCTGATGATTTTTGTCTTTCTTGTCCGCTTTTATAGATGGATTTTGTGTCGACGGTGATAGGTGAAGATTGGGAGCTCCCTGGATTTCTTGAAAGAGCAGGTACATTGGCCAACATGTGGGGAGAAGAACCCCTCCGTTGCTGAGGTGCAGATCCAGAAGGTCTTCTATTCTAATCCATACATGGATATCAGTATGACTTACATAAAAAAGAAAAAGAGGTAAAGAGACTCATACCAGCATCGTGGAAGAAGAATCCACATGCTCGACTGTATTAGCTCCTGACTGGTTCGAATATGCTTTCGCCTCATACAATCTTGCACGTCCTTGTTCGTCTGAAACTCTCATAAAGGCATCTACGTCAGGTAGTCGAGACAACGACGCTGCCCTACTTTGACCATCTCTTTGTAACTTGTCCTTTTCTTGGCGCAATTTTTCAAGCTCTGCGTTGAGTTTTCCGACATATTTTGCAGCTTCCCCAATCATAGCGTTCCCATCTTCCACTTCTTTCTTTAGTTTTTCTAGTTGATGCTGAGACTCTATGTCTTTCTTCCGCAAATCTTCGATGAGAAGAGCATCTGCTCGTCGAGCTAATTTAAGCTCTGCTACTTCTTTTTGGAGACGATCTACTTCGTCAACAACATGTTGGAACCCATATTCCTTTTTCTCCATCATCTGCAGGAGCTGCTGGTTCCTTGCGTGTGAGTCATTAATAACAGAAGTGTATTCGTCACGCATCCTTGTCAAGCTTTCTTGCATATGGTTTTGTGCTGTTTGCATAATCGATTCGATATTAGACCGAAGCGGGGCCAGTGCTTGATCAACAGCTTCGTTGATTGATGAAATGCGAGGGGCTGGCTGCGGAGGGGGTGCGGATGCAGGTTGTTGCAACCCTTGCATAGGCATGTTTTGCTGTTGCACCACACTGACTTGTACCGAGCCTGGTGGGGTAGGAAGACCAAAAGACTGAGTATATGGCGCTGGTCTATCATATTCAAAGTTCAACGGTTGTGGGCGAGGCTGCCCTCCTGTCTACGGTGGGGTGGTGTAAGATACAGAGAAAATACAGAAAAAAGACCACACACTCACGGATGGGGCTGATATATGCCTAGCAGGCAACTGGGGCCTCCGAGCCGCATTCGGATCCAATAATTGTGCTACGGAAGATGGAATTCCCTGTGTGATCGCCAATTAGCAGCCAACGAAGTAGATGCAATGTCGCAAGCTTACGCCGAGCGCATGCGGCTCTGGTTGAACTCCTACATTGGCATTATTATGACCGGGATGGTATTGTCCAGTCGTTGGTGGAGTCTGTCTGGGGTAATTGGGATCTGCGTTATCTGAAGGGTATACTGGTTGTACGGGCCTGGCATGAGCGTTATTAGCATGCCCATTACGCTCCTGACTTGCATTGGGAGAGCCTGGGAAAGAATGTCGACCTCTTGACTGTTCAGGTCGTCGATTAGAGTCGCTCATAGATGAATACTGGCTCATGGAACTGGTTTGTGTATTCTCGCCTGCGTAGGCGTTCAGAGGATCACTGCCGATTTACGCGAATTTAAAGACGTACAAGTTCTTTATCAGTGTGTCGTTAACACAGAGCACATTTCAAGTGTTTCTTTGCGCAAGTTACTTCTCTGGATTGAATTTTAGATTGTAGCTAGTAATTGAAGTAATTGAAGGCGGACGCCTTGGCATGATGCAAGTTGCAGCCTCCTTCTGTGTCTAATTACGTAATCTTTCCACAATGTCAGGCCGGATCAGGATTCAGGCCTTCAGGATTCAGAATTTTGTTCTTCTCTGCTCGAAAATTTGGTAACATGGAATTTCCTGATGATGATCCTTCTAAGCATTAATGGGTCTACAACACATCTAAATTTCCAAAATACTATACGTCAAATTACGTTTACTCTTCCCCAGAGAAATATTCCGGCAGGATGAACGCCAACTTCTGGCGATCACCGGGACTTTGTTTTTCAGAACGAGGCATGATGCTGAACTTCATCGAGCCAACTTCTTCCAAGAACGTAGCGGCGTTATCTCCAGTGACAGCCTCCTGTAGCTCCTCCAGGATGGTGGCTGCGACGAAGCGGGACGTATCGGCGTTTGCTTTAAGGGTTTTGAAGACTTCGTGTGCAGTAACAGCTTCAGACTGTGGTCTCCATGAGTCGTAGTCTGTTGCAGTGGCAATGAGTGCATAGCTACGTGGAGATGTGAATTTTCGGCTCAAGAAAGATAAAGATAAATCCACGTACCTCAGTTCAGCCTCTCTGGCTAGTTTGGCCTCAGGAAGCACGCTCATATTGATAAGATCTCCACCCCATTGGCGGTACATCTTACTTTCTGCTCTCGTCGAGAATTGTGGGCCCTCCATACAGACGATGCACTTATCCGTGAACAGCTGAACTCCGCGACCCTCCTTCTCCAACGCCTTCCTTACTCTTTCTTCCAACCATGCAACGAACTTGTTGCTGAACGGGTCTCCGAACATGGCATGTGCGACAACGTTGGTGTCCTGGAAGAAGGACGAAGGCCTGATTCCCTTGGTTCGGTCGATGATTTGGGTGGGGATGGCAAATGATCCTGGGGAGATCTCTTCGCGCAGAGAGCCAACGGCGGAAAAGGCGAGAATGACGCGCACGCCGATGGACTTGAGTGCAGCGATGTTAGCCCTTCCTGGAACAGCAGAAGGATTTATGGAGTGTCCAACTCCATGACGGGCCAAGAAAGCAATTCTTGCGCCGGATGGCAAGCTGGCGATAGTGATGGGTGAACTAGGGAATCCCCATGGCTAAGGAACATCAGCTCAATTCCAAGAGAAAATTCCGCGAACTTCTTACTGTTTCTGGGTTAACCGTCTTGCTGCACAAAAGATTGAGACGTAGAAACTACCGCATCAATAATAGACGCCCTTACACAAATGTGAGGTTATCGAGATGGTAAAGTCCACTTCCTCCGATAACACCAATAAGAACTAGAAAAGATATTTAAGAATGAGTGATCCTTGCCTAAAATGAGAATAATCAACCTTTTTCGTCTGACATATTGATTTTCGTTGTTGTCAGAAGAGGAGTAGCGTCGTTAAAATTGCAGGCAATCGATAAAACCAATGGCCCAAATAGGACATGATCGCGGCGCTCGGGTTTTCAATGACCGGTTATAGCCGATCTTTAAATTATGCACCAGGCCCACGGGCGCTTAGCGGTTCAGCCTGTTCTTAGTGGGTAATATAATAATCTACTTGTTTTATCGCTAAGAATTGCCCTCCGGGGATGTCTGTTAGGTTCTACTTACTTCGGTGCCACCGTAGATACTAGGATTACTCTTTCTGGTAACTCATTTTTCTATAAACCTGTTCTCTCCAACATAGATATCTGCAACATTCGTCACAATTGCCATCATGCCGGGACTGTCGTGCAGGGTACGGTGTCTCTATTATCGTCTGGCACACAGCGTTATGGCTTACCCTATAAAATGGGCAGCTTTGGCACAGGAATGGTTAACCAAATAGTATTGTGTGCCTGAAATATATCAGCACTACCATACAAGGAAAACCAAAAACTCGATAAACCATAAAACTACATAGCTACAATACGGCCAATGTCATATTTATACTACATTGTATGAGATGTGAGTAAAAGATACAACAGGGGACAAAAATATAAACAACATCACGAAGGAAGTAGATGCACGGGTGACGGGATTAAAGTCTGAAAGTTTTTTTCGAAAGAGATTGTCGAGTTATGGATGTGGCTACATCAGAAAAGTCCTGATTGCAATAAGAGGGGAAATAATCGAATGTAACAAAAAGAAAACTATATAATAATTATTCAAAAAAAAAAAGAGGGAAAGAAAAAGAAGATGAGATGAGGACCAGCATCCCTTTCCCTCCCTCCCCGACCTAGTGACCAGTGATCATAATAACTTAAACGTTTCCAAGCAGACAACCGAAGGAAGATACGTTCCCACATAAAGAAAAAAATCCGCTCTTTGGATGGAGGTAAACAAGCATTGGTCGCACCACTAGCACTATAGATGTGCCACATAAAATCAGGCAACGACGGCGGCCGAAGGTGTTGGTATACTGGATGGTGTTGCACCTTCCTCTTCCCAATCCAACTTGACGGGCTCCAGATAACTTTCTGGCACAAGGGCATGCATTGGTGCATCTCCATTACTCGTATCCACTGGCCTACTCTCATCCAGAACCACTGCCCAGCCGACGCCTCCTCCTCGTCCAATAACCCTTACAATTTGATCCTCCACCAGCCTCATCTCTGCAGTTCCCTCAGGTTCGAAGGCGTAGATGGCACGATATAGGCCTGGATATAGCGCGTCTTCACCATCATCATCGACCATATCGTCTTCCTCATCTGGCGTCGCATCGTCATATTCTTCGTCGTCATCGTCATCCATCTCACTATCGCCTTCCAGGAAATTCCTGTCCAAATCTACCCGGCTTGGGAAATGTGTCTTCTCACTTTCCATAATTTCTGCTGCATTCATGCCACCACTGCCCACATTCCAACTGGTTATCCTGCCCCAGCCCATCCTGAAGCCGTCCCAACCACCGCCACCACCACCTACGCCGTTATTTCTCCAATCATCATCGTCAATCAATTCATCCTCATCCCCATCCCCGTCACTACTCTCGACGCTGCTCATGCTTAAAGTTTTCCCACCAAGTCGCCTGATCAACCTCGAGACTTTATTCGGTTTTGGCACGTCTACACCCAGACCAATATGCCGTTCATCCGCGGAAGAAAATCCAAAATCACGGACTTTGATGTATACTTCTCTCTTATGCTTGGGCATGGAGGAAGTGGAATTTGAGGAGCTAGTTGAAGCCGCGGCCTCCGGTTGAGGTTGTTGGATGTTCAACGAGAAAGAAAGAGCCTGTGGACTAGGCAGGGGTGACGGAGAGAAGCTTTGACTAAGTTGACTGCCAATAGACACTCTGTGGGGATTTACGACTGGTGAATTGCGCGCTGACCCAGTCCTAGACGTCGATCTCTTTAGGGAATTAGTGCGGGAGATTGAAGATGGCCTAGAAGGCTTTGAACGCGACGCTGCTGAGCTTGTTGATATCCGTCTCGATAATGACCCAGAAGGTGAAGGTGGTGCTGGCCTACTCGAGAAAAGAGAAAGGTCAAAGGAGCTTGATTTTGGCCTACTACTTGTGCTGAAAGTGCTGAAAGCTGGACTGGAAGGCGCTACAAGGGCATCCATCGGTATATCTGGTATTACAATTTTAGAAGGCGGAGGTGAGTTAGATTTAACCTCCTCGTCCGATGGTAACGGCGGCGCCACAATTTTTGTAGGTGTAGTGGTTGAAGAGTTGGACTGGTAAGCCGGTGACTGTGGGGGCTCGAGGTATTCCATTGACAATTTTGGGTGGAGATGTGATTGCCGTTGGAAGGTGGAAGGCGTGGGCGTCATAGGGGAGTTCAATCCTGGGGATAGCGGAGGATTAAGTGGGATCGTCGGAGGTTGCGAATACCCAGGCACCTTGGTATGGGCGCCATTTGACGACAGATCCCCATTGGCAGTTTCTGTTTCAGGAGATGGCGGCTCCACTTCCAATGCTGCTGTTGGCTGTTGTTGAAGCATAGTGCTTGCTTTCTTGTTAACGCGGGCGGTAGTTGATGGAGCTGGCTTTACAGCAAATTCATGTGCACCCGGTGTTGGAGGTGGGAGAAATGAAGAGGAAGGAGACGGAAAAGGCGAAGCCGACGCTGTCGATCCCTCAAGCGATATCGAAAGTCTCGATGCTGATAAATAAACATGTTAGTATCATCGTAGGTGATAATGTTGTTTTACATGCGGTTTGAGCAAGGCATGCATGCATACCGAAAAACGAGAAGAAAATGTCACCGAAACGGAAATAAAAATATCCGATAAACCGGAATAAAATATCCCACCATTGCGTTTCTGTCTCTACAAAGGAGAAATAAAAGAAACCATAAGGACGTTCTGCGCAACAGCAACACCACCGTGAACGTTGCAAGGCGACGCGGCGCGCATGTTCAATTTACCAAAGCATCCATCCGGATTTGCGTTCAGTGATTCTCATCCTTTAAGCGACAAACATCACAGGCGACCAAAGCTTGTATAGCCAATCCTCCATCTATCAAGTCACTGTAGATCTCTAGAACTCTCTCTGCCACCGACGTCCCCAAGGTCAAAACAAGATAAATGTCTCGCTCACCTGGAGGTTCCGAATACACCGCTGAAGCCATACCAAATTTCCAAATCCTCGTACGTTCGTCGAGAAGAGGTCTCGAATTCCTTCTTTTCGACTACTGGAACCAATATCCGACAACGATTGGGCGATCTTGATTTGTCTGTGCACCAGACCCGAGAAAAATGCAAGATGAACAAGGCTATTTCTTTGGCTGAAAATCCAGCCAAAGCTATATTCCTTGATGATAGGTGGACCTCGGAGTAAAAAAAGGGAAGAGAACAGGTATAGGTAACCAGGGAAAGGAATATAAAATGATTGAGGAAGGAAAAGATCTGGGTCTTTCACTCCTTGAAGCAGGGATGCTGATCCCGCGTTACCATGGAGATACTTTGGTTTTGTTTGTTTCTGTGTCCTCACACAATAGATATGTATTACTATTAGCTAATCAGCTTAGTAACTGGCAGCTATTTCGTTTGTCCAGGACTCCAACTTGGATATTTAATCTTTCTTTCTTCTCATGCTTCTTGACCTTTCCAACTTTTCAATAAATATTTACAAGATTTATACGTGCAAATCAAGTCCAAATCCTATTGTTCCCTATCCAGCAGAAACGTGAAGGCAAATGCTGAAGTATGAGTCGGATTTCCAGTCACTTGGAATGATTGAAGGCATCTTTAAGCCGAAGAGAGATAGCTGTGGTGACTTAGCGGAGGGTGGACGCCGTCAAGGTTTCTGTAACTGTCGACACGATAGCAGTTGCCTGCCTGCATTATGCAACTTTGATACCACAAGAAATAGTAGCACACCCGACCACACCCTGCCGGACCCACTTGAAACTTGGTGACGGGCTTGAAATCGCCTTGCAAAGTTACTACTGCGCACTGTGCAGCATGCATCTATCCTTGCGTCGGCCTCTACGAATATTTCGCATCGTGACCGCAGCATGCTGCTCTATGCCGCTCCTGGATTCTTGCCAAATTGTTGGGCCATGCCCGCGTTGACCCTGTGAGCCCTGTTGTGGCGTTCTGATTGACGCACGTATAGCAGCCGAAGCTTCAAGTGTAATCTGATGTGTTGTGTCTCTTACTCGCCACCTTTTAAACAGCATAATGCCTTCTGTCTTTGATCACAATTCACAAGTAATAAAATATTCCTTTTCGCCTGGCATGCTCAAAGCGACGCTTAAAGGTGTTTGATTCTAGCAACTTCACGGACACTCAACAAAGCCTAACCAGATCACAGCATTCACATATCTTAAAATGCAACAGAAGGAGGTGATGCCTTAGACAGTACTTATACAGGATTATAATCAATGTTATGGTGAGTTTTGTTTATTCTTTACTATTCTCACCTCATTTCCAAACCTAAATACGCAAACCATAGGATCTGCGTTCGTTCTGGCCTGCAGGAATGGATGTCCATTGTGAAGTCTAGTCTCCTTTAGAACATCTGTATATTTGCCTGGAACCAAGAATCTCTATTTTCATGCAATCTGTGGTGAGAAACATCCCATCAGTTTCTTAAATGACACATGGTACTTGTTCCAAGTAATAATTGTGACTATACGAGAAGTCTCTTATGAGCGCGCCTCATATTGAGTTTCCTTAACGGCTCGCTATACCTTTCGCTGGTTTCCTTCCTTGAAATACCACCGAAACCAACAAATCGACAATTAACGTTATCAGGATAAGGTCCGCCCAAGGATCAAAAATGGCGGACACTCCTATGCTAGTTATTCGTTTAAACGATAAAGGCATCGTCCTAGAACTTAATCAGAGGCTCAGCCACCAGGTGCCACCGGGTTGATGCCGATGACGTCACGCGACTGGCACGCGACGGTCGCGACACGACACAGAGCAAGTCACTAACCAAACTCTCGGAGCCAGCAGAAGCACATCCAGGGGACATTCCAACCTTTACCGACAGTGCTGGTATAGTGTCATCTCAAGCTCCCCTTACTCTGCAGCCACCAAACGACCAACAACAAAATCTCGATATTGTTTGTTCCAGAAGTTAGAAGTGCGAACTATAATTATCGGAAGCTTTTGAAGGTGGACTTTCTAATTTCAGCAAATGTGTTGGTAAAGAGTGGTACCGACTCATGTTCGGCGCTTCTACAGTTGTCCTTGTCGTCGCAGGAAAAAATTGATTGGAGAAGCTTGCCGCTAGAAGAACACTCTTGGATGTCGAGATGTCTATACAAATTCCGAAAGATGGGATTACAATCTATTGCATTGAATAAGACGACATCGATGTGAAAAGAAAGAGGCAAAAACTGAATGAGTGATAAAAAAAGACGTGGGGTAGAGCAAAAAAGCCAAGAACGTTCGTTTCGGCTTGGAAAATCAGCCCGGCTTAATACAGTCTATATAAAGGCAGGATTCATTTGCGAGTCCAAAAGGCTGTTTTTAAAGCTAATTTTCTCCCCTTTTTGCCCTCGGCGACAGGAATGAAGCAACATGTCAAGAGAACATGTGAACCACTGTGCATCCAGCCTGAGAGCCCATCATAGTCGATAACGCTGAATCTGCCGCATGATGAGGAAGGACGCTATAAGTTCTACATGGAACATTAGAAAAGGAATCACGCGATCCCATGTACGAGATTCCACACACCTGGACTAAGATATGCAAAAGGTTCATACACCGTAAGATTGTGCCCAGAAACTATTCCATATGTTCTAACGTCTGGAGGCTTTAAATCGTAGTGAGCCACCAGGACATTATCAATGCTCGTACACTGATGCAAACATGATTGAGTGGTTAGAGAGGGCCATATAATGGACGGTAATAAATATAAGGCACTCACAGACCATTCTTGCCCAGGCGTCGTTCGGAAACTCCATTTATACTCTTTTCCGTCAGAAGCTGTGAACTTTCTCGTCGTCGATCTAAAAGCAAAATGAATATGAGTAATCATAAGAATGTATTCACATTGAGTAGAGTAAGAAAGACATAATGACATACGCGCCAAAGAAAGAAGTCTTCCGTAAATATTGGGACATGGACATGCTGCGTAAATTGGGAGGTCGAACGAAAGAAATGGTGCCGAGGGACTCGTCCTTCTGGAAGTCTAGCTCGATGAGGACCATCTGTGGAGGTGGTCGGGATCGTGAAGTCCGATGGTTCATTTCGTATATTTTGGTCTTCGTGGTACCAGAATCTCGAGCAACATGATAGTACCGACGCTCGTACATCTCGTCGAAGTCGGTGTTCGTTGTATTACCAGACCGGTCTTCAAAAACCAGAGGGAGGGTATTCCGTGCATATGGCATGATTCGGAGGCCAGACCAGTTCGAGAAATGCCGAGTGTTCGAGTGTTATGAGAACGTTGTGAGGGAAGGGGGGATGGGTCAACAAGCAGATAGAGGGGTTGCTTTATATGATAAAATGCCTCGGGCGAGAAAGTATGGGTTCTCTTCTTCCCAGCCGTCGGGCGTCACCGCTCGATAGCTAACGCGAACAGAAGAGTAATCTCGTCGGAATGCTCAAACAAAGAAGAGCACAAGGTTGGTGAAATCCCACATAATGACAGTAGGTCATTTTAAGGGCGACGACGTGACTTGGTGTGCAAACACCGCCTGGTGAGTAACAGGATGGACAAGACGATCGAATCTTTGGAAGTCTGGTGCAGTCGGCCTGTCAAACCGAAGCGTCTAACAGATTAAGAATAAAAAGACTTACCAGGGCCATAGCAAAGGCCGGTTAGCCCCTGGTAAAATGACATTGACGCAATCAATTGGAAGAAAGGAAGGAGCTGGTGTTACTCATAGGGCCAGATAAGGCTTCATTCGTGACCTGTTCCCAAGTATGACGACTATCTCAAAGAGATTTCATAAGGTTGCTTAGGAAGGTTGTCCGCGAAAACGGAAGTTTTTTGGGGAGCAGGAGCAGCTGAGTTTACCACGAATAAGAAAGGGAGAGATCTTGAGAAACCCAAACAGTGTTAGAAACGAGATCAGGAACTCACTCAGCAAGACAGTGTCAAGGTCAGCAGATCTTCCGCTAATAGCTGGGGGGGTTGATGGTTGGTTCTTGTTCCTCTCTCAATAGAGATAAGGATAGTTTACATCTAAAGTGGCGTTCTACATGGTCAATGGTAGGACTCTAGGAGAACCAGGTAAAGCTGTGCCCGGATATGTTAATCCACGCGTTTCTTCCGTCAACCCTACTAGTAGCACACGGAAGAGGTACCAATGTGGCTACGGAAAGACATTTTGAAGTGTTCTTGAATCGGGTGATTCAGGCGCTTACATCCAATTGCCGATAAGTCTCTTCAGATGAGGTAAATAGGGCTGAAAAAGGCACAAGACACTTTCGGCATCGTTGTAACATGACCGAGCGCGATGCCTTTACGACGATTCTTAGTGTGCAAATTGAAAAGTAGCATATCAGGCAACTCACAGCCGACAGAAAGAAGACACAGAAACCAACCATGCGCACGCTCCACAGGAAGCCGAGAAACTAACCTAGACAGTCGTGGTTGTTGCAAAGCTATTTTGTTAGTTCTGCGCATCATGGGACGCCAAACAGAATCGCGGAACATTTTGTGGGGATAATCGCACCGAATAGGTTTCGGCGAAGCATATAGTAGTTTTGAACGGGTAGTCCGCTTGTTACTAAAAGAGAAGAACGTAGAAAATAATGACAGAATGTAGCTTTGTCGAAGGGCGAGATGTATACGTACCCCAATTCCTCGATTGCGTTTAAGAACTATTTCCGCACGCTGTACGTCGATTTGACAGCCCTTGTGACCATGTCCACCTGGCCGAAGACATCGCTAACCTCATCATCGTCTTACCCAACAACTCGCGAGTCACCTGATATACCAAAAGCAGAAAATATTTTTAGGAAATCGTTGATCCCAGAAGCTGTAATTGGCGAGACGGAAGGGCGCGCATGCAATGGTACGAGGTTCTGCAAATAATTCAAAAGATTCGTAATAAGAGCGCCGATAGTCAGTTCCCCGCATGATAGGACGTGAATAGGAAAGAGTAAAATAGGGTCTCCCCCGAAAGAACGACGGTCGGGCATCTGCAAAGGGTTCGGAAGGAACTCAGGTCAATGTCAAACCCAATTTTACGGTTTCATTTACTCCACAGAAATACTATATTGCTCGTATATCTATACCCTTTTGAAAATTACAAACGATGCTACAAGTGGGCAAACACTGCTTAAACGTCAAAAATCAATAATGCATAGAAACCTGGAGTAGAAACAAGCAACTCAACAGATATAGCCTACAGGAATGAGAGAGGAAAATATCGTCACGAGCTTGCAGTTGTCGCGTAAATTTCTTTGCCGACAACACCTGCGGACGTCTTTGCATCGAGGAACAATTCGCTCATTTCGCTAATATCTTCGATCTCGATTTGCTTCCGTCCGGCGAGAGTCGCAAGAATTGATGCAGGAGTTAAGAGTTGTAGCGCATATCTAATACATTTCAACATAATTAGTCAGCTGGAAAAGAGCTTATGAGATGGGCTAGAGTCAATGGACATACCGCAAGGAACTGCTTTCGCCTTTCTCTGCCAGCTTCTCTACAACTTCTGGACTGAGTTTGAGCCCTTCAACATTAGCTCTCATCTGCACAACCTTTCCGATTTGTTCCCGTGTATAGACATCTGTTTTAACAATCAGGCATCTATTTTGGCGTCAGCAGGTGAGAAAAGAATATGAGCAATTCGCGACATACCGATCAAGCAAATCCACTGGTACGCCATGCGCAGACACAATATCAGTCGTTCCACGAACGAGTGAGTTTCCACGGTTGGTGGCAAGAATAACAGTGGGTGCTAACTGAGACTCTAGAAGTGCATTGAGGTATGTGAAGCACTCAATGTCAAGCATGTGCACCTTCGCAATAGTGAAAGGTTAGTAAAATTAGACGTCTGATGGAACTGAGAGACGTACTTCGTCGATAAATACAACACCAGGAACGACTTCGGCCACGCCTTGGTCGACGTATCCTTTAACAATTTTATTTACTTCCCGTCGTAGTTTATCAGTCACTTCCGTTCTGCCACTCTTCACGAGGCTCCCCATGACGCTCATGATGTCTTGACCACCTTGTGGTCTCGCATTTGCTGCATCTATATCGCCCAACGTCACATCTTGCACTAATTCCTTGCGCTTGTGCACGTCTCCTTTAGGAAGAGGTACATAGGTTTCCGCTTCCAGATCATAGGAAGAAGCATACGCGTCGGAACGTCCAACACGCTATAACGATATCGATATCAAATAAAAAAGGAATGACCCTGGTGTGATAAGAACATACCTTGACCGCACCCGTTTGGTGCTCAATATACACAACATCGCCCACTGTGATCTTCTCCTTGAGAATCGCTTCGTAGATCGTGGGGTCTAGGCGTAGTTGTTTAGTCCCTTTCACAGTCTTCAGCCCAACAACTACATGTGAGACGGTTTTTCCATAACCGCTCAGAGGATTTTCGGCTTCAGTTGGTGTCAATTCGGTTACCTCTCCCTCGTAGACTTCCTTAGTTTCCTTTATCCGAAGACCTGGATACGGTGAAAAAAAGGTGAGTTTCTAATAAATCAAATATAGTCCGAAGGTTATAAAAGGAAATATATAGGTTTCGACGCGTCCGTCTTCATCGCCACGCCTTCTCTCCAGAAGTAGCAAATTTCTCCAATTGAGAGAGCAGAGGCTCAGCCATAGCATCGAGATTCGTAATGAAATGATACTGTCGGTGGCATGAACCCTAGCAGGGTCAGTTCAAGTTAACAATTTCATCAGGATTCTACTTCTTCTAGCATTGAAGTTTTAACCTTTCAATGGCAGATGAGGTGGAGAAGAACTGAGAGTCATGGTACCGAACGTGCGCCCCTTCGAAGTGTTGCATAAGACCGAGTGCTCACCGATAGCTCTCCGAAATGCCTCTGCCAAAACTTCAGTCTTCTTAACCTCCGTGCTATACACTTCTGATCCCACCATGGGGCAGAATGGTACCTTAGCACCTAGTTCTTGAGAAACAGCTAATGCTAGAGCTGTTTTACCAGTTCCTGGGGCACCAACTAGCAAAAGACAACGTCCAGAAAACTTTCTAGTCTTGATGAGATCTACAACAACTCCGCATGCCTAAGTACCCTTGGTGAGCACAGATATCAGGTCAATCAAGGTATAAATTGATTTACCTCGCGTGCATTCGTCTGCCCGATAAACCCTGCAGCATCAAGCAACGCATAGCCTTCTGGTGTTAACCCCAAGCCTTTTATATGAGAATGAGGTGCTATGCGTGAGGTACGACTAGCTGAAGTTGTTGATGGTGGCAGCGGGGCATTGTGAGCAGGAGTCGTCTTGGATGTTGAGGCCTGCATCGTGGTTCACAGTGACAAACAGTTCTTGGCGCCGCCAACAGTGAACGCGTTTTTCGTGACCAAATTCTTCCCACGACCATATTTCCTCAATCAACGCGGCACCTAGGCCTCATCATTGATGGGCACTGACCTGTACGACTGACAAATATGCACCAAAATTTCTTTTCACGACTCGAAGCAAGTCTGCGCTAACAACTGGCCTATCGAAACTGGAATCCTATGACGACCGACAAGGAATATCTTTGACTACAAGCACCCATTCCAAATTCACTGTGCTCGGACGTTTCTTTCTTTTTAAAATCCACGCAGAAACCCCCTTATCCGTCCGAACCGTCATCCTACAAACAGCTCAGTTTGAAATGACGATTAGAAATGCTGGTAGCTAGCCTCGATCGCTGCTGACACGTCCTTGTAACATGAACTGTCCTGGTCTTTGCCCTAAACACCCCCACTGACGTTAAATACCATATGGTTCATTAGTTACTACTCTACTGACATGCTCAACTCGCCAACTGGAACAACACTTTCGAAAGGCGGAACAGATTCACCGCTATGCTCCAGAGAGCCGACATTGAACCTTGAGCATGCAGTGGTTCCCCCGGCCCTCCCCCCGGTCCTCGCTCCTGAACTTTACACGAAACGGTTCATGGAGAAAGATCCGCAAGTGCGAGCAGCATGTAAAGTTTACTTGCGTATGTACATCAAGGGACTCAGCACGGTCATTTTCGCCATATTTGCAATCTTTTCAATCTACTGGGGCTCTTTATGGAAGATTCCTGCTCACTCGATGCGAGGTTTGATAATAGTAAGCCCCTCTTCGCTGTTTTGCTACCTCTCTTACATCTTAAGTCTGGCAGGATTTCGACGGGGGCGATATAGGGCTTACTGTAGTCCGAAATCTTACTCTGGCGCCTCCGCATATCATCAAATGGGAAGTTATGCATCCTAGGTTTTTTCCTCTAGGAGAAATTGACGTTCTCGAGGCTATCAAAGATAATCGGGCATGGGTTATAGTGACAAGTAAGACATAATCTAAGATCGAGTATACATAAGGTCTGAAATCCATTGGCCCACAGTAAACACAGCAGCTACCTCGAATCTTCTGGAAGCGGTCGCCACTCCCAACCCACAATACAACGGTTCTCAAGCAATCACCGTGTATGGATTAGAAGCTCGTAACGAAAATGCCTAGTGAGTCCGTCTTTATTGTTAATCTGGCCAAGTTGATCTCATATCCTTTGGCAAGTCGGACTCTGATTCGGCCCAATGCACGTTCTCATCTCTTCCACCGGTTGTTTCCTCCGTAACGATTCTCATAGGTGCAAATATTCCTCGAAGCAATCAAATTAGATTACGCCACTCGACTGGTCTCCCAGTTATCTTCGTCTTCTGTCGACGTGTTGTCTCTGATGTCAACGTCCCCACAAACACTCGTTAATCCAATATCGTACACTCTCCTTAATGTGATACCTTTCAATCAACCGGTGTAAGCTACAAATTAATCTTGAAAAACTCCGTGTATCTCACTCTCCTTTACAGTGCAAGCGCTGTAGTTTTTGTTGGTCTGATCTACCTTTTGATTTTGTCGTTCTTCATTGTTGTAAGCAATACTATTTCTTCTTTTTTGCCATGTTGTATTTATCGCGCGCAGATGATTGGATATGGAGCTCGTCAAGCTTCAGGACTTAACAAGATGTTATGCCTCAGATCTATTATTATAGTTCGCCTTATCTCATCGTTTTTTGCATACTTCTTCCTTTCCGTGAGTGCACTTCCTTTCCATGTTGCAAGTCCAATTAGTACTTATTTTTCACAGTTCTTTTATTCTTTACTCAATCTTGCTTTTAAACTCGACCTTACACGGAGGTGTGTTCAGAACATTCCCATCAATGCGATTTCATCCCATCATGCAAATAGATATGGACACATTGGATTCTTCTTGTTCTGGATGTTGAATTGGATTGGAATGCTTTCAGTGTGAGTGCATATCCCAAATCATCAACAAATTGAAGCGAAATTCTTTTTTTAGTGGCCTTGCTCTCGATTCTTTAATAACGCTAGTAGGACCAGATTATGTCCCTTACTTCATGATTCTGTGGATTATCAGTGCGTTTGATGAATCCTTACAGATAGTTTTTTTTTTGTTTTTTTCAAAAAAAATCTTCTCTTGTCTAGCAAATGTCGCAGTCTGCATTTTCCCAATAGAAATCCTTCCTTGGATTTATCGGTATGGTCACGTCGCACCATTCTACAACATCTCGAACTCCATACGTTCTTTAGCGTTTGGGACGAAGAATACTCGTAAGTCCATAGTAGACCTTACATGTGCGTGCTAATGCACCTTCAGTCGGGAGAAATTTCGGAGTCCTCTTTTGCTGGGTTCTTATATCGTGTGTAACCCTGCCTACTATCCAGTGGTACGTGCGTGGAAAGGGAGCAAGAAAGACGGCCAAAATTGAGGCCTCTCCACCAACACCAACCCTTCCCGCGGATCTCGAGAAACGTCTTGTGTTATTATCTCACATAAAACTTCCACTCGTTCAGTGTTACGTAAAAAGGGAAGCCGAACGTGCAGGGTACCCCAATCCAGAGAGATAGGCATCATAGGCGCCTAAATATATCATGCCATATTTCTATCACCCTACTTCCTTCACGCTATCAACATGCGCATCATTCACCAATTAAAAAGGAGCAGCGAGTCTGCAGGGATGGCTTCATGGCTCTCCTCACTGTATCATACCGTCTCAAGCCAAACTACGCATGTAAAATGGTTGCGGTAACGTTATTCGTAAACACAATTCTCTACCTAGTTACAGAACTAGGCTATGGACTACAATGTCTCGACGACATTTTATGTATATCTTATAGATGTCCCCCACAATTTCTGCATTGTATGAATATGATAATAAACCTTTCCACAAAACGGAAGACGAAATGATCTGTTTCGGTGGCAAACAAGGTTCTAGAGGGATTTCTGTTGGGAAATCCCCGACTGGGAGAGGCAAGTATAAAATCAAGGCAGATAACCCTTGAGAATGAAGTTCAAAAAAATCATATTGAGACAGGCAATCCACTACAAAAATTTCGTCGGGATCGGGGACAACGATAGAGGTAGAGCCATGTGCGATAAATTGCCTTGCTTTCAGCCCGAATAATATCGCGTTTGGACTTCCAAAATTTCACATTATCGTGAAAAATGGAGCAAAGCCATCAACCCCGATGGCGCGTAGATTTTTTTAGGTATATATCCATGTTGCATGAGCAGGTAGTGCCCACAATGTTACACTAAATTAGAGGGAGTCAATAAATATTGTCATAGAAAATCATTGATTGCGCACACCTCATCTACGTTTCACCAGTGTAAATCCATCTTCATCTACTTCCGGTTCCTTGGATTTTTTGTGTTCAATAAGCTGAGGCACCGTTTCTTCATCCTCATCCATATCATCTTCATCATCACCATCCTCATCACCATCCTCGTCTTCCCATTCTTCCGAATTTTCGGTAACCGTCTCTTTCACAACCGGTTTCTTTCCCTCCAGCTTATCCGCAATTTCCTCAAATTTAACTACCGAATCTTGTTTTCCCGTCCGTGTTTCGTCCCAAAGATGAACAATATCTTGAGCAACGCTTTCCGAACTACCGTCTTCGATTACAGCTTCGAATTCGTCCGACATCACTTGTAGTAGCATGTCTTCGATATATTCTTCATCAGGAGTGGGATTTTGTTCTTCAAAAGTATCAACAATGACTGAAGCCAGCCAGGTACGCTTCGCAGCGGCATTAGGTCCACCCCAACTTTCTTGTACTGCAATTCGCAGTGTCGTCCACATAGCCAGTCGAGCGATGACCCCTCGTGCAAATAGGACCGATGATGCGGGAGGCGCCCCCGTCGTCTGCGTTGCGATATCCATTGGTATAATTTGTGGAGGAGAAAAATCAATAAAATCGCGAAAATCAGAAAATTTGTTACGGTAAATTATATGAAATCGAAAGCGATTGAAAAACAAAATAATGGAAGTTCAAAGCAATTATCGTCATTGTTTGGTTTAGTCGACATTGATGGCAAAAACAAACAACTTTGCGTCTTCAGGAATCAGCATTGTGCTGCAATTGACAAGTTGGGTCTTGTTTCCTTCAACCAACAATTATTTGCGGCATGCCAACAACCTTGTTGAGTCTTTAGTAAATTAGTATCCAAGAAAACCTTTCAGTCACCGTTCTGAAATATCCGTTTCATTCTGTCGATCTATTTGCTCTCGGATTGGCTGCCTCGTGGTTGCCGCCATGGTGGTCAACTCAAGAACGAACCATAGTCGTTGGTCGTTTAAAAGGCGTGGCTGGATCAATGCAGCAGGCTCTCTGCATTTTTCTTATAGACATCTTTCTTTCTTCCGTATTTCTACGTTCGACCTTTTAAGGTAACATTATTTCGGATCCTCCAAGAATGCTAGGAGGAAAATCACACAGTATCATACAGGTATGATTCTTTCTGATACTAAGCTTTTTATACGTCCTAATTCCAATCATTGTAGCCCATTTTTCTTCACTTAGGAACACATTGGGATTCTATCGCTCGGCATCAAAGATCTATAATGGGACTAACATCCTTATTTCTATATTTTCCCTGCAAATGGAATCCGAGCCTCTGGAAGTCAAGGATTCTGCATATAATTAAAATATTCTCTCCTGAAACACTTCGTTCTGCCATCTACTTCTTCCGAAAATGGATGTGGGCTAGAAGAGCTCCGCAAGACACCCTGATGACTCCTGAGATGGAGGACAAGTACTGGCAAAGAATCAAAATTGGACAACTAGACCTACAGCGCTCAGATGCTCGATATGTGGATACAACCGGAGTGCTAAAGCCTGACATATCTTCATTACCGCCTCTGGTCATGTACTATAGTCCCGCTCTGCCTCTCAAGCGACCAGAGAACCCGAGAAAACTGAAGAAATATTATCTATCTGTGAAGGACTACTGTAAATGGCATCGGATGGTCTTCCCGGGCGAAGTCAGTATCATAAATATTCGCTTTACACAGAGCCTGACATCCACATAGAACCACCCAACGATTGCACAGGCATCGAGACTAAGGAAGATGCATGATCCAGAAGACTTGCGACAAATTCATCGCATAGCGCGAATGCTTCCTGACGGTCAGGCACTGAAGCCATGGACACCGAAATACCGGAAGAAATGGTTGAAATGGAGGGAATCAAGAAGAAAGGCGCTGGAAGAGTGGTGACATTTTATTGGCTGATTCCATTGTACATTTATATTTAAAATTACATCTGTCCTCTTCTCATCAGGTTCCTCCTGATTCTCCTCTTTTCGGCGCCATAAGCCCCTTCCGGAGCTTTGCCCCATTGCAAGAAGGGCACATTATCACGGTCGACACCAGCGACATCACCAATATCAGTTTCCTTATCGTCAAAGTTCCTGAAATCAAGCATGCCCCACACAGGTAGTTCCATTTCACCCTTGACGAGCACACGAGAGTTTTCCAGAAATGAGTGAGGCAGAGGAGTGAGCATATGGAAAAAGGTTTTAGCTGGTGATGATCCGCTTTCTGTTGTGGGTGATGATACACCGCGGATAAGACCAATACCAACACAGTTAGATGATGCTGGAGATGGAGGACTAGAGGCCCGAGTGTATGGAATTCCAAATGTCAACGACTCGTCTCCCGAAGTGGTTTCTGAAGGTTCAATGTCCACAGTTCCATGTTCGCAGGCAACAAAGCCTACGATGGCACCATTGAGGACCTGGGCAATCTCTTCTTCCACGACGTCTTCGCTTCCTGCGCCTGTAAGAACGACCTTGTCAAAAGCGGTACTGCAGTCGACTTGGTAAGGTGGAATAGCGCATAAAGGCCTTGAAACATCCCATGATTGTACAGTGATTTCATCCCATGTGTTGGAAGTCGCATCAACAGGATACCGAGCATGGAAGTATGACATAATCGATATAGCTCGGTGGTCTGACGGTGTGTATCCTGCGGCGAATGATGACGAAGGTACGAAATCTAGGGTATGCACGAGGGCGGTAGTTGCCTCCATGGTCGAGTAATCATGATATGCACCGTAGCCGTTTTGTTGGCCACTGATAGCAACAGGTGGCACAGAGACAGGCCAATCTTCCCGCACTGGTGTGTGGATGTCGAAGATATCTGTGGGTTCCAACATGCTTTCGATCTTTCGTGTCAAATCCGCGCCTAAGCCTTTAGACCATCCCATCGTATTAACAACTATAGGGATTACATCAAAAATCCTTTGGTCGTCGTCTTCCGTACCGTCAAGTTCAGGTGTCTGTACATCTAGACGATAACTTTGAATCAAGGCGGAAATTGCATCAAGATAGTGGGATGGTGACGATCTTGGAGTAGTTGACCCAATGTAATGACTATATTTCGGTATAATTGGATGCGTGAAGGGCGGACCTGTATGTTTTACTGAGTCATTGACAAGCTTGCGTTTTATTTCCGAACATGCTTACCGAAAACTGGTTTTGAAACTATATTCAAGGAGACCATGCCTCCAGGAGTAAATTCGGACTGGCCGAGATCGCATTCAAGAAATGCAACTCGTCGATACCTGAACGAAAGTCATTGGCTTGGTTCATCCGAACTCCAATAAATTACTCACGACTCAAGCAGCCTGTTCATTAAAGTCCGTGCAAAAGTGCTCTTCCCGCTGTTTTTAGGACCCTTGATGATATATGCTCCACCAAGGACATTGTCTCTAGGAATTGACGCACGATTGAGAGCATCGGCCCATGAAGAAGGAAGATTGAACGTATGACATTCTTTTGATAGTCGGCGAACCTAGAAAACTGATAAGAATTATTAAAACGATACCAAATGTTGACTACGCAAACCAGATAAAGACCTGAAATCCCGAAAGGAGATTCTATGCTACTTCTTTGCCACCTAGACGGTTCGAACACGCCTTCAAATGATCGACATATACGACCAAGACCAACAACGTTCGTTTTTAACTCTTGGAAGGAGATAACGGCTCGAAACTGAAGGAATTGCTGGAGACGTGATGGGAAGTCAATCGTTCTAGGTTCGGAACTAGTCCTAACGCGTATGATAGGAAGAGGCGCTGACCGTGGAGCATAAAGCGGGTATGAAGATCCTGATGCTGCCAGAGTTGTCCCGCATACATTGATAGAACCGTGCAGAATCGAGAAGCTACATGTCCCCAACAGACATAATGTATCTTCAGAATTTAGTCCAACCACTGTCGCGCCATCCTGCAGGCCCAACTTTGTACATTCTTCCTGGGATAATACTAGCACGTTATGGTCCATTTCAGGTTTGAATGTTGATAGTATCCGGTCATCGTCAATTTCATGTCTTGAGATTTGCAGGTTGGGTAGAAGGGACGAGATATCGAGCGGTTCAGTTATTTCGGCGTCGTCTTGAATTGAATCTTCGTCCGAGGAATCAACCATTGGCTGGCTAGGAGACCATGCTCTCTTCATCGTAGGTTTTGTCGCGCTCCTCGGGAGATCCAACGGGTCAAAATCTTCCAAGACACACATAGCCGAATCCGACCCATCATCCGATTCCGAATCCACGACAATAACATCTGCTTGAGTTTGAAAGTCATCAGACACGCGCTTTGGCTTTGGTTTTTGAGAAATCTTGTGTTTCTTGGCCTTTTTTACTTCTGGACGTGCTTGCTGCGCAGACAACTTGCGTTTCGATTTTGGTAATGATGCTCCAGTTTGGGGTAATGAGCCAGTAATAGATTTCGAACCAAAACCAGATGGAATTGGCGATTCCGGGGTGGAAGCAGCCTGAGCTGCTGCTAAAGCTGCTTTTCGGGCGGCAACAGCACTTAGCATAGGGGAGATTGGTGTGATATAAGCACAAACTTCATGTCTCATGGCTCTATGCTAGACGTCAAAAAAAGAATCGGAGATTGAACATCACACATGACTTTCAAGCGGAGATTTAACTGACATTTGACGTGTCGACGAGCGCTAATTCTTGATCAACTAGTTCTTCATTGACAACTGATGGATCAAGCCTTCCTTCAATATAGTCTGCCAGTGATACGACTCTACGACGACTGATATCCTCGTTTAATGAATATTATGGGAGGCGGAGCAGGATGATTCATAATATCTGTTGGTCCTTGGTCAACCGCTGACTCTGACCAAGTTTATTCCTGGTCAGCCACTGCAGTTTATGTTAAATCATTTGATATTTTTGTTCCAGATATTTAACGGGTCTACACGTAGGCTTTAGAACACTACAAAATCCTGTCTCTGTAATCCGCAGAATACACGCCACTATATGTTCGAAATTGTAAATTCGTTCATTGCGTCTCTCGCTCAACTGCTTTTTTGTTCTTGTTCTTCTAGTTTTATGTCGGAAGCAAATAACCTCCAGGTAGAAATTATTAGGAGCGTGCCTTGCAGAAACAGGTCGTCAACACTCTCAGTCTCTCTGGATACCATCAGCGACGCAGATACAACAACGATGACCGTTATGGAGTCTCTATCTCCGAGGTCAACCAACTCCTTCGATCTATCGCTCGTCAGCGATACTTTGGACGATGATGACTCCTACGACTCTCTCTTGTGCTATAGATCCTTTGTGTCCCAACGGTCCCATATACCTCGTGGTCTTGGTCTTGGGATTTACGCTTGCTCTTCAGAAAATGAAAACCTTGTGTTTGACGGACTGGGCATTGTTTCGCGACATGAGCATGGGTGTTTAGGAAGTGTATCGGAGATCATGCTTCAAGAAATACTTGCGACCTTTGCTGAAGACCCCTTCCATCGTCATTCATCACCTCGGCGACAGTCAAGTCCCATCGGTGACGTTACTCCCCGTCTATCATCTTTTCAGAAGCACGACCACATCTCTATGGAATTTGTTAAAGATTTGACCACTAGAACGAGGCACTTTTCCCTGCCGACGATATCTAGTCAACTAAAGCGGGCATCGAATTTCCCCCTTTCAAAACCTCCAGCGTCTCAAAGAGCCCGATCAGCTTCATGGCTTACCATGATTAATCCTAGTCAAAGCTTAAAAAGTTTCGATAACCGACAAGGATGGCGCATATAGAAATATGATCGCAAATACTGCTAGGGAATACCAAGCCACAATTCTCAAAGTTTGACTACTTACGAGTACTAAGCGCTCTGGTGTTTGATATTTGAGCGGTGAACCCTCTACATTGACTGCCGGTGTAGAGAAATTGCAGACTTGGTACTTAACGGCTTGTAACCTGTTCAAATGAATTCAAATCCAATCTGGTTGAATCTTATGATTGAGTCACGTGTACGCGGATATCCACAGGGACCTGCAATAATTTCAATCAATTATTCTGGCTCAGTACTAGCACATACTATCATTCATACTTCTACATTATTAATGCTGTAATTCGGCATCAAAGCGGCCTGAATTATGGCAAAAAAATCGTCAAACGCGGCCGCAAAAGCAGCCAAAAAGGAAAAGGCTGCTCAGAAAGTCGAGAGAAAGGAAACAAAGAAAGTCTTAAAATCCAAGCCTGGTGGAACATCTGGGAACACGGACAAGGTTAAAGGCAAATCCAAAGCAAAGAAAGCAAATGACTCGGACACGGACGACGATGATTTAGAGAGCATCTTGGAGAAGGTCAGATCAATTCTAAATACCCTTTGTAATTACACTTATCGCTCTGCATGCGTAGTAGATGAAGAAAGAATGGGAAGCAGCACATACAGTGACAGAAGAACTTGTCGAAGGTCCCCCAAGTAGGCGCGCCAACGCAGCATTAACGGCATGTCCGAGTGGAAATCACTTGTGGTGCATCGGAGGAGAATTCTTCAGTGAGGATGGCAAGGCGGTAAGCCCTTTCTGTCTGTGGCTTTCTAAGGTGTTAATCGTTATTTTTAGTATTTTTACAACGATGTATTTAGATACTCCCCTGACAAAGATGAATGGAGAAAATTTGTCTCCCCTACTTGCCCAGGTCCACGATCCGCACACGCCATAGTTGCATCCCCTGCAGGAGGAGGAAAATTGTTCCTTTTTGGTCTGTGCACTACATGG
>Ga0247779_1000420_pt1 | contig 27532 bp, 27 predicted proteins | sample UWRJL221509R5_FD_179925 | JGI IMG/M metagenome (GOLD analysis project Ga0247779, IMG submission 179925) | Plant litter microbial communities from Arlington Agricultural Research Station in Wisconsin, United States - UWRJ-L221-509R-5 | ecosystem: Environmental > Terrestrial > Plant litter >...
AATACCAGCATTGCACCAACCTCTATAAGCCTCATTAGGGCATAGAAAGTAGTATTCGTGAAGAATACATTAGGGATTTTCGTTGGCCTCTTCCCGCTCATGGTCGGAGAAACAAATGTGAAGTTCTCTCCAAACATACCACGGTCATCATCCATAACGACAGGCGAGGCAAATCGTGATACAGCAGGAGATGCAGCCGCTCCTCTGGTCTTGCGGTTAGTCGACTTAGCTTGCTCGCTCTTCAGTAATTTCTTGCGCAAGTCCCCACTGGAAGATACGTTGGGCTGGTGTTTTCGTCCATTCCGGCCCTTCTGCACAGGGGCGACAGGGGCGACTGCAGCCACTGAAGATTCAGCTTCGTCAGCATCACTTCCACCGGCAGCTGCATTACCATCATCGCTCTCTGCCACTGTTTCGTGATGAACAAGGGCGGCATTGAACTCCACAGGACCGATGACGAAAAACAGAGGCATATATGCCCTGAAGAAATTCTCTATCCTTTTCCTCTCCAGCGCACCAAGCTGCCCCTGTGTCCGATCCAAAAAAGAGAAAACCAGCTTGACCAGATCCTGCAAAATCCCTTCCTCGACATCAATGTCAAAGGCCAGCTGATAACGTGGTCTCGTGCGGGAAATCAGCGGATCGATGAGTGCTGCCTGTTTTGCATGTTGCTCCTCCCTAGCAGTTTCAATCTGGTTGACAAGTGTTTTGACCGTAATCGCCTTCTTGTCGTTAACTTTGAACATGACAGCTTGACAGTCCAGACTTTTTGCATAGTTGCGGGCGTCGACATCCCTCCAAAGTTTGTTCCACTCCCGTTGTGCCCGTTTCCATTCCTCCTCTTTTTGCTTAAGCCTAGTTAGGACGATGGGAATGGCATTGGCCGGCGTGTCCTGCATTGCGGCGATGACCTCTAGTCCAGCCTCTCTTCCATAGATCTTCTTGATGACTCGCTGGTGAATAGCTTTCCATAAACCATTCAGATTGGGCTTGCACTTGTACGATGCCCTGTCCTCTGGGCTCATTTGCCCAATCTTATTGTTGAGTGGTTCCAACATGGCGATGGTGCGTACAATTGCCTCGATATGGAAGTCATATTCGTGGCGCTCCTCTTCACTACGATGCAACGCCTCTTCGTATATATTCTTCCGCTGGGAAATGAAGCCTGAATCCTCACTCGTCCAAGTAGGGTGGGAAACCCATTCATCGTTCAACACTGAGCGGCACATTTCGTCCCGTCCTGAACATGGGACGTTGGCCACCTGTAGAAAATGATGTTAAACTTGAGCGAGGGAATCGAATTATTACAACGTACGCTGGAGGACACCTTCCTATAGCTGCCATACTTCTCGCTCAAGTCTATCCTCCCAGGCCGCTCAGGAAGACCGGCAACAGCAGGTTTAGCCCAGTGACTTTGCGTATGTTGCTCAGACAAAAAATGTTCCCTTTCTTTGTTATCATCCCATCCCAGGATATCTCGAAACTGCTTATATAGTTCTGTATTACCCAGGAAATTCCGACTCTCTTTCACCAATCGTGCAGTATCGATGTAGTCTTGAGCGAAAAGGTTGACAAGTTTGAGAAACTCGTTGTAAAGATCACGATTGTCCAGCACTCGCTTGACTCTGTCGAAGAATTGGGTTTCATCGCTTGAGGGGGGTAAACGAGGAGGGGGTGGGGGAGGTAATGGATGGTGGGACGATCTGCGGGGTGAAGCGGGAATGGGTGCAGCGATAACATTTTTGGGATTATATGGTATTGGAGGTGCATCCTGTGTTGGCGTTGCATGTTTTTGTTTCTTCAAAAAGAAAAAATGACAACCATCATCAGTCGATAAGATGCCCCCACAAAGACGGGAGGGCGAACATACCTTTGCAGGCGGTGGTACGACCTTTGCGGGGGGCGCCTCCTTCTCGCGCTCCTTCTCGGTTGCTTTCCGTTTCCTCTTCGAAAGGACGGTGGTGCTGCTGCTGCTGTGGGTGTTCATGGAAGATGCAACAGCGTCGAGTTTCCGGCGGTTTTTATCCCTGTCACGTGTGTGTGAGAGAGAAGGAATGGTATTGTCCATGAGTTGCTGGCTTCGATCAGGCATAAAGACACGGAAATCTGCACGAAGATCTGGGGCATCCTTAAAGAGTTTCGCTATCTGTCTTGAGACCTCCTCCTTTATGCAAATTTTTTAGTCATTTTAGTCTGAAAATAAGCGACAAACCTACTTCATCAATGGTGTCGGGTTTATGGTGATATCGCGACAGAATATCTAGAAATTGACGGTATGTATCCGGACTACAGCGCTGTTTAATTTTCTGTACATATTGTACAGCAGGTTCAATAGCAGGGCCATCCATTCCATATGTTCGGGGGTCTGGGGAGGCATGTTGGGACGGGCCGCCTGCGTCCACATTGTCTCCTAAAAACAAGATGGTAAATACGTTTCTGAGGCAAAGAAGGCGAAGGCCTACCATAGCCTGCAGCAAGATCCAGTCGTGACACGGGGGCAGAAGGGGCCGTAGACCAGGATAAAGGTCTTCCGGATCCAGTGTTGGTTGTCTGAAGAGTTGTTCCACTGGGTGTAGTGACCGTGATAAAGCCAGCATCATATGAGTCTACTCCACATTCTATGCGGTATCCAGCAGGTAAGAACGTGTTGAATCCTTGAATCAGAGACGGGTGGCCATTAAAAAGATGCGAGACGCGCTTGATGACGCCCGGAGTGTCAATCCTGACCGTCTCTAAGTTAAGATTCGAAACACGAGGACAAGAAGAGACTCACTGCTCATTTTTAAATTCCTTCATAATGTCCAGGAAATGATTGTATACGTCAGGCTGATCCTGAAATTGAACCTTAACAGCATCCAGATAGCTCAGAGCATCGGACACATTCAACGGGCGTTCGGGGTTGTTGTAGTTTTGCGGATCCATAGGAGACGGCCTCCGGGATCGCTGCGAGGAACTGGCAAGCTGGGTATCATCGAGAACGTCGGGCTGAGGGGAATCCACAGGCATGCTTTCAGAGTCCATGGTGAAGATGACGGTGGTGACGAGAAAACAAGCAACGCCGGTCTGTGCACCGATCAATCCCATCACGTGGAATAACAGCGGCCCGATGCATCCCGCAAATCACTTAGGGGCTGTAGTCTTTGGCGCTGGTGACCTATATGGACCAATTTGGCAACTTTGAAGGGAAGAACGACTTGAGTTCAAACTATAAATGTTTTTATTATCTCCTGAGCATGTTTATACCGTGGTCTGCAAGAAGTGACCAGACTTTAACTCGCAAAATCATCAGGCGCCGGCAGGAAGGCGCCAGGAGAAAGGTTAGTTTAAATATGAAAGACGAAGATTACTGACTATGCATCTTCCTTTAATATACTTACCGTACTTCAGAGACAGTCTCATCAGCTAAACATCCAAGTATAAACCATGTTGCAACATCACATCAGTCTGTAATCAACTTCTTGAAAATTCTATTGGCTTCCCGACTCCATCCATTGATGATGAACTGTTATATCTGTTTCTAGAGAAACACATAAAATTAGCACTTGGCTGAGCATTTTCTCCGAGAAAATGTTGGACATACCCTCCTTGCGGGTGCTTCATTTTCATTGACTGGATTCGCGGGAGGGACTACAACATTCGTGAAACATTCTCCAGAAGAGTCCACCATGCATTGTATGTAATATCCCTTGGGCAAAAAAGTGTTGAATCCTTGAATAAGAGATGGGCGGTTTCTGAAAAGATGCGAAATGCGCATCATGACTTCCATAACGTCAATCCTGCCCCTCTGCTCAGTGACAAGAAGGGAAACATGCAATAGCAGAAGAAATCACACCTGTTGCTCTTAAACGCCTTCATAACATCGAGAAAAGCGGAATATGCTTCATTTTGACCGTGAAATTCCTCTTTGATAGCATCCAGGTAGGCAAGGGCGTCGGATACGCTCAACGGGCGCCTACTGTGCTGACTTGTCGTGGACCTACTGTAACTTGTGGGGTGATTATCGTCGGGAAGTGTTCGGTGTGTTGAATTGTTAGGCATGGTTCAGGTAGTATCCAGAAGATGGTATGAAGGGAAGCTGACATTGGTCTGCGTACATTGTCCGTGTTATGGCGGTATGGGTGCAGTTCCGATGTCACAGGACAATGCGGACCGTTCCGGCGGGAAGAGGTACTGGGCAGCTATGATATAACTACATTATATTCACTGATACTTGGGCCTTGATCAATTGATCGATGATCTTCAAACGATACATGATTTTATTCGCTTAATTTGTGCTCACTTGCCCGATTATCCTTTTCCAGGTCTATTTAAGAAATTTTGTATCTGGTCACCATCATGATTACTCGTCTCCGTCGCTTCAAGTCGTTATTTCTATTTCTCACCTCTTCCCATTTGAGAAAACCATCAGTGTCATACTCACAATACTGAGTCATGATATGAATGAGATACCCATCGCAGAGCTCCGGATCTCTATCACTCTTTCGGACTACATTGTATGACCTTTTGGATGTTCATTCTAGGTTCAGATTTTGCCTGGGAACGGGCCGTTTTAAACGCGGAGGTATGATAGTTAGGGACGCTTATATATAGGTACTCCGGCAAAACAGAGGGTTTTCTTGTGAACTTATATATGTTTATGAGTGCAAAGGTCTTAAACTAAATAGATACTGCGCAGTTCCTGTACCGAGCACTATTAATTAGAAAAGTCAATTCAAAGTCAAAATTAATGTTAAAGTCTCAGAGGTCAAATTTGCCTCATAAGTGCATACAAAATATGAGAAGCGTGCTGAGACTAGTTTTATATCAGTTAAGCTATGTAGTTTAATAAACATTCGATCTTTATAGCGTTAGCGCCCGTAAAGGAAGAGGAATCCATTATTGGTAGCAAAGAAAAGAAATTCAAATGCCTATTTAGGTGCAGAAAGCCCGTACGCCAAACAAACACCAAACAAAGGCCCTGTCAGGTGACCTAGCTGCAACAATTTCCTCTTTCCAAAACGGTGACTGGACCTTGACAAGACGGAGGTTGCGGACGCGCTGGAAACCACCCTTTCATAGCCAACATGTTCAGAACCTGTATTTCAAGTGGTGAGTGTTCCAGGATCATCAGTCACACTCTATGCGTCTAAACCCCATATTGCAGGTTCTCGGGCAGTCGCGTCGACATCCCAGAACGCTTCCGCATTCTTCCACACCTCCACTATCCTCAACTCCCAAGCGACGAAGCGCAAAGGCTTGCGCAACAAGAAAATCAACATCAAACAGACAGAAAAACGTCTCGAACAAGCCGCAGCCAACAAACCGAGCGTCATCCTTGGAACACGACCACACGAGGAGGAAACGAAATGGAAAAACTGCGACCTGGCCAAAGTTATTATTAATGAGGATGAGCTGCATTCATCTACTGCGATGAAGCCCACGGAAGTACCCTATGGTGTTGTTAATCTTCCCCAGCAGCTTGGGCTTGGTGTAGATGAGGCGGAGAAACGTATCCTATTTGAGGACCTACCGCTGGCGACGTCAGAAATGGCTCTGAATAATGCGCAAATCCTTAAAAAGGCTATAGCATCGCAGGGCACGTCTGCCACCCTCAAAGTCAGAGAAGACACCGACGCAGATATTCTTGCGAGGGAAAGAGAGAAGGAACTGCGCAAAGCCAACTTGCTTGCCAAAGCCCTCGACTTGCGAAATGCGAACGCGGCAGGGATTTCTTTCGAGAATCGTCGGCGGATTATATTAGCATTCTCAACGCCTGACAATCCTTTTAACCCGGGACGCACTGAGGTTCAAGGTACGTGATTCAACAGTGAGGCTCTGTTCTCGGATGGCTTGACGAATTTCTTATAGTTGCCCTGCTAACCTATCAAATCCGGAAACTCTGGAACCATCTCATCAACTTCAAACGGGACGTGGGCAACCGACGCGGTCTGCAAAAACTCGTACATCAGAGAGCTAAACTTCTCAGGTACTTGAAGGGTAGAGATAGGGATCGTTATGAGACGATCCTTCAGCAGCTCGCTCTGGAGCCTGAGAGTGTTGAGGGCGAATTGGTCGTTTAGAGCTTTCCTTCAATTATCATCGTTTTGTACGGCCGTCGTCATTCAGAAGTAATAATACCATTTTTCATCATAAAAAAGGCGAACTCTGTGAGACACGATGGGGCGTCGGCAAGTGCTCTTTATGAGATTTCTTCTATAATGATAACTAAAATACACACTAACGTCAAGTGCTACTAAATGTATCAACGATAACTGTCTACTCCGTCCTGGCTCATTAATAACTTAATGAGAGAAGTGGCTTTAGTGGACATTGAACATTTCGTCCTTGTTCGGATTCTATTAATGTTCGCGGCCAAGAAAAGAAACGAAAATATGGTGGATGATAAAGAAAGAGAGAGAAAACAGAAACGATTTTGCCGGAAACAAGACAGACAATATGGACGATGATCACAAAACTAATGAAGTGAGAGAGATCTCGAAGGTCATGAAATGCGAAAACAAGTGGATTGAGCACAAGAAAGCGAAATGTGGAGTGGCCGGCGTCCAAAATGCCGACCAGAGGCGCATTTGGTAGTAGCCTGACTTTGGAACGACATGGTGGCGGATTAGGGAGCAGGAAGGAGATTGACGACAGTGGCACGAGGAACATGTAACGAAACGACGCAGAGGAAAAATAAACAATAGTGACTTGATGATGATGGAGAATGCTTTGCTTGGTGTTGGGTATGAAAAACATTGAAGTGGTACAGTCCGTGAGTCAGACATTCCCTTGTACATTGACGTGATGCCGTGAGTGAGATGGAAAAGGAAAAGAAATAGTTGGATGGATGGATGAAGGTTGTGTGATGTCTTAGTCAAGATGAAAGAATAAATGTCGCGATTTTCGACTTAGTTGCGTCCGGGACGGAGGAACGAAGCATTCATCGCGCCCCAAGTTCGGTCAATACTGCAAGGTCGTCAGCTTCCGAGTGGCCAGGGTGAGCAGCCTCTTCCAATTCCCGCTGAATTTTGATTTCTGCTTTCAGCCTGGGCAACTCCTTCGCCAAGTCGACCTGAGTGTTTTCAGGCCATCTCTCCAAAACCCAATCACGCATATATACACTCGACTAAAAAGAAAATGTCAAATTGATTTACATTCAAAAAAAAATTTGGCACACCTTGAAGAACCGTTTACCAGCATATTTCTTGTGAAATGAATCATGACGAATGGGCTTGAGAAGATAATTTAACATCAAGTTCGCCGTTGGGATCAACGTGCTTTCTCTGTATGACGAGTAATGTGCCAAGTTAGGGGTCTAAGAAAAGAAAATAAGATTCGATTAAAAGAGGAAAAGATGCGACGAGGAGACCAACCCATTGTTCCATTCCAAGAGCCAGACGTGCCAGCCAGATGGACGCTGCAGCCATGAGCGATGGAGGAGCAGCAATCAAGCGCCATTCAAGAACACTGATTTCAAGGAGATATTTTCCAAGAGTTCTGACTTTGACGTTAAAGTCGTCAGCTTTGCTGATTCTCCTCAAGTAATGGACGGGGTTGGGGTAGCTGAGATTGTAATCAAGGGTCTTGAGAACATATCGCTCTGCCTGTAAGATTTCGGACTCCGTATATGAGGAGTCGGCACACATCAAAAAGTGCGAAACAGAAGGTGACACGACTTCCTCGAATTTAGCAGCAATGAACATGCATGTAATACCAACCAGCTGAAGCTTCGCCAGCGATACAACGCGTGCAGAAAGGAAACGGTCGATTATATTGACGGCCAGGAAAAGGGTTTCAGGGACAAGACGGAAACGAACATGAACTTGGATCAACCAGTCTGTTAAAATTCCGCGCATCTTCCATGCAAGTTCTTTTTGGCTTTCCATATAATTGGGATTCGGCATGGTTGTTAACTGAATTCAAGTTAAGCGATAGTGTGTGAAGGAAGGCATCGAAACGCTTACCTCAAGCTGTTTCAGGTACTTGAAGATGTCCTGAACGTACTCATTGACCATTACGGGATCATCAGCATCCTCGGCGTCGAGGTCGTCCCATGGCGAATTTTCAGGGTCAGCTTCCTCTTGCTCGGCAAATGCTTCCATCTCTGCAACAAGACGAGCCTCGTGCGATTCATGTTCCGCTAATAATCGAGCCTCTTCAATGGCTTGGGGATCTTCTTCAGGAGGAATTGATGACGTTCGTCGCTTTTTATGAACGGGTTCATCGTCGTCTAGGTCTACCTCGGCCTGACGTGATGATTTCGATGAAACACGGCGGTGGCCTTCAGGGCGATGAGAAGGCCGGACGTTGGTCTCCTCTTCCTTGATTACGGTCGACCGGCGAACAGCAATTTTGGAAAGAGGGACATGCGCTTGAGGAGGATCAACAACCATCGCGTTTTCATCGGTAACTTGATGAGATTCCTGAAGTACTTCAGACTCGACTTTGACGGAAGGCTTCTTGACAGCAGGAGCAACTGTACTCTGACGAGTTCCCGCCACTGTACGGAGAGGTTGGCGGGTTGTGACAGCCTTGCCCTTGAGAACAACGCCGTCGAAGACTTCCTTTTCCTTTCCTTTAGCCGCTGCCGTGCTTAATGGTTTATTACTCCCAATGGGGACCTCGCCTAGTGCTTCGCGTTTTCGTTTACCAGCATGAATGTCCACTTTGGAATCGACAGCTAGAGAAGCCTTTGCTCTAGAGGCCGCTGTTGCCCGCGTAACCCCCCCATTGGCATTCGCGACACTTGAAGTTGTTGAGGCAGTGGCAAGAGCTTTTCCGCGTGTACCAATTCTCGAAGGACGAGCGTTTGCATTTTCATTCTCTTTCACTGATGCTGCACGGGCTGTTCGCGTTGTTCGACGTGTCTGCATGATGAACAACGGTTGGTCAGTGGCGAAATCGATAAAATTGAAGCCTAAAACTTACAGGGATGATTGAAGACATCTGACCTCGCCGTTTCGTGGGTTGCTCAGGAGAATATGCGGTGAAAGGAATTTGTAGTGAAGGTGGAGAGCGAGGTGGAGGGTCACCAATGAAGGAAAAGCCGAGGTAGTATCCAACATCACGTGTAATACAAATACGGAAACAAATAAACTAGACGCGTCAAGTCACATGAACGCGTCGTCTAACAGAGCGTTTTTATGACTCCGCAACGCGCTGCGCACATACGCGTTAGGCGATGTTTGTTCGATTTCGTTCCACAACAATCTCGAAATCCGATTTTGATGCATGCAACTAAACCGCGTAAGTAACTTGTTCAAATAACAGAGACATTTAAGGATAGGACCTAATCTTTGTCGGAACCTTTTAAGCTTCAAGAAATAATCAGGCCTCAAATTGCAGCCCGACAAAAAGCCACGACATGTATCATCAAGCGCTTTCCTGAAGTACAGCCTTATCTTTCTAAACGCTGAGCCAAATTTTGGGAATATGGTTCTGTCAAGTGGCATTTAACAACCTCCTCCACCTTCATCAGAGCGTTCAAGTTGACTCTTTTTGCGATTAAGCGATTCAATGTTAATTATTGACCACCAAATAGTCTCTGGTTCTTCTCTGAGGACATCTCAGATTTCAAGCTGGGCTTACTACTACTCACAGTCTGAGTAGCCTCTAAGGTTAGAAGGTGTATCAGGGATCGTTTCAACAACGGCTGGCGGCCCGGTGGCACGTATTCTTGGCGGCCCGGCTCAATCTAATCTTGCGAGCAGTCGCTAAGGATTGCTCGTTCTTTTCTCAGCACCTAAATTCGTTCGAATGGCGGAATCTTGGTCAATCTCATGTCTCCTTCCGTGTTGAACCGTCTAACTCATATAAGCTCTCACATCGACTCTGTTTCGATGAATCACAGTGCTGGCAATGCCCTACCCAAAGTTGTGGTTACTAGAGATCTAGGGCCCGATATTATGCCCTTGCTTTTGAATCGTGCAAAACAAGATATTGAGGTGTGTAAAGTGTTTTTGTATATCTCGATGTGTAAATTTTACGGGATTGCTTTTAGCTCGTCGTTTGGAGGGAAGATACAGCTTGTGATCGTAAATGGCTCCTCAAAAGCGCGGCAGGCGCTTCTGCGCTTATCGTTCTTGTCACAGACAAGGTATTATCCTTTCCTATATTAGAGTTGAATCATCCTCAATTAATACTTCAATAGGTTGATGCAGAGCTCTTGGATGCAGGTTAGTTACTCGAGGTTCTCTATCTCAGATTCCGAGATATATCAAGCACAAACTACTAGCGGGACCACAGCTTAGTGTAGTGTCTACTATGTCTGTAGGATACGGTAAGCCATATAGTTAGGTCCTCTTAGTACTTGATGTGATATCTTTAGGTTTTAGAACATATAAACGTTCATGAACTGGCAAAGCGGAATATCAAGCTTGGTTATACCCCTGACGTCTTAACGGACGCAGGTAGGGAAAATTACGCGGTTTGTTTATGGACTGAAGCTGATACTTTATAACAGTTGCTGATATATCCATTATGCTTGCCCTCATGGCCGGACGCAACGCGCGAGAAACTATGTCTATCGTGAATAACGGGCAGGTTCGGTGAACTTCGCTTGAAATTCTGTATACCTGTTCGCTGAGCCTATTTTCAGTGGCCCGACTATAACTGGGGCCCATTCCTTTTTTGTGGAAGACAGCTTAGCGCTTCGAGGTCCTCCCCGACACGCGTAGTTGGCTTTATTGGCTTTGGTCGTATAGCCCAAGCCACCCTTGCGCGTCTTGTTCCTTTCGGGTTCACCGATTGTCTGTACGCTTCCAACCCTTCGTCCAAGGCCAATCCGTCTCGCGATTCCAAAATCGCCACGGACCTTCATCTCCGCTCCGTGCGCCGAGCAGATTTGCAGACTTTAGCGGAACAAAGCGATGTCGTCTTTGTCTTGGCTCCTGGAGGCGCGGGCACAGCGAACCTTGTCGACGAACCGTTCCTGAGAAAAATGAAGAAGACAAGTGTCTTGGTGAACACAAGCAGAGGGACTTTGGTCGACTCCGACGCGTTGGCAAAAGCACTGAGAGAAAAATGGATATGGGGTGCCGGACTGGACGTCGTCAAAGGTGAACCTGGTATCTCTGCCGACCATCCGTTAGTCAAAGAGCCTAGGTGAGTTGCAGATCTCAAGCTGGCTTATGTCCGAGCTGATATAGCAAGTTAGATGTTCCATCTTGCCTCATATAGGAAGTGCGACCATCGAGACGCGGATTGAGATGGCAACTTTGGCTGTAAATAATGCTCTTGCTGCTGTTTTTGACGAGGACATGCCGGCCTCTCTAGACTTGAGCTCGTATCTCAAGCAATGACGGCTTTACTCAAAGTTTTGAGCCATAATTTTTTTAAAAACACCCTTAGAATGATGGGCTTGATTGTGATACAAGCGAGATAAAGTAATATGCAAGGATACGACCCAAACTGTGTTCCCTTCAGAGGGAACTGTGGGGTAACTAGACAGGAACTACAAACAGGCGGTATCTATCGTCCTGCGTTGCCAGCCGTACATTAGGCGGCAAATTCCACTCTGCACCAGTTATTTCACTGTGGCCGTTGAGTTTCGTTTGACCTTTCATTAATATAATCCGTAGTTTTCGGGGTTCAAAGAAGTACTATTCATGTTCGTATAAAGTGAGAGATCTATATCCACAAGTAGTTGAAGAAAACAACTAGAAAAGACGTACATGGTTCCACGAATCAATTAGTCGCGCTGCTTTTACACTTTTTCGACTTTTCATAATCTTTTGCACTCCAACAGCCGTTAGAGAATCTAAAACGTTAATAAAAAAAACCATCAATAATTCAGAATACCAAAGAGAAGAATAAGACGCACTCAAGACTGGGATTGCAGAGATGATAGGCAGCCATGATCTGTTCACTTCTTTCTCGCTCAGAGTGGTTGCTGAAGTTATCGCCTCCAAAAAACTAAAACAGCCGTGAAGCGGAAGAATAACCCAAACAAGGGAGAGATGTACCTTAACCAATCTGCTTCTGTTATATCGTGCGTAACAAAAGGGTGTATTTTACTATCCGAAGGAGGTGGAGCATGGTGAAAGCCTTTGTCCAGAGTTTCACCTTTCGCAACGATAAATATTGGCTCGAATGATGTGTAAGGAAGTCCTGGAGGTGGAGGGCGAGTAAATTGAAGTGGTGTATCGATTCTTGAGAAGCTTTTGGAAGAGGTAGGCGATATTATCGGAGAGCTAGTGGCAAGGGGAGAATTTGTACTGAAAGCTTGCGATGTCGAGGCTTGTTCGGGGTTTTGGGATCCAGGAGTCGCATAGTACGTTGATTTTAGACCAACCACACCAGAATCGTTATGATTATGAATAGAAAAAGCAGACGTCCTCTCCAGAATGGGCGGCGGTCGAATGCCGCCCACTTCATGTACCGTATATGATGGAGGAGCCTGGTCCGCGAGTATGTCTGGAGTCTGAGCAGAACCTGAGCTGAGATCAAGCTTTCCAAAGTTGTTTTCTGACATAGATGGTGAAGGAGAAATTTAGGATAGCAACAGTGAAATGGCCAACACTCGGGCCTTAAAGAGTGATTTCTCTAGAACGATAAGAATCTTATTTAGTGGTCCGGGGGACAAACAAATGCGCAGCGATGGCGGTGTAATCCGCTGTAGAATAGCCTCGTGCTCGATGTCTATTTTTGATGATGAAGTTGTAGGGCAATGATCCCATCCGTAGGGTATAGTCTGTAGAACGTAATTTCGGGGCACCAGCACAGGCGCTGCGCTTACAAGCTTATTCACACTGGGACAAAAATCTTTACGTTGATGTTTGAAGACGATAATTGCATGTAGAGATTATGGATGGCAGCGCAAGATTAGTCTACATATGGAATCTTGAGGAAAATGTTGGATAGGTAAAAACAGAAATATAAAAGCGAAAAAGACGAAGCTCTACAACCCTACAATTCCATTTTGTCTTCCTTTTCATAACCAGGGTTCTTTTTCAAAATGACAAGGCCTTCGAGGACATGGCTGTAGGGGATATATTCTTCTGTGGCCAACTCCGCGCGCTCCGTAGTGCCCAGTCGAACGGGAGCTTGATGTGTTTGGAAGCCGGATATTGTCCTTGGCTTTCCAGCCTGTCCTACGACTTCGATAGCCTGGCATATAAGGTTAGAAAATGAACGAATAAGAAGAAATGCAAAATTTGGCGTACTTGACCAACGCGAACAGTAACGGGCAGATTGTCGAGATTCTCATCCAAGGTGATCAAGAAGCGAGGATACATGGCGGGTGTTAGCAGATAAAGCATCCAGTGGTATTTATCAAAGATGACTAGCGAAGAAGACAGCTTAGCCAAGTAATTCGACGGAACAAAAAGTGTAAATGAACGTACAAGCTTTGATATCGGTGAACGCGGTCAAAACAGCCAAAAGACCAGCTGTGGCCGGACGACTGAGGATACTGCGGTCTGAGAAGAAAGGGTTAAGACCAATTGTGCCTTTGCCCATATGCACCAGACCCTGGGCAATGCGGACCATGAATAGGGAGTCAGGTTCTTTCTGATAGTAGCCTGCCAACTGTCGTAGCATCTGAGCAAGTCGTGCGTTGTTGGTGCCGGCACCGACAAGGCCCATTGCAAAGATAGCGTTCTGTGCGACTTGAAGGTCATTGTCATGACTGTATTTCGAAAGAGTATCAAGAATGGGGAGCTGAGGATTTGATGTGCTGACGAGACCGATAGCGAGAGGGACAGATTTACGGATGATAGGATCACCATAATGCATCTGAACACCTGCATCAGTAAACATGCTCTTACGGTTACGATGAGCGCACTCACAAGATGATTGAACTGACGGAGAGACATCTCTGCACCAATATCCTCACCCATAGCAATAAGAGCAATGGCAATGACGGCAAATGCTTGGAAGGTGTCATCTTTCTTTGGCTCATCCTTTTTGTCTGTCTCATCTTTCTTGCCGTCGGGTGCGTTCACATGTTCGTCGCAGTGATGAAGCATAGATTGAATCCGAAGTACATTTCCAGTACCGGCGAACGAACAAGCCTCCACCAGGATTTGAGCTGACTTGGCGATTGGATGGTCGATAGCCTTCAATGTCTCGATTGTGGCATCAGAAGCATCCTGTTGTCCTATTAAGCGCGATGTTCAGTAAGACTGGGAGACGGAACGATAGTCAACGCCTAACCGAGGTATAACAAGCCTAAACCCAAAGCCATGAACTTGGCCCACTTCTCATCCAGCGACTTATCGGCACGTTCAAACTTGTCCATTAAGGTTTGAAGGATCATTTCCGATACATCACCATTCTTGCTTCCAACAAAGACCATTCCAAGGGCCAGAGCCGCAAGACTAGCAATTTCCATTGATAAAGATTCATCTCCAACATGGTGAAGTAGCACAGGAAGGACATCTTCACGATGGGTTCCAGCGTACGCCAAGGCAATGCCCATGAAGGCACTCGTCCTCAGGGGGACGGAATTGTTCTCGGTGTATTCTCCAAGAAGGTTCAGGGCAAGATCTGCCTCTGTACGGACGCCACAGTTCAGCATTCCGGTCGCAAACAGTGCACCTGCCTATTCAGCCCCAGAAATTAGAATCAGATTAATATACAACAGGGATGCCTTACTTTGATATACTCCTCCGATGAGTACGTGTACTTGTCAATATGGCTGATACCAAGATCCGTATCCCACAGCAAACTCAGGCCAAGAGAAGCAGCAGCACTCATCATACCTTATTATGAAAGAATACTTGAGTTTATAACATATTCTATATGGCACAAAAACGTACCGTGGTCTTTGTTTTTGTAGACCCAACTGTTACCCTCGTCAGCGGCCACCATTAATTTGTCGTTTCCAAATCCAGCGTTCACGAACGCATTCACGAAGGTTCCAGCCAGATTTCCGCGAGCGGAGTCAACATTGGCGGAAATGCCAGGTCCTATCGGAAAAGGTAAGCCTATCCAGCAAAATGCGCGTTAATCCACGGCAACTAACTGGTGTTTTCCAAATGCGACTTATACACATCTTCCAAACTCTTAGCATCTTCTACACCAACTTCCTTTCCAAAGGCGCGGAAGTGTTCGCCTAGTTTGGAGTTGAAAAGACATTGTTGAACTGTCTCCTCAAAATTCAATTCTGTATCATCGTTGTCTTCTGATGGAGGTCGTAACCATTCAAGGGGGACTTGTGCACGAGCAATGATGAATGCCAGTTGACATTTCATGGATCTTCAGTTACTGGTTAACATGCCAAACGGTTCTCAAGATAATGTACGACATACGGGTCAGCTGGGGCTTCGAAGTCCTCGCGAATCAGGTCGGGATCTCCGATACGGATAGAGAGAGAAAGGGCTTCGGGAAATTTATGGTGTTTGACGTAAATTGAATGTGCAGTTCGCAAGAAGACAAGGTCGTCAGGAGGTACTAGGAAGCTGACGCATCTAGAAACCAAGAGAAAGTTAGATTGTGTCCTAAGCCTTACTCAGATATAGACATACCGGATCATATACTGACAGACGCGCTCATACGTGTTTTCATCGACTAGTTTCGTGACTTCCTCAATGATTTCCATTTCTTCCAATAAATCAACCGCATCGGGCTCTGCATTATGCTCTAAGAGAAACTTGGCACATTCCTTTGCCAAATCACGTAACTCTTCTATCGTCCCCGGGACGGTGACCTTTGCAACCTTTGCATCTTCATCTTTATCGTTATCGATGTCCAAAGAATATTCAAGTTCTTCCTGTTCTCTTACAGAAAACTCTTCACCGAGCTCAGCAGCGAGATGGCGGACATATTCATGTCCCCATGAACCGGGATCGGAGAGAGGTGAATCCTTCGGTCGCTGCGCGGCAGATAAAAGACGGTAACGAAGTGTACCACGGGGCTCTGTATCAGAGTAGGTCATAGCAAGGACAGAAAGAATGTCGGCAAAAAGGCTCTAGAAACAGATAAGTCAGATAAGCGATATGTAGTATCTTTAACCGACCTTGTCCGCAGAGGGTGCCCAAGCTTCGTATAGCGCTTGTAGATCAGGATAATGAGGTCGTAGGAATTTAAGGGGTTTGGGCACTGAGGTCATTGAGGATGTCGATGTTCTGATCAGCGTTCTTAGAGTTTCGAGAGCGGGTCCGTAAAGTGAGGTATTAGATTCCTATAGCATTGCGTCAGCGCACCTCAATTTATACGGAAGTAATGAGGCATACCTTCAGCCTCTCTACCAGCATTTCTAATTGATCTTTGAGCTGTTGATCTTCTTCTGACTAGAAGTCTTTGTTAGTACATAGTTCAAAAATATTACATGTAAACGCACAAGCTCTTCACCCTCTTCACCATCTTTCTTCTTGTCATCTTTCAGGAGTTTTGAAGACCCTTCAAGGTCAGGTTTATCCTCGGGCTTTTCTTTCTTCTTTGGATCCTCCGACTGAACTTTGATAGAGAATTCTTGGGGTTTCGACATGATGGTTTTGGTAAAAAATGGCCAATAAACTCGTGTAAGTGGTTTGTTAATCGCAACAACGCGACGCGCGTCCAAAGACGGATTCGCACGGTCATTTATTTGGCTGCATCCTCTGAACGAGACAATATTCTATTTAAAGAGTATCACCAAAACGCGAGCATCGGGCGCTAGAGATCCCTGTCATGTCGAGGAATAAAACATCCATATTTCTGGAGACTATATACATAGTCCATGACATATGTACACACTACAAGTTCATAAACCTAAGAACAGACAGACTCACGAGAGAGAAGTTTGAAGTTGTGACTTAGCGTCACGTTTAGTAGCACGTGCCGCTTTAGCATTACAGAGAGCATTACGCCGACGGATTTGCAGCGGGCGGTTCAGTGTTCTTGTTTGCGCGCTAAGAGCCCCATTTGCATCTTCCTTTCGCTTTTTCACTGGCCGACGTTCTTTCAATTGTTTTTAGGCCCTTTCTGTCACTTCTGGACAAGTGGTATACGCTTCTGGCAGGCTTCTCAATCCAATAATGAGTAACGGAATACAGATTACAATTCCAGGTGAGTACCTCAGTTGAACTTTTGGTCGTATTCCAGGGCTTAGTTGTATAGATTTCGACGATGAGGATGTAAGGTCAACACCCACTCCATTTGGCCGCTCAGCGTTTGGATTTGGGGGCGGTGGGTTTGGAACTGCAGGACTTGACTCACCCAGCGGCATCACAACACCCATTAGCGCCTTTCAGTCAGGCGAAAGAAGTTATTTTTCTCATTCGAGAGGTGATTCTGGTGCCTCTATAGACTCGGCAGGCTCAGCGACGACACGTTATGCCAGCAAGCCAGGAACCCCTTATTCACATTCTGCACAACCTTCCACAAGCACCGCCTTCTCCAAAAAGCCCTCTTTTGCATCTATTCGTAATGCTTTCAAAGTTGGTAAAGGCAATAACGACCCTCCACCAATGCCATCTCTCGAATACCCCGTATTGAAAAATCCATTTAACCGCTCGACCTCTTCGCTGAATACTTCAACCATCGGTCGTGGGCAGTCCACTCCCACTTCTGCAGTAAGCACCTCATATCCTCGCCCACCGACTCCAGGATCAGCACACATTCCATTTGGACGCCCGCAGGCGACAAAATCGAAACATGGACCTTCTAAGTCTCAACATTCGCATAATGGGTCCATCTTTCATAGCTCTGATACCGGCAGCGATTATGGACCGTCTTACGCTCCATCACTGCCTCCTGTCCCCCGTGTACCCAGTGCTTACGGCAATATGTATCGCGAGGATGTCATAGTTGACTTTGAAGATGATAAAGTTGTTATGGATCTGAAGACACCGTCCGACTACGCCTTGCATGCCGTCTTTATACGTTTCGCTACTTCAGCGGAAGAGAAGATAGAAACTTTTCTACAACAACCATTGGTAAATTGTATTCAAATGATCGTGGAAATTATTACTCATTGTTTACAGGATCAAGAAGCACTCCTTCCCAAGTACATGGGCCCTGGAGTCGATGCTAAATTTGACGAGACATTGCATTCACTCGGCATCATTGCACAGAAACATGCAAAAAAGGTCATCGATTCTATAATGCGATGGAGGCGTAGTCAACAGGAAAGCGTTGGTTCTGACATCATACAGCCACATATGACATACCTCCCAACTTCTGGTCAATTGGTTCGTTCACATGAAGTGCCAAACCTACTCAATGAACGCAAATCGCTGGCAGCAATCTATATCATGTGTAGAGCTCTTATTGGTGTACTTCAGCTGCTCTCAAAAGACGCGCTTGGGGACGCTTTAGGTTACAGTCTGGAGGAGACGACATTCGAGCAATTTAAGAAGCCGGAACGCAAATCACTGACTTTATCTGGGAACCATCGAATCAACTCTGAGCTATATGCTACTTTACTCGGTCACCTTGCAAATGTCCGGTCAGTAAAAATAAATATGTCAATGGACGTAGAGCATATTTTCTTACGGTATCCTTTAATTAGATTCATCAGCGTGACGGATCGTTTTCTCGCGGAGCTACATCCCGTAGCAATGGGACAGGTGCCTAAGGACCTAGCTGCAAAGTACGAGAACTTGGTGAGAGGATTAAAACATATCAAGATCAAGGTATATTCCACAGATTTTGGTTCTTTTAAAATTAGAAGCTAAAGATGTACGAAGGTTTGGCCACCAGAAGCCTTTGAGGAGGGTGCAGAATTTATGGAGTCTTTGTCAAAGTCATACGCAAATGCTCATGGGCAATTAAAAATTGTTTTCGCAGAAACATTAATTCTATTATTACATCCCATAGGGAAGGTACGAAGATCGTCCCGTTATGCATCGTCAATGAAGCTAAACTAGGCTCTTATCAGACCGCTCAGGCGGAAACTAACAACCCTCAATGGGGGAAAGCAATAGAATTAATATACCCCAAAGCACGAGAGATGATGAGCAAACCTCGATACTGGCAGATTGCATTCCCTCTAGCTATCACCAGTCTGTGTGTAGCGCCTCAAGCCTATTTCTTGAAGCATTGGCAAGCCTTTTTCGAGACCACTATTTCGAAGCTAAAGGTGCTTTGTCCTTCAGTTATTTACCTTCCATGTAACTTACCAATCGACTAGGAAAAACCTTATCGAGTTACCGCATTGAATGGGCTCCTTCGCCTTGTTTGGACGTACTTATACCGCTGCCAGGAATCTGCTTCCACGACAATGACGAAGCTGGAGAATCTATTAAAACATTTTTTCCCTTCAAATAGGATGACTGTTTTCCCACCTGAGGATTACTTCGAACCACTGGTATACATCATGCACTTTATCCTCTCTCGACATCCTGAATATGGCAGGGATATGTGTTTGGATTTGATCCAGGAGCCGGCCATCAATACATTACAGCAGAAATCAGGAAGTATAGGAAGTGTTCTCGCCAACGAACGGACTGCAATCGCTGTGAACGCCATATTGCTATCATTTCATAACACAGAAAGGGAAATTTCGATTCCGTCATGGCCCTCCAGCACCGACTTCTCCGTTGTACCCTCGAAATCGGACTATGTTTCATCATCGGATTATCTGACCTTATCGATGTTAAAACCTGGGATGAAGGACTTCCTTGATCGGGCTGCATCGGCATTAGCTTCCATAGCTCGTTATTGCGGCAATTCAGTGGGGCGCATGTCCATCTTTGATGAAAGCTGGGCTTACTCACGACTTTCGACCGCCAACTTTGACGAATCCAGCAATTATGTAGTCAGGCGGCACTCAGGAGATATCGTTACCGCCCATCCCGTCCAATGCACACCTCATATCGCTCTGTTGCAGACCTGTTTTCAATCATGGCCGAGGCTACTTCACCCCTCAATTACTCTTTCAGAAGCCGTTGAAATGTTGCTTCGCGGTGTAATCCATGTTGAAACGAGTATTGCGGAAGTTGCTGGCTCCGCACTCAAACGCTTCATGGATGACGACGACAACGCCTTACAAGTTATTTCGGAATTTAACAGGTTCCTCTTCAGTCCAAAAGGTATATGCCATGACACAGGCTTGAAACTGCACCTTGAGTACTCTCCTTTGCTTCGGCTGTGGGTTGATATCGTGGATAATTGGATACAGAATATCGTCCGACGCGGTCTAAAATCATTTCCATCAACTGAACAAATGTTGGTCAAGTTCATCGAAATCGAAGCAGCCACCCTTTTCCTACTTTCTCACGATTCTGGCTACATTCAATCAGCGGGTGTTAGGGTCATTCGTTTCCTGAATCAAGTTTCGTCTCAGCTTTCTGCGTCCAGTCCATCAGCGGATAGGATACTCTACATTGCGGATTGCCTGCAGGAAAAAACCCAAGTAGTTCGAGCCTTGAATGGCTTTGATGACCTCTTGGACAAGTCAGAACAATCACGACTAGACCAATGGCGCAAATTTACGGGAGATGAAGTTCTTCTTCGAATTGCTGATAGCACCAACGAAAAGGACCGCAAACTTTGGCGCTATATATACCCTGCCCTTCTTCAAGATTGTCAGAAGTACTCAGGCCCGACTCTCAACTTTCTCCGAGAGGGTATTGTTGCTGCAGTATCTCGATATCACCCTTCGATTTCGTATCTTGGCGGGTTAAGTGCCAGAATGCCACCTGGATTTCCTTCTCGTACTCCGGAACGGGATGGACAAAAGCTACTTTTTGAACACAAGTCATACGTCGATCAATGGCATATGTGGCTCAAGATTCTCTGTGCAACTGCCATCCCACCCGATCCTTCTAAGCCGGCCCTTACTAAGTTGGGTCGGGATCACACTCGTGCCCCTTCTGACATCAGCTTTGAGAGAGAGAGATATTTCAGCACCCGAGGTTTATTCAGACACCTCACTCCTTTTCTCGACTCTGAATATACACTTTTCCGTGATGCCGCCGTCCTGTGTATCAGCTCATTTCCGCCCAATGCTTATCCTCAGCTTCTCGAGGATCTTAGTTTACTTGCAGGGCGACAACCTTATGATGACCCTCGTTCGAAAGCCGTGACGACACCTTCGTTAGAGCAAAGCTTCGGCTTACTGGCATCCCGTCCGATGTATGATGAAAGTCGTTCCAGGTCTGGCAGCACGACAATGCTTTCTGACCGAAATAGAAGGCAAGAGCGGTTGCATGCTGCAGTCGCTCGAATTTACAGCTTGACGGCACATTTACTACAACAGCAACGATCATCAGCTCGACAAGCGGCGCTCTCCAACATCCTCAAATTTGTCCGTAATACGCAAACTTATCTGACTGCACCTGATGTCATCGACAATCCGTCCTTGCATCGCTTGCGCCGATATTTCTGTGGCATTATTGAGCAGCTCTTCAAAGAACTTACTAATCTGAAGGACTCGGACAGGTTTATACCGTCTCATATGCATTTGTCATTATACAGATTATGTGAAGAGTGGTGCCAGATTGGGCCGCAGTCTGAATCGGCCAAAAGGCGCTTAACTGTAATGCAGCGAACTGTCGAGGCCGGGGATCCCAATGGCAATCGGGAAAGTGCTCAAAAATTCCGTCATGAGTCAGCATTGCTATCTCATGCATCCATTGGTGCCTTAACCGCGCTTTGCGTAAGTCTATTCTTTGTACTTCTTTCGCGCAAATCATTGATTTAATGGGTATGTTGTAGCCAAAAGCCTTCTTCCCTCCCGACCAAGCTGCAAGCTCGCCGATAGAACATTTCCCTCCCGAACTCATGAAACCACTGAATGCCTTGAACACTTTGGATCGCCTGAGTGCTATCATTACCTCTTCCCATCTTCCCACTCAGGACAAAGGAAAGTAAGTACATCTTAGCCTGTTTTTATTTTTGAGCTTCTTTCAAACCATCTATCTTCGTAGGAGTGCTCTTCGTGCTCTGGCAACTCACGGTGATATCAACCTCGAGCTACTCTCTGAGATGTTGCGAAGGGCCATAGTTATCACAGATAAGGCTGATTCGAGCAACTACCGTTTCTTTGAAGTTCTTGCAGACATCATCGGTGAAGAACACCACAACTTCACTTTTGCGCAGATAGTTAGCCTTGGCCTTACAAACTTACGTCATCCCTCCGCAACGGTCAGGTATCGGGCATTCAACATGCTCGAGTCAATACATCAACAACATTCAGGGCTTCTCACAATGTCCACTTTTGAAGCCTTGGTTGGGAGCATGTCATCATCGACATACAACCATGCTCATAGGCTCATTGCCGACTTCCTTGCAGGCGAGCATCCAAACCAAGCGATCAGCATATTGGCCCAATTAGGGAATTGGTTACCGCAGCTACCTGGAGAAGCGTATGACACCAACGTCATTCTTTTATTGCTGCAAAGCTTGGAGTTCTGGATACAAAATATCAATCTCATGACGGACGACGTATCATCAGTTTCCCGCAAAGGTCTTTCTTGTCTTTACCATTTGACATCTTTGACTTTGCGGTATGGACAAAGCCATGCAGAGCAAATTCTCGTGTTGTGGACAAAGCTTGTGGATTCCCCTCAACAAAATAATAGCCACGCAACAGTCCGATTTCTTTTGGAGCACGCGCATAAAGTTGGAAACATGATATTTGTCACTTGTGCTGCAAACATCGTGGCCTCCCTCTGCCAGACGCATATCGGGAGGCAGGTTTTCGAGGAGTTGTGCTCAGTGATTGAACCTAATCACATGCTCCCAACCATTGACCACAAACTCCAATTTCCAGAGGAACAAGACCTTACACTATGGGATGACCTTGGTGCGCTTTTCGAGGACCAACCGAGACTGTCGTTGGGATCTGCACAATTTGCCTGGCTCTTCTTATCCGACGTCGCTCTGCAACGATATTGGGAATTGAGTGCCCAGTTGCCGATCCTTCTTCATGCTGTCTTTACTCATCTTGATCATCGCAACACGTTTATACGGGACCGAGCTCATGCAATGCTTTTCCAGCTCCTGCGTTCTTGGACCCCAGGTTATGATGAACTACCAGAGCGATCTCATAGCCGCTCTCGATCAACCATCAGGGAATCTATCTCTGCTCTAGAGGGAGAGGCCCTTAACCTGTATTGGCGCGAAGAAGATTCCAGCGACGAGGCTGTCCCGAAAATGGAGATCCTATGTCGTCGCATCATAAATTTCCTTGAACCCCTGGCGCCCCATCTCGTCAGTCAATGGGGTTCTCTGGCTCTGACGTGGGGTACAACTTGTTCGATCAGACCAACCGCCTTCCGCTCATTGCAACTCTTCCGTGCCCTTATGCCGAGGGTGAAGAAAGCGGATTTTGCGTTGCTCCTTGGAAGACTTTCGAATACAGTTGCTTCTTCAGAAGACAACATCCAAGCCTTCACGACAGAAATTTTCCATACGATCAATGCAGTAGCGAAATCAACCGATCTTGACAAGTCACTTATCCCCCAAGCCTTTTGGTGTGCATGTGCCTGCCTTTCTACAACTGTTGAAAGCGAATTCAGCCAAACGTTGAATCTTCTCTCTTCCTTGCTAGCGAAGATTGATCTCGATGATTCTACAACAGTCGAAGCTTTGCTTTCTCACCAACCTAAAGGATGGAATGGATGTCCATACCTTCAGCCATCTCTCCTTAGGGGTCTCCGTTCCTCTGCTACATCAACTGCGACTATGGATGTCCTTCGTACACTTGTGAAAATTCGGGATAATCGTCTGATTGATCCTTCTGACGGACGATTGCGGGATCTGTATACAGCTTCTTTACCATGGTGTCTCCATGCCATGGACCAGCCAGAAAATCCCATGAAATATTTTGCAGAAGACATTGCCACCTTGGCCACCAAAGAAAAACGCTACAGCATTCAAAAAATAATGAACTCCTTTGCTAAGGGTCATTTCAGAACTAGGGACGATTTTCTCAGACAGTCCGTGGCAAGTTTGCGTGAACATTATGGTGCCCAACATTGGACAGATATTGTAACGCTGTTAATTGGTCTGGTTCTTAACGAAGAACACTGGCTACGGATACACGCTATGCAGGTCTTGAAAGTCCTTTTCCAGCATCGAGAAACTCGCAATCCTGTTGAGTTACTTGGCTCAGAGCTTCTTATGCCACTTCTTCGACTGCTTGAGACCGACCTTGCTCCCCAAGCGCTGGAGGTCCTGGAAGAGCCAATGGCTATGTCTGGCATTGGACCGGCAGCAAAACATGTTCTCCGAATGAGTATGCACGTCGGCGCCCTTCCTCCCATTTCCGACCCAGATTCCATAACGACTATATTCGGCGTTCCCGAGTCATCAGGATGGTCCGTGGCTCAAGTTGATGTCCTTCGTGACACTTGCCAGCAAAATGTGATGGCTGTATTCGATACATGCTCCGTACCTAACCGCCCATCGCGTATTGACTTCGAGCCTGAGGTTGAAGCTCTGGCATCCATCAAAACTCCCTTGGCTGATGATCTTGGTGGACTCGTCAATAACATTCATGAACTTTCTAGCTTCCTTAATACTGATCCTTCGTTGAAACGTAGTGGATCCACAAATCCATCGAGGCGCCTCGAAGCTCGCGTGGCAGCCATTTTGGCCAAGTCCACCAATCCCGACCCAATAACCGATACACCTCAGACCCCCTTTTTAGACGTCTTCAATGTCGGCGGGATCGACAACGGGGCTGATGACTCAGACGAATATTCAGACAGTGATTCTGACACCGATGCCTTTATATTTGATTCTCTTCATGCTCAGCATGGTACTACCAATGGTCGACATTATCATTAGCATCTTTTTCCTTGCATATCTATCTACCACACACATATATTTGTCCACCGTACGCACCATGTATTATTTGTACTCTGAGTTGTAAATTATCACCCACATCTAGTACTATAGTCACTTTGTAATTAGGAATCAACATCTTTCAAAAACTTTGTAAAGGTCTGGTAAATTTGCGACCTGGACAACGTCGCGATCTAACAAGGATTTCGGGGCAGTGAGATACCGTCGCATGGCAGGGAATAGAATGTGCTGGATTTGCCATCTTTCGGCTTTGTATTCGTCCTCGCCCTTGAATGCGGGTGGTGTTGGAATGTAGAAGTATGCCAGCTCACGCAGAAATGTCTCGAAACATTCGGTTTCTGACGTCCAGTCGACCTGGTGGCGAAAGTATCAATCAGTCTTTTTTTCAAATCAAGTAAAAATGATCCTACCTGAGGTCCCAGTCTCATCAAAAAGCTAGGAAGGTTATCGAGGTTGGGTATATAATCCTTTAATAACAAGGGTATGCTCTCGACGTATCCATTTTTGGAAATTGTCAGTGAAAAATATTCTTCCAGCATTTCTCTTCTTTCAAGCAAGATATCAGTGACGCGCTGTGATTTTCTCGTTTTAGTGAAGCGCCACAAGAATGCAACGTCCGACTCACTTCGACGATCTCAGACCTTGTAAGCTTCGTGTTCTCAAACTCATTTTCGGCGTCGACAGCTATCTGTATCATCTCACGCAGTGAAGGCGGGGGGTCAAGTTTTATTCTGCTGAGATCACCGAATTGTCTAAGACCCAATTGATAGAACAATTCTTCGCTGAAAGGAAAATATTATTCGGATTCGACTTCTATACCAAAGACCACATGATACTCACGCCAATGCATCGTGGTTGACAAGATATAATTTTGTTGAGTACTGGATCAACGACAGGCACCTGTGGATGTCCACAATTCCAATGAATGTATGCTTTTCAAGTATTTCTGAAAGCTCTGCGGATTAAGAAAATGTCAGGTGGAGACCTATTCAATTGGTACAGGGTAACCGACTGACGCCGATGTTTTCCCTTCATAACCCGCTGTCTCAAGTCTTTGATGGATGTCAAATAACACAGCGATTCCTTGATTTCTCGCGACTTTTCTTTCATACTCAAGGGCTCTTCTACTTGCTCGTGATTAGGGTTTGCGATTTTGTACATGGAATCCAAAGTCCGGTCTTGCACCGATGTTCTGACTTTGTGCTGTGAATATACTTTGCGTGGTTCGAGCACTGAAAAAAAATTTCAGCGTGCGCCTCAGATGCGCATAAAATTACTAACCTGATGACGATGACCCTTCCTGCTTGTCTGGTTCTTGCTCATCTTCCGACGCATCCCTTTCCTTCCTTGAGCGTTTCTTGGGCAAGCTTGCCTGGTCACCAAGTACGCCACCTGTCAACAACGTCTGTGGGCGTAAAAAAAATCAATAAATGCCCACATGCTAGTGGTGCCCCTTAAAATAATTACCTGGTACTCAAACGTCCGAGAATGATTCTGTTTAGCGAGGTTCTCTTGTATTGCATCGGCGATCTTCTCTGTGACGCCATCTTCGTTCAAAAAGTGGACTTCACGTTTCGTCGGGTGTACGTTCACATCGACGGAGCGTGGATCAATTTGGAGGCTACGTTCATTTAGTAAGTAATAGTTGATGGTGTTCGGATTTGCGTACCTCACGTATATAAAAGGTGATGATCCTTTTGGCAAAATATTATGATATGCACCTTCAAATGCTTTCTTCATCCGCGACGACTCCACAAGCCGATCTATACGCGCAAGTGAGTAACCCGTTACTTGGAACACACAGAACGTATGACTGACGGTTAATGAACAACAAAAAAACCGTCTTCTTCGCTTGGTAGTTGGCATTCGTGAAGTACAGATCAACTTCCCAAGACGTTGGTGCTTCCAATTCTTCTTCTTCTACTTCTTCGTCGTCATCCATGTCTTCTTCCTCACGCTGTTTTCCCTTTGAGAATAGCTTATGGTGTATAAGCTCTTTCGCAACAGAATGGCCGTAAAGATGCCGAATGGCAGTTGATGTATCTGACGACGATGGCGTTGTTATATCCGGCGAAGCAGAGCCTGCCTGATAAGCTTTGTTCAGGTATTGTTATAGAAGTATGGAGGAACGGCGCGCGTACCTTTTTGCAAACAAAAGACACGGTGGGGTTATGAATTGCGTATTTTGTAATGACATCTAAAATACGCGAGTATTCTTCTGAAGGATTTCTCAAAGCAGAAAGACGCGTTGGGGTGTTGTAGAACAAGTCTTCAATCTAAAGATGCATTCAATAGGTTAAAAATAATGTTAAAATGAAGACCTACAGTGATCAACGTTCCATCATTACCAGCGCAAGGCCGCACTTCGGCCCTGTGTCCTGTTTTTGCATCGACTAGGACCCCGTCAGTATATGACGCTCTTGGTGAGAATTATCAGTATTTTGGTTGGCGGAGTGAGAGTTTTCTGTCACATACTTCCATGCACAAGAATCAGCCTTAGTCTTTGTAATAACAGACAAATGAGCGACATGAGAGATTGAAGCCAAAGCTTCTCCCCTAAATCCGTAGGTTGTGATGCGCGAGAGGTCTGAAAAAGTAGATAATTTCGAAGTGGTGAACCGTTCTGCAAGTATTGGTAGGTCGGATTTCTTGTTGGATATTATCAATAAATACACCCGTCCTGACGACGATTCTATTAGAAACTCACGCGAATGCCACACCCATTATCCTGGATTTGCAACAATTTCAAGCCTCCTTCCTTCACACTCACACGAATGGAAGTTGCTCCAGCGTCCAAACTGTTTTCTAGAAGCTCTTTTAGTGCAGAAGCAGGTCTGTGAATGATCTTCAAATTATATCAGTCCAGCTGAAGAAC
>Ga0247779_1000421_pt1 | contig 27513 bp, 31 predicted proteins | sample UWRJL221509R5_FD_179925 | JGI IMG/M metagenome (GOLD analysis project Ga0247779, IMG submission 179925) | Plant litter microbial communities from Arlington Agricultural Research Station in Wisconsin, United States - UWRJ-L221-509R-5 | ecosystem: Environmental > Terrestrial > Plant litter >...
TTTGAGAGGTGGGATTTGTGTCGCTCCTCTCAGGTCTTACTGCTATCGTTCCCCATAACCACCCTCCAAGACATTTCCCAGCACAAGAACGCTGCCTTTGAGGACGACACACGCGCTTTATGCATATCATCGATCACAGTAAGCGCTGAGGCCGGAGTATTACCAACTCTAACTCCCTGATCAAGTGGAGCTACTCCTCCTTTTCAGAAAGCTCGGAAGATTTTTTGCCACCAATACCCACCCCAGAAACGCCGCCTCGATCTAATTATGGTCCTTGTTTGCATGTCGTGCGTCTGTCATTGAAAACTCGAGTTTCTCAGGGTTCAGCGAGCCGTACGAAGTCACCACGATAAGACGAGATAATGCTTGATCAAAAGTCTATGAACGTTGATGCTCCACACCTTCAGAATCTTTGGGAAACTCCACAGACATATGCCGCTTAACATTTCGCTAGCTATGTCCACTATACTTCATATACATCCATAGAGGAAAAGAAAATGCTAGGTTTCGCCGTAAATGTCTTGTTATTCCTCGGTATATCTTAACGTTTAACTGACAATGCAAACCTAAGCCTCACAAGGGGAATGCTCCTTACGTACTATTTTAAGCTGCGGCGCAGATCCCTAAAATAACCAAAATAAGCGCAGGAAGCGGGATGTACTGACGTCATCTACGCTCTAGGCCCTGCATTTCATGTGATCTGCATTATCGCTAACTCGGGGCAGGTGGACGTTCTTCGCTGAAACCCACAATATCTTGCTCACAGTTCTGTGTATATTGGCTTAATGTCGCCACGTCTTGCATGTGTGCCATTAAAATGCACAAAACGGATCCTAGCTCAAGCTCAAGGTTCAAAACAAAGTTACTGTGCCAGCAAACTGGCGGCGTGTTACCGCAGTAGTTGAACGTCTTTCCAAACAACAGTTTCATGGCCTTTATTTCAGGAAGATAGCTTCGACGAATGATATCCAATATGGGATTGACAGGGACATTAACAAATCTATCAGGCCTAGTCGATGGTCGTTTCATGGCGTCACTCGCAAGGTGAGAGAAGCCAAAGCATTGAAGATTGCGGGCACGCTAATTTCCCAAATGTTCGACACGCTGACTCAGAACTCGATCATTACCCTCAACGATACAGCTACATGCCAAAACCATCATTGGATATTTAACAACATGTCGCAAGGTCCTCTGCAACTTTCAACTCACCCTTTCATTGTGGCTTTTCAGAATTAATTGGCGCCTCCTCATTATGCCATACACGTTCATTCTAGACCATGTTCCATGGTCGTGACTTTCCATCAAGTTGTAGGTTGTTCATTCCGAAGGATGCAAGGTTTGAACCATCCTTTGGCACATGGACTTGTAACGGCTTCCTGGCTCTTTACCATGAAGTGTATTACTACGCACACTGCATCACATAGGCCAATGCATGCAAGAGACACAGCGATGGTTTTAGTGCGATCAACGGGCAACAACACAAGGAAGTACTTTTGCGAGGGCAGCGATTCCGGAGTGGTTTCATGATATGCGCATATTGCTGTGATACGGTGTTCTCAACAGCGCGAGTTTCTTTTGAAGGAAGCTTGTACCCACACAACGAGGCAGGAAAGCAACTTCTACATACGCTGCTATCACCACTTCGAAGTTACGCGAATGCAGCGGGCAAGCTTATCTAAGCGTCAATAACGTGAATCCTTTGAAGGAAAGGGAAAGACGCAGACGATTTGCAGATGCCAGATGTATGCGGGGTTGTTTCTATGGATGGCCGGCATTGACAAAATAAGACCATCGCGCTGACCAAGTGATATGAGGGATGCCATCTGTCGTATCGAATCTATAGAAACGGATACTCTGCGATGCAATTACGGATCTTCCGCTATCATGCTGAACTCCAAGCTTCACCAAGCCTGAATGATACGAATGAACGCATTCAAGTACCGAGTATTACAGGCGAGCAAGACACATGGATTACACCGCAGGTTTCAGGATTTTCTGTGAAGAAACGACATGACTACAGTCTACAACAGGTGATTTCATACCCCGCCAATTTCATCTCCTTTCATCGGAACAAAGTTTAGCTGACTGAATTGCATGTCTATTTCCCCAGGTTTCCCCAGGTTTTCTGCACACGGATTTTAGCATCGCTTTTTCTACACATATATCTTTAAACTCAACACTACTTGATATCCAAAACAAAGAAAGGCATGCAAGCATGAGCGATCCCTAGTAGAAGGCTCACTTAGCATCATCTCATCAAAACTTCACCTAGCATTACAACTCGCGTGGAACTACACACCCGAGTGGCCTACGCACGTTTTCGAGCGGGGAAGAACCTAAAAGCCTCTTCATCTTCTAGTATCCCTTGTGATCTATGTTCGGGAGCATTTTAGAGGCGGACGTTCCCCTCGGATTACTACGGGGAACATCCCTCTCATACATATTGCCTCAGGTACTTACTACTGGCTCCTCCTTCCTCGTCCACGCATTCAATTTGGCTTAGCCTACTTGGCTGGGGTATCACGATTCTGCGGATCCATCAGTTGTGTGTATACATTGCTCGTGATCTTTCCATGTCTTATGCAGCGTATGTGCGTAATTCGTACAAATGCTGGGCGAGAAAGGGTTGAATGAGGATTCATAGCATCGACAAAATGTCTCGTAAACTGCCAAAACTCTACAGCTGAGCAACAGGCTGCAACAAGGAAGAATAGGAGAAGTTACGCTTTTTGGACCCGTGAAACTTGGCATCACCCACTGGGGTGGGGTCAAGGAGAAAGTCTAATTATAAACCAGGTCACCAGACGACTTTGGCCACGCGAGCGCCAAGTTTTGTCCTTTGCGCGCCTGATGATTATAGGGCTAGTAACCTATTTCGATCATTACTGAACTGCCTTTTGGTCTCCTCTTGCGTTCCTCGCACCTAAATCCGAATATCCGAATGTAGGAGATGCGTTTTCGCGCACCCCTCGCCCACTGTGTGTACGCGTAACCAACCATTGGAGCTATGGTAGCTTGGACATTTCACTCGACCTTTCAAGTCAAGTTTTCTTTGGATATTCGGCACATTGGAGGGCACTGTGTCTAATTTAAATGGCCACGAGCAGTAAGTCATCTTAAAGTTGCTGATTACTGTGTTTTTTATGAACCGTTTATCATATTGGATCGTCAACAGGGTTGGTCGAAAATACATACGGATTTGGTTACATCCCGCACCTTCTTCTTCCGGTTCTTTGGTTTTATTTCCAACGACTTAACCGACTTCTAGAATATAAGCTTTTCGGGTGCAAATGATGTATGCACTGCGATGTTGCAGAGACATCTGATACAGTGGTGCGTCCGAGCTGGGGCTCGCTGAGCAGTCCGGTCGATTTATGGAACTTTTCAGCAGATATAAAGAGCCTGCTTTTTTCCTCCCTAAAATCCAACAACCGCTCTCTCGAATTGCGTTCGCCTTATCGTACTTCATTCAATAAAAGTATGAAGTCATTATCTCTTCTCGCCGCTGGCGCACTCTCCTTCGCGACGTCTGTCTATGGACATGGGTATATGGTCATCCCATCGAGTCGTAGCCGTCTTGGAGCAGAGGTATGCTCCATATGCACTACATGAAATTTTATTCTGGACTTATGGTTCCAAATAGTCTGGCATAGATACCTGTCCAGAGTGTTCCATCCTCGAGCCTGTTACTGCATGGCCAGGTCTCACTGAAGCACCCGTGGGACGCAGCGGTCCTTGCGGATACAATGCCCGCGTTGGCGTTGACTACAACACCCCCGCTGACAAGTGGGGCAAGACACCTGTGGTCACCTACACTGCTGGTTCTGAAGTCACCGTTCAATGGTGTGTCGATAACAATGGTGACCATGGTGGCATGTTTTCCTATCGCATCTGCCAGGATCAAGCTTTGGTCGACAAGCTTTTGACCCCTGGTTATATTCCTACTCTTGCTGAGAAACAGGCCGCCGAAGATTGCTTCGAACGCGGTACTCTTCCTTGCACCGACGTCAAAGGCCAATCATGCGACTTCAGCCCCGACTGCAGTCCTGGACAAGCCTGCTGGAGGAACGATTGGTTTACTTGCAAGTCTTTCAACGATGCCAAATGCCGTGGCGTTGACAACTCCGTCCTTGGATCCTGTTATACCAGCATTGCTGGGGGTTATACGGTTACTAAGAAAGTCAAAATCCCAAATATCACTTCCGCCCATACACTCCTGTCGTTGCGCTGGAACTCTTTCCAAACACCCCAGATTTACCTCTCCTGCGCCGATATCGCTATTACTGGCGGATCATCCGGTGGTACTCCTTCGTCTTCTACCTCTGTCACTCCTCCTGCTTCAACCACGACGTCTGCTCCAGGCTCCGGCTGCACAGCTGGCGCTAATGTTGCTGTCACCTTCAACGAGCTCGTGACCACCGTTTACGGCGAAAACATCAAAGTCGTCGGATCGATCTCTCAGTTAGGATCATGGAACCCATCATCTGCTCCAGCACTCAAGGCTGACCAATACACCTCCTCCAACCCCCTCTGGTCGTCCACCGTCAATATTCCAGCTGGAACCACATTCTCATACAAGTTCGTCAAGGTCTCAAGCACTGGTACGGTTACCTGGGAGAGCGACCCCAATAGGTCGTTCACAGTGCCAACTGGAAGCTGTGCTGTTACAGCCAGCGCCACTTGGCGCTAAATTCTGCGGTTCCATATCGATATACTAAAATTATTGTAGTGTTATGTAGCATAAGGTTGATTTAGTTACTCGTAAAAGCACTAGTTCTCTTTAGCACTCTGGAAATTCGAAAGATATGTGGCAACACTTTACTTGTACTTTATAAATTTATCATTGAACTTGTATCCGGACCTGGCGCGATGAGGAAAATTATTAAATAGCCCGTGGTAGCATAGCTTTATCTGCACATAGAGTTCAAAATTTGGTGGGGTAATATATTCCTGTTAACCTGGCACAACTGAATTGGACGAATACTTGGTGCGTTTACGAAAATCCCTAATGCCGAAGCGCGTCGCGTCAAACACGGTCACCTGATTTTTCGACGCGTTTACGAACGCTTGCGATCAAAACATCACGTGGTCGATCATATGGTGCCCCTGGACCTGCTTGACCACAACAACCTGCTTCCTTGAACTTTTGATCTTCGTGTTATTTTTGCCCGAACGACTGGGCTCACATTAAGTAGCTATGTCTACTTGGAACCTCGGCATAGACGATGTGTCGGAGGAGACCCGTGCATTCAAGGATAAATTGACCAGTAAAGGTGCGTTGTGTCATATCTGCCAAAATTTGGTACAGTAGCTTACTTTTCGTTCATTACAGATGCACAAATTATTGCCCAGAATGAACGAATGGCAAAACAATCTGCAGAGCTAGATGAAATGAAAACAAGGCTAAATGAAGCACTGCATAAAGTACAGACGCCTAATTTTTTCTCTTGTCTTCATTTACTTAATAGTGCCCTTCATAGCTTACTGCCGAATCCCAACGTGCTTTACAACTCGAAAAAGATCTTCATCAACGCTCAGAAGACTTACGGAATGAACGTATCGCATCCGAGAATGTTAAAAATTCTCTTGGGAGTGCTCAAGAGAAGCACAAGGCAGCGAACTTGGAGATGCGACAACTGGAGTTGACTGTAGAGAAGATCTCACATGCGTCAGACGAACACAACGCCCGTGCTGCTAAACTGGAACGCGAGAAATCGATGTTGGATGCTCGTGTCAAAGAATTAGAAGTTAACCTTCGGCAAATAAGTGAATCGACCTCAACGACAACACCAGGGCGACGCGGGATACCTGCAACAAAGCCACGGTCGTCTTCTCTCTCGGGATTCCGGATAACAACACTGGAACAAGATCTTGCTGAAGTCCGAGACACGTTAGCGAAGAAGGAGACTGATTTGGGCGTCGTCACGCAGAAGTTGGCACAGACGCAGCAAGAATTGATGAAAGTAGAGAATGACAAAGTAGCTATGGAGAAGAAGTGGAGGGTTCAATTGGATGAGGTCAAAGGAGCATTGGATGACAAAGAAGAGGAGTTGGTCTACCTAAGGGAGCAACAGGGCGACGGCAGCAGAGAGGAAGAATTATTGAAGAGGATTGAAGAAGATGATGCGAAGATCGCTGCTCTGGAGTTGATGGTTCGAAATGCGGAAAATCCGAAAGAATTACGAGAAATGGTTCAAAAGCTGAATCTGGAACTGGAGGAAGAACGCCGTCGGGTTGCAGACTTAGAAGAACACCACATCGAACTTATACGTGAGAAGGAAGAGGCGCTGGATGAATTGGACAAAGCTCAAGAAGAATCTCGCGCGCTCGTCAAGAAGTTGCAAGATAGGAAAGACCGAGAGAAAGGCGTTAAGGAGAGGTATGTTCATCTATCGTTGTTATCTAACTGTATTTATCGATTATGTCTAGGGCTCGGCAATCTTTGGCAGCCTGTGAGGATCCCCTCATGGACGATGATGAATGTTTGATCCATATGGATACTCTCGAGCCAACCTCAGTTGCTCCGCCCCAAATTACAGCCACGAAAAAACCGGAAGTCGACATGGACATGGTTGATCAAATGGAGCGTTTATTGAATGCTATCGACAGGCTGCGTAGTGAACGAGATGCCTTGCGACGTGATGTGCAATTCATTGAATCTGAGAGTAGATTCACCATCGAAGCTTTGGAGGCTAAACTTTCTGCTTCGGTTTCCACGAGCCGTAACGAGCAAACAATGGCAACCATTGAACAGCTAAGGGCCGAGATGGATGAAATGCACGCGCAGTTTGTGTCCGTCACAGAAAACATGTCTGAATCTCTCCGCACCAAGAACTTGAAAATCAAAGTTCTAAGGCTCCAAGTCGAATCTTTGGCTGTCGTTTTGGGACGTACGACTTCGGAATCAAATCATACACATTTATTAATGGCACACGATATCATGCAGGGGGGCAAATCCAGTCTGAAGGAATTAGAAGAAAAATATGACGAAATTGCTGCCGCTCTGGAGAATATGACGAACGAACGTAACGAGCTCTACGAGCGATTACGCCACAGGGATGATGAATGGCAGGAAGCAGTTGAATCTCTGAAAATGGATGAGCAAGATGCTCACGAGCGTCTCGAACAGGCTATGTGCGAAATCGCTGAGCTCAACAATCATCTTGACAACGTTGAATCCGAGCGCGACTCTCTCACTCTTCAGGTCACCAATTTGACTACGGATTTGCAAATTGCTCAAGAGGAGCTTACAAATGCAGAGAGTCGCTACACAAACTTGCAATTCCATCAACTTTCTAATATGACATCTAGCGAGGCCACTCGTACTCTACGCGACCACATCGAGGAGCTTGAAGGTCGTGTCATGCGAAGGAATGAGACGATTGGAATACTGCAGCACGACGTCCGCCGCCTTGATACCAATCTCAGGTTGCAAGAGGAACGCTTAGGCGAAATGACAACCGAGCTTGAAATGATTACCGCACAGAAAGATGCAATGGTTGAAGACTGTGCAGATGCCAGGGAAGCTAGAGACGCAGCTATATCCCGCGTGGAGACGCTCGAAGAAGAGCTAGAGATATTGGAATCGCGGACTAGTGACGACCAATCCGTCATAGCAAGCTTGATTACGGTCGTCGCCGACACTGTCTCTCGTGCACGACATGCCATTCGCATTTCCGGCAATAAAGCAGGGGCTACTTCCCAGCAAGACCAAATTGAACTGCAACATCAGCTCGACGACAAAATACAGAAGTTGATGGTGTTAACCAAGGAATCTGAGGGACACTCTGAAGAATTGCGAAAGGTCAAATTGGCACTGGAGCAGTGTCAAGTGGAAGCCAAAGAACTTTCGGAGTTATCACAGAACCTCCAAGCTGAAAAATCAGCCCTCGAGGTTAGAGTAACTTCTGCCTACGAACAAGAGCAAGGAAAGGATAACGTTATCCTTGATCTTCGCAAGATGAACCAAGACCTCCAGGAACGTATTCAAGCCATAGAACAAGCCGTCGATTCCAGCTTGGGCGATAATGAAGATATCGCCCGACTTAAGGTTCAACATGCACAAGCATTGTCTACTCTTCAGCAGCGTCTGGCAGATACAGAAAGTACTCTTGAGCAGCTTCAAACTACACAATCGATTTTCAAAGAGGATCACCGAAAGGCTCTCGAAGAGAATGCAGCAACCATCCTGGAACTTCATCGGGAGCTCGAGTCCAGTGCTAAGGACTTCGCTGACTCTCAACAGATGAAAGCACAGCTCGAGGAGTTGGAAAAGGTACACGCAGATAAACTGTTGGCGCTGGAGAGTGAATTGAAGAAAGTTTCCGACGAGCGGCATCTGATACAGAAATCTCGCGACGACCTAGAGGAACAAAAGGCGACATTATCTGCAGAACTTCTTCAGCTCGAAGAGGAGAAGAAAGAGCTCGAAAATATCCATTCGACAGAGCGACAGGAAATGGAACGGAAAGTTCAATCCATACAAGGCAGGTTCGAAGAAGAGATTCGTCTTTCGGCTATTTCGAAAGAAGAAGTTGCTTCACTCACAGTGCGTCTGCAAGAAGAAGTAGAGGGGCGCTCTCGAGATCTAGAAGAACACGAGACTGCATTAGCGGAGTCCGAAGAACGTCTTGCTCAGACTTCCCAAGAAATTGCGACACTTCGTGATACCTTGACTAAAGTTCAGATAACGCTCCAAGAGACAGAAAATGCTTTAGTCGAATCGGAGGCAGTAAAAACGAGCCTACAAGAGCAAAGTACAACTTTGGAGGCTGAGATCCAAAAATCGAAATCGCTTTACCGATATACAGATGCTCAAGTGAAGGAAAGGTAAGCATTGCTTTTAAATCAAACTACTTGTGGCAAATTTGAACTTGGAGAAATCACCACAGCAATCAATTGGTTACCTCTTTGAAGGGAGAAATCGAACGTCTGGAAAATGAACTAGCGAATTCCGAGAAGGCCTGCAAAGCTGCGGAAATGAAGCTGAGCCTGCAAAGTGCACAGCATAAACGCGAAACCGCCGATTTGCAACGGGAACTATCGCTATTGCGGTCACGTCCAGACCTCGAGCAAGCACTTGCGGAACTCGAAGAACGCAATAATGAAATGGATGAAATTCTTCGTGCTAAATGTGCTGAGATAGAAGAGAATGATGATCGGGTCCTTGAGTAAGTTTTTTTCTCTGTCTTTCTACTTCGTACGATGTCCTAAGCGTTTTTAGAATGCTCAAGGAAAAGAAAAAGCTCTCTTCCAAGGTAGAAACTCTGAATAGGAAAGTCCTGAATTTACAGGCAAAGTTGGCTGCTGCAAAAGCGACCAACTCTCCATCGTCCGTTCCAGAAGCTCAAACGGTCTCAACGCCACCAGTTCAACAGGTCGCACCAGCCGCACAAGTCATAGAAGGGACGTTCTCTCGACCGCGCTCCGCTACTGCATCTTCTGCGGTCAGAACTTCCGTGCCCACCGTTGCAGATGTTCCTTGTACATCCCTCGGTCGTGTTGTCTCTGGGCCTTCTTCATTATCAAGACCCAAGACGCCAGAGAGAAAAAGACCCATTACACCCGTGTTCAAAGCCCGTACACCTGAGCATCGCATGGTGCCGGAATCTGCTCCTTTACCTTCTGCTGTTGTGATCGGCAAAAAACGTGCTGCTCCCGACGATTTCGAAGGATGTGAAAACCTTCCTGCCCAGGCATTCACTGCTGATGGGGAAGACGTTGAAAACAAAACCCCAAGAGTGAGGAGAGTGTTAAATAGTCTACAGTCCGGATTTACACCTGTCCGTCACCAAAATAACCGGCCAACAATAGGAATGCCTTCTCCTAGACGTTCAGTCGCACCACGGACGTCTCCGCATCAAATATCTGACATGACCAATAGTCCTTTCCAAAATGTCCCTCCCGTGCCTGTGTCATCTACGGCGAAGACGTCTGCGAAACGAAGTTGGCTGGGGAAGATTAGAGGTCAACCTTCAGACAAACCTTCGGGAATGAAATCCTTATTTGAAAGGGGTGAAGCTTCATAACAACATTAGCGTTCGAGGTTTCTTTTTCACTATTCTCAGCATACCACTCTCCTCTTCACATTTGCATTTATGACACATATGTAACCTTTTCAACATATTTTACCTATACTGTATATGTGTATATGTATTTCTAAGAACTTATGCCGAAGGATTTATCTACTTATGAACGTGGTATTATATTTAAGCGCGGCCTATACCCGAAAGTAAAGTAATATTGATCGCACAGGGGTGATCGGTCCAGGACTGTCATCTCTTGCTATCGTCCACCATGTTCACCAAACCAGTCGATTCCGCTCTAACTGATCTCTCCATCGACTTGCACGACGAGTTCGATTGGAAAGTTGGTTCTCTGAGGAGTTTTGATTTCCCATTAAACGTTACTGCACTTGCTATTGATCCGGTTGCAAGCCTCCTTGCTGTAGGTTCGCATTGGAAATTGAAAGTGTTCATTACACACAATCCTGAAGCAAATTTTAGGGACTGCTAATGGGGACATTTACATCTTTGGTCGACCTGGTGTGCAATCCAAAATATCAACACCACAGGGATTAGAAGTTCGCCTTCTACAGTTTTCAATCCCAACTTACAGGATTCTTTGCCTGGGTGCGCAACAAAGTGCATTGTTAAATTAAATGTCTGATTCCTCAGCAGATGGAAGCAATCAACTTCATGTGTACTCTCTTTTGGAATTCGGGAAGCCGAAACATCTCCATTCCTCTCGCTTTGATCAAATAAAGTATGTCCCACGAGCTTCATTCATTTTGTATGATAACATGACACCTCCAGTTCTATAACCATTTCACCTTCCCATACCCACGTTTGTTACTTTGTAATCGGAACCTCATCATGGGTTGACTTGCAACATCGTTAGGTCTTTCTCGCTACGCAGAAAGGAGACATCAAGACATACGATGTGACCTGCCTTCGAAAGTCCTCCTACAATATACCTAACCTTTGGACTTTATATGAAGAAAAACTGATAGCTGATGGTATACCATCTCTTGCTTCTCCAGCCCTGTATGTTTCTCGTGTCCACGAAGCATAAACACGCTAAGATTATGTGCAGACCGAACGCCGTCGATGCAGTAATTCATCCCAGAAATCTTGACCTGATGTTTGTTGCATATGAAGGCGCGTAACCCTCTATGATGCGTCCAGGCCCTTTCTTAACCTTCTTTTCTTGAATTATAGGTGGTGTTATCCTAACAGACTTGGCAAGTTTCTTTGAGCATTCTAAAAATATTACCACTAATCTCGTAGGTTAGACTACAAGGACCACGATACGGGCTTATGAGCTAGTTTTGAGTCCTGGTGCCCCTGGCCGAACCGGATACGGTGCAGATGTTAGGATGTTTATATTGACTGTATCTCCAGACTTATCTGACACTCCATCATCAAGGACATACTCACACATCGGCGAATGACAGTTACCTGTCTTGCTGTGCATTGTTCAGGACACCTTCTCTCCGTTGGACATGCAGACGGCTCTATCGCTTTTTGGGCAGTGGAAGACGACACCAAACCATTACTTGTCCGGACACTAGAAGCCGTCGATGTTAATCTCGTGGATACAGGGTTACTGGAAAATAATATGTCAGACCATAGCAGATCTAACGCACCTATAGATTTTGTCGAGCCCATCTTTAAGCTCAGCTGGAGCAGTTTCCCGAATTCCCCTGATCCACGTGGTGGAGAAACAATCTTGACAGTTTTAGGAGGGGTAGATTCCAGAAAGCCTCCTGGGCTAACAATTCTCCTGTTACCTGCATTCAATCCTCCTGAACCACCAGCAGACCCTCCAGTATCCCAAGGTTTACTGCATCCATTCTTCCGCAAGGCTATGTGCGACTCCCTAACACCGAACAAATCCTTCTATTACGAGACTCATGGAATAGTGCAAGATTATCTGCTCATACCCCGCACAAGTCCACATTTCGGCGGGAACTTTGACCCCTATTCCATTCTTCTTATAACAGAGTCGAGCAATATGCGCACTGTGGAAGCATACCAATTTCCACCGCCAGGATTTATTCAAATAGTCCAGCCAATAGCAGACGTCGTAGAAGAAGAAAAAGATGCAGCGGTAGAAGATTCTGCAGCCGGTCTGCTAAGTCCTCCACCTCCTCCTCCCTTGCCGAAGTCACCTAGGCATGTTAATCATATACCAATGTCCTTTAGAATGCCGGTCCCTCTTCTTAGCGGGCACGCTGGTATTCTGGGCGGAAGTCTACTGTCGGTCAGCAATGATGTGCACAGGGATTTCAGCGAAAACCCCGTTGAAGATGGCTTCATTCTCGACCTGAAAGGAGGAAATGCTTTGGCTAATACATCAAAGTCGAGCGAGCTGAAGTTGTCGAAATATCAACCCCATCGTATCCTCATGACATTTAATCATGACTTGAGTGTCCATTTTTTCGACCTTAGTACCCAGCTGCTAATCCCTTCCAATGGTGATTCCATAAATCACGAATGGCCTGAACATCTTCCTGGTCTCACGATTTCTCCCAATGAGTTATTGGATGATCCCACTTTCGTAGAGATCCTCGGCGACTCTATCAACAATATATCTGTGCACTCGGTCCAGGTCGCGCCAGAAGGACTAGAATGTGCAATTGCCCTGAATTCTGGAGATGTATTGATTTATCACCCGTCTTCCAACCGCAATAACCCATCTTCCTTGAAGAAGTCGACCGATCCACATATTATGTTGTTGACACATATTAACCCGAAACCAGGCCATAGATTGGCTCCTTACTTTATTTTTACTGCTAAACGGGGCCCTGTTGAAACCTTTGCGCTGGCAAATACCGGTAAGCTTGTGTGAGCTCAAGTGTATGGCCATAATCTTAAGCCGTCGTCGTTAGGATTTTTGGCCATATCCTATCAAGATGGATCCCTCGTCGTTATCGATCTGCGTGGCCCCAGAGTTATCCTCACGAGGACAGATAAGAAGTCAAAACACGCATCAGTCATTCCCCAGCCGCATCTTCCGTCCAGTCATGGGCATGGACCAGATATCGTAAAATCTCTGACATGGACCATTAGCCCTTTAGAAAAAGGGGAGTTAACATCTCGACGACCTTGGTCATGTTCTAACTGACTGTATACTAGATGCTCGACTGTCCGTTAGACTTATTGCTCTGCACCAATCAGGCCATGGGGATATTTACACCCTCAAATATGCAGGAAATCCAGTAATCTGGACCGTCATCGAGGAACCAGCCTCCTGCAAAGGCATGTCGGACCCAGTGGCAGGTACTACCTTTGTCTTCGATACAAAGACAGGTGCGCCATGGAAAGCCGACCGGGCAAGGCTAGCTGCTTCTTTCAAAGACGTCACACCTTCGAGTGGCGCTGCCAATGGATCTAAATGTTCGATGTTGACAGTAGGAGCCAAAGGGGCAAGGTGCTGCCTCGGCCTGAATGGAGAGAAAATAGGCAAAGTTGAGTGGGGTAACAAACACGGTGTAGTGCAGACTGCGCAAATTGTGGAACACGCAGACTCGCGTGCACTAATCGTCCAAACTGACCGCCATGACGGACTAATTTATTCAATACCTCATCTGGAGCGCATACACACCGTCCAACTCCCGCCTATATCGACCCTGTATGTTGCTCTATATAACTGCTAAAGGATTACTTAGCTTATACATCTATCAGACCATTATCCATTGACGAATCCGGTGACTTCATCGCGTGGACACTGTCGTCTAAGCATGGTGCAGAGGGTATCGTTGACTCAGCGACATATGGTACCTTCTTTGATATTCGAAGAGTGTATACGATGCCAGACATCGACTTCACGGCGGCAAGGAGCACGATTCCTGCACAGCCTCAGCCAGTGTCGATGGGGCCTCCGTCTATACTAAGCGCATGGTTCTCCTTCAACCAGACGAAAACAGGAGACCAGATCGATGAGCTCTGTGAGTTACAACATCATGTGGGGTTGTCTAGATATCTAATATTTTTTTGACAGTGGGTGGACCTGACCGACCCACACCTGTTGCTGAGAAAACAGTGTCCGGTGCAGGTGCTGCCGATGGTATTACAAGCACAACTGCAGGCTTCGCTGCGAGTGCCGCCTCGGTACAGGCCAGTATATATAACAGACTGACATCGGCTATGAGCGAAAGAGGGTGTGTCTTCATTCTCATCATCGCGCGCGTTTGTTGATAATGTTTTTTTCAGGCAGCTGTTGGGGGATCTCGAAGAACGTTTCAGTTCTCTTGAAGAAGGCAGCAGAAGTATGGTTGCGCAGGTAAGGGATTTAATTCAAGTTCAAGTAGTGGTCGACCCATGTTTGACATACACCTTTGTCTTGTAGGCGAAGCGTTTAGCAGCACAACAAGGCGCAAAAACATGGTTTGGTTTTTAATGATTGGATGTATTGGCATATAAAGACAGGTGTAATAAATAAAACACAATGTAGCAGCTTAGCAGGAAGAGTATATTTACAAATGACAAACAACAATTTCATTTTTTGAACATAGTACCTTCCCGTCAGTTCTTTGGCTTGTCACCGACAAACATATTGGTCAGTCCAGCTGTTAGCTTTTTCCTCTCTTCGTTCAGCATCCCTAAGAAGCCATCTTCACCGGTAGTCGTTTTCTGATGGTCCCATTCTTCGTTGTGAGTCAGAATCTTGTTCGCTTTGTCCAGCTTTATGGTAAGTAACGAATTGACGGTCTTAGTTGGAGAGGAGGTCCCCTTGCGATAATAGGAGACATCCTGGTCAATAAGGATGGTACTAGGAGGGACAGTTGTGGGATTTTGGAGAAGGCGGAATTTGGGAATATCTGCACGTTCGAATATCTGGATATATGAACTCAGATGTCAGTTATAGCCATATCATGGTCGGGCCATACTTAGCTACCTTTGCAAGACCTATGAACTGAGCACGAACGGAATCTAAGCCCTTAGCTATGCCGATTGGATCATGGAAAATGGCATCTTTTGAGTAAATATCGAAGGTGGCCTGCAATTGAGGACATAAATTGAGGACATAAATTTCATGAACGAGCCAAAATTCATATTCCCTGACTCGCCTCGGTTGGTTTACAGGAGTACAACTACGCAAATATCATGTCATTAGATATACAGTAAATGAACGGCCTGAGTAAGCTTGCAAAACTCACTTCTCTTATTGCGGCGATGATTGGTTGTTCGTTGCTATTTGGTTTCCTCTCAGGAAGGCTCTTGGTTTCTTCAGGTTTCAATCCAGCAGAGTTCAAAGATGAGTCGACTTTAGAGGACATGAGTCTGGCAAGATGTGTTGTCGATGGAATGCAGGTATGAGTTCGAAGTATGAAAATCCGGGGAGATAACATTCTTTCATGTTATAATCTTCTCAAAACAGTTCAAGTCTGAGCTGGAGCCTGTTGTAGGCTGTGTGTTCATAATTTGCGTCATTAGAGGAGAAGATCGAACAGTTTGGTCCAGGACAGAAAGGACGCGACTATCGACGTCTAAAAACAGCAACTCGGCAAATGCCGACAATGTGCCTGAATACTGGGCTAGTGTGCCGACAACGGTCAGCATTGTTCATTAACTACTTCCACCACTACCACCGACGTCCTTGGGCCCTCTTCTTCATACCTTTATATAATATGTCAAATTACGACCAGCTACATAGACAGTGCCGGACACTAGAAAATCTCTTCGATGCAAAACTCACTTCATATTCACAACTTGTGTCCAATATCACGCGGCCGGGAGGGGACATTGAATCATCAGGATCAGGGGAGAGATGGAGGGACTTGGAGGCTGAACTGGACGAGATTCTGTCCAAGGTGCGTCTACAGAACTAGCATAAGCACTATGAACTGAGGAAGCATACAGTTGGAAGAAATTAATGAACAACTTGGTACCCTAGCTAGCAATCCGGAGCTCATGTCGGCGTCTATGCTTCGTGCAATTCAAAGACACCGGGAGATGCACCAAGATAACTCACGAGAACTCAAACGAACAAAGGTGGGCAACTTCGAAGACGAATTTTGCTATGTGTAATACTGAACCTCCGTTTCAAATAGACAAATGTCAAGCATGCGTTCGATCAGGCAAATCTCCTTTCAGGTGTTCGGAATGACATAGAGTGCGTTTTCATTATATCGAGACACAATCATAGGGTCTTATTTGTGTATCAGCGCGTATAAGTCGTCTGCAGCAGACTCATTATTAGCGGAGCGAGGGCGGATCGACAGCTCTCACCAAATGACGGACGATATTCTTCAGTGAGTTTTCCTTTCGTCTTTGTATAAAATTCCTTCTTGAAACTCATTGTGTATCTATTCTTTTCATGCAGACAAGCATACGAAACGCGGTCGGAATTTGGACGACAGCGGACTTCATTGGCTGGCATCAATAATCGCATGCAACAGGTCATTGGTGCGTTCAGTCTGTGTATCATCCTGTACGACACATTCATCCTCGAACAGGTACTATGCCCGGTATTAACAACCTTCTATCTATGATCAAATCACGGCGACGGAGAGACTCTATCATCATGGGTGTTGTCATTGGTGTCTGCATGCTTCTCCTTCTGTCTTACATCTGGCATTGAGCTTCCAGTGGACAGCACTGATTGATTCTTCCTTGCACTGCCGTTAGTTGAGATCTCACTCCAAGCTCCGTAATGACCACTACAGTGGTTGTGGTAGATGGTTGTGTACCATTCAACTCCAGCCTACGATTGACGACTGCAAAGCCATACCCGATATCATAATCGCATTAGTACTCATTTCGTCTCGACATCTGATTCTTCGGAATGATAATCATGCTGTTTTCTACTCTTTCTATTTCTCTTTTCCTTGAATGGATGATTTCCATTTTTGAATTTAAACCAGTTTTTCTCCAACCTGCGGACGACACCCCAATCTTTCTCTTCCAATTCGGCCTCATCTTCCACCCATTCGGACTCGACGGGCCAACCCTTTATGTCTGCTATGATTTTGATCATATCCCAAGTCTGTGCCGTGCACATATCAGCAGTATTGTAATCAGATTCGGCGAGTATGCGGTCTGGAGAACACTCAGCAATCAATGGCCGGTGATTGGCGTGCTTGTGGTTAATAACCGTCGACAATGAAAGGAACACATTCTCGTATTTCTTCTGTATCAGGCATGATTAGAATGATAAATTAGACTGTTGCCTTCCAAGTAACATAAAAAATAATTTACCTCCAACTCTCGCCAGACTTGAGGATTAAGACCGCAGCTATGCATATCTATACTGATTTTGTTGAACTTTGCACCGTGCTTCGCTTTCAATCTAGCAAGCAGGTCCATCGTTGGTTGTTGAGATTTTACGCTGTGGATGCTGACATTCCTGCCTAGCTCAATGGCCAATTCAATTTGGGCTTCTAGAATCTTGACTTGATGGTCGATGGGAATCGTGAAAGGCGTTAAAACTCTGGGTGAAGCAAAATAATCTACTGGCACACGAAAGATACGATCCAGGCCAACTTCACCTAGCATTGCATTCGGGAAAGTCAGTAGATTTCCTCGGACTTCCGCCAGGACTGTAGAAAGTTGTCTCGGTCCGGGGAGTGTTGGTAGGAGTTTTTGGAATTCGTGTTCCAATTCCTGTGTTTTGTCATGCGTTGCTCCAGTTTTTGCAGAGGTTTTGTTTGTCCCATCCGAGATTTTTGTGGTTGCACTTGAGTCTTCGGGCAATAACAAGGTCCGATAGTGCTCCTCCTTGCTCAGGGAAGTTGTCGAGATGAAGTATGAAAACCAGGGATGATAACCTGACAGAGGCAAAAAATAATGTGTGGTTCAGTAAGTTTATTTTAATCCTATTTTGAAGGACGCGGTTATTAATAAAGATTCCCCGAATTCCAGCTTATTACGAAGCCTAGTAGAAAACATGAATCCTATTCAGTCGTACCAGAGCTTGCCAGACCAGGGCCCCACGATGAGCGCACTGATTGTTACGCCGTGGGCGTGGGTCTGAAATGCAGTGAATTACATACTGACCAAAGCATGGGATAACCTTCTCGGGGTAGCGCGAGGCAAGGTCCTTCACTCTGGATTGATCAGACTCCATCGACGACATCGCGCAGATGGTGATGCTGAGGTTTTGCATTGAGCTTGCAGGAATAGGCGATGTATCAGTCGGATGGCAGTGAACATCGACTACGTGACGCAATACATCTGCGCTGGGTAGCGCGTTCACGTCTGATTTGCGACCCTGCGACATAGACATTTTGTGCCTGTGTGATTAGATGCGATAGCCCGAGATGGTAAAGAGGTATCGGGTACGAAGTCGTGAAGTGATGTATGTCAAAAAGACTAGAATTACGCGTTATGATTGGGTTGACCTCCACAATTTCACTCGTCGGCCAGAGGTTAAGTTTAGGAGAGACAATTTGGCGGACGAGCGCGCCCGAAATCTCCTGGGCGCCTGATTTTGAGCAGTAAATCGATAATTTTAATGAGAGATAGATAACTTGATTATTATAGAGCTTTCAAGAGTGTTCTGTGTATATCATGATTGAGCAAAACGTTAGACTTACTGTGACTGAATCCAGTACCCCCGAAAGTTGCAGACTGAAAGCGTGGATTTATGTTGCGAAGTAGGGAATAGCCTTTTTGATTGTAGTCAGATATAACCAATGAAGTGAGATAAAGTGTCTATTTCGGCAGAGATGATGTCTGTGTACGTAGTTGAGAAACAAAGTTGCATATGTCAGAGATCAGATGGAATCCTGGATTCATGATTAGATCACGGCGAAAACAGTTGTGATGAATGCCGGATTTCGCTGAAGTGCTATCCGTAGTTGTACAATCTCTCGGAAGTCTTTGAGAATCGACTGTGTTGAAGTGATATTACGAAGTATTAAGATTACATATCAGAAACATGATGTCTCTTTCATTTTCATCATCCAACTTGTTGTTCTGGTTCCAGTAACATATTTTTAAATTCTTGGAGAAATTCTCACAACGAGTACTCGTTTTGCAGGTCGGTTTCTTAGTCAAGATTGACACCAATATAACAACCCGATCTTTCTGTTTCGATTAAGGTCGTTTTCATCGTGGCCCTTGATGAACACGCAGATTCATCTTTTTTCTGTACTCTCTGGCGGGGTCTTGAACCTCGCTGATGTTGTTGGTACATTCTTGAATATCTGGATACTGAAGTCCTTCGGATGGGGTTCTGGACGATCATCCGAGACTTCAATCCGGATTCCAATTTTGGGAAAGGCGTCAATAATTTGTGTTAGAATATTTGGTCAAGAGGAGAGTCACAGGAGGCCTTTGATTGAATTCGAGGTGTTTTCCGTAGCCTCTAAAAGATTCCTATTTAGAGTTCTTGATTGGTCGTTCGGAGCGGCAGCAGCGGCCGCTCTTTTTGTTTTATAGAAAAACCTTTAAGAGGCATTGAAACAAAATGATAGGAGAAAAGGTAGGGTATATTAAGTTGGTCATGGTCCAATTGCACGGGCGCTTCCGAACAAAACTTCCCGCGCTTTCGCGTTATTTGGCAAGGTCCTCTGAGACATACGGAACGTCGATCAATTCTCTTTTTGGCGCGTTCTACAAAGTTGCCAGCTTGATTGCGCATGCTTCTGGTACAAAAGTTATTTCAGAGGCATACAGCAAATCATCTAGCTTTAAAGATGTCTCGCCATCTTTATCTCGATGCATCACCACCTCCGTACAATGGACCTAGAGATCATCTTGACAAAAACGCCTTTAGGAAAACATTGTCAGTTCTGGGAGCTCGTGTTCCACCTGAGAGGACGCGTGTTCTACTGAAAGCTTCAGAACTAAAGGCGTGCGTAGACTCTCTTTTGCTGTGCTCACTATTGCCGTACTCAAATTTCGTCCAGTTGCCTCATGGATCTGCCAAAAATACGAAGTGTCGTGTCCGATCCGTTCCAACCAGATGGAGATCGTCTTGTACTTCTGAGAGTATCCGAGAAGGGTATGGGTCCAATAATCCAGTATACACCATTCAAAGAAACTGACTGTTGTTGCAAGCCAGCTGATATTCCACAAGAGGCTCAGAAATATCTGGACAAAGAAGCGAAAGGACTGGTGGAATACAAAATTGACCTTGATTATGACTACTGGACTGCAGGTTTGTTACCTTCAAACCCATTGAGAATTATAATCTTATTTCGACGTAGAGGACTGTCTACACGCTTTCCTTCCTGAAGAACTCCGCGAAGGGGCTCCTGTGGGTTTTGCGATGACAGGTCATATAGGTGCGAGCTTGTTTGTCTTTATCTCTAACGCAAAAGGAACGGTGCTGATCGCTTCTTTCCAGCACACGTCAATTTGAACAACGAGTACTTGCCATATAAACACATCATCGGCCAACTTATACTTGATGTACGCGATTACTTTTCAATTTGTGATAAACACCGAATCTTATTTATCAAACCCAGAAAAACAAACGAGTCAAGACCGTTGTCAACAAACTTGATTCTATCGACACAAAGTTCCGATTTTTCAAGATGGAGTTGATAGCCGGGGAACCAGATTATGTTGTGGAACATGTGAGTCTCTCCCAAGGATCCATACTCCCGTCACCTTATTTGATATCATCTTAGCATGAATCAGATTGTCGCTTTACATTCGACTTTACCGAGGTCTATTGGAATTCCCGACTTCATACTGAGCATGAGCGTTTAGTACAGATGTTCAAGCCTCAGGACGTGGTCGCTGATGTTTTTGCCGGAGTTGGGCCTTTCGCCGTGCCAGCTGCCAAGAAAGGTTGTGCCGTCCTCGGGAACGACTTGAATCCCAATAGCGCGAAATACCTGACGAAGAATGTCCAAGATAATCGGGTGATTACTTATCTGCGCAATCACTAAACTCCTTTAGACAAACTGACATTAATTCCAGGTAACAGACCTTGTGCGCGTTTCGTGTAAAGACGGACGCGATTTTATCCGAGCCTGTGTTTCCCGAGTGTACGATAACCCTTTCCCCGCCTACACAGGGCCCAAGCCCAGTAGAGTTCAAGAGGAGAAAGAGCGAAGGAGGTTACAGAAATTGGCAGCTGAAGGGCATCCTATTCCACCGCCAAATACTACCGAATCGACCGAACCTCCCCGACAGCGGATATCACATTTTGTCATGAATCTTCCAGACTCTGCGCTCACTTTTTTGGACGCATTCCGCGGAATTTTAGTCGACGATAACGGGCGGGATTTGAGCGGTTTATACGACGAAATGCCCATGGTCCATTGTCATTGCTTTACACGAGAACTGGAGCCAGAAAAGGCTGAAAAAGACATTCGCCAGGTCCGTTTATTTCTTTCCCCGGACCGACTTTCTTGCTCATAGATGGTTTGAAATTCAGAGAGCGGAAGAAAAACTGGGGTATCCATTGCCCGGGGAGGTAGGCTTGCACCTAGTGCGTTCAGTAGCCCCGAATAAAGAAATGTACTGTATAAGTTTCCGCCTGCCTCGCCAGGTCGCATTTTCTTTGACCAAGTGAATATAGTATATACAGAGTTTATCTTATTTTTCACACCTTTTCGACGGAAACAACAACGGGAGGATGAGCGGGGCAAGAATTACCTAATCCCATGTTCCGTTGCCTTTCGGCCGTTTGTCGACTTCCCGATCGGGTAAGTTATGCCGGTGTTAACCCCGCACACGAAAACTTTGCTGTCCGTTCAACGTTTCGCCTCCTTTCGCCTTGAGCTCCATACCCTTGTTTCTTCTCCTCCAGCTGGTTTTCTCTATCCAGCTCGGTATACCCTTCATTCAATAATACTATATCCCATCGCGTAGTCTTTCCTTCAAACGGCCCCTAACCATGCCTTCATGGACCCGCATACTTCCGACGGTTGAGTGTGATGCAGACGACTCCAAGTCATTCACAAAATCAGCGCTTCAAACTGTGCGCACTGCTGTTGCTGTACCGGAGAACGAGCTTAAGCGATGGAGGCGTACATTTGATTCCAACGCGAAAGAGGTCAATGGCGAGAAGTAAGTCTCCCAAGTACTAGTCACATGGGCCTGACAGTGGGAGGCCCCGTTGAGAAGAGAGAAGTTCCGAAGTACTGACTTTGCCGCATCTTCGTTTACTCGCCATGGTAGATTTTTGGACTCGGAGGGATTCGTCGATGCAATTGCACCAAAAGGCGACCTCTCCAAAATCGGTCGCGCACAATTCGCGATTCTCTTCCGAATTGCAGATACTTCCCGCCGTGGATTGGTTTCCTGGGAAGATTTTACGGTCTTTGAAACTCTATTAAAGAGGCCCGATGCCGATTATTGGATGGCTTTCCAATATTTCGATGTGTAAGTACAGTTCTTTCAGTGCAATGTGTATATTTTTATGACTCGTGGCATAGTGACAATTCCGGATATATCGATTATAATGAATTCAAAACCGTTTTCTCCGCCAACCTTGGACCGGACGCGATACCGTTTGATTTTGACTGGTTTGCATGACCCCTATCGTTCTCAATGAGCTTATGTCAATGATATCCTTACAGTGATTGGATTAACCTATACCTTGGAAAGAAGAACGGAGCTCATGTTTTGGGATGTCAGTCGTATTTTACTGATTTTCCTGACCTTTTACTTACATATTCTTGCACAGATAATGAGTTCACTCAACTGATGAAGGGCTTGCAGGGCGAGCGCCTCCGCCAGGCTTTCAAATACCTAGATAACGATCAGGACGGATTTATTAGACCAGAAGAGTTCAAAAGAATTATTCTAGTGCGTACCATTTTAATTGACTTGACTCGATGGCCTTGCTAACCAACCTCTTCCAAGGAAATTGCTGGGCATAAACTATCAGATGCGGTTATAGACAGGCTGCCTACTCTGTGTGCATTGAGCCCAGGCCAGCGTATATCTTACTCGGAAGTTGTTGCCTTCCATAATGTCATTAGAGGTATGTCCTAGGAATTTCTCTCATATAGTGATTGCGCTTACTTTCGATTCTTCAACCTAGAAATGGATATGGTAGAGAGGTATTCAATTGAACCTTCGTTGTATCACAAAACATAGAGTTAATCTCTCTCTCTCTCTTGCATAGGATAATTCGCGAGTCCACTGCAAAAAGCAAAGATGGACGCATAGACCAAACCGATTTTCTAAACCACGCCGCATCCACCTCCCGTTATTCTTTATTCACTCCTATGGAAGCTTCCATCATTTTCCATTTCGCTGGACGAGGAGTTGCTACACAGAGGCTCGCTCTAATTGACTTCGCACAGCTATTGGATCCACGTTGGAGGCCCCCTCACCATGAATTTGTTGAGCAGACACCGCACAAGGAGTCTTTTATCCAGAGCTTCCTCCATTCTTCGTATAACTTTGTGCAAGGAGGTGAGTACATGAAGTTCCTAAAACTTGGTGTATCATGTTGGAGTCTGGTTAAACAAATTTTGTAGGTCTCGCTGGGGCAGTTGGCGCCACTATTGTCTATCCTATCGACATGGGTAAGTGACTACCGTATTACAAGAACGTAACTGATTATCTGCGTAGTCAAGGTACGACTGGATCTCTTGCGTGTTTCTATCTGATTAAAACTTTGTAACCTAATACTCTGTAGACTCGGTATGTTCCAAACGTTTATCTCCGAACAACAAGCTTATACACTTGTATATCAGGATGCAAAATCAAAGATCAACGGTGGTTGGGCAGATGCTGTACAAGAACAGTATTGATTGTGCCCAGAAAATCTTCAGAAACGAAGGTTTCCTTGGCTTTTATCGTGGTCTAGGTCCCCAGCTTGTGGTAAGGGTAATGGACGGATGTTGGGGGATGAGCGCTAAAAGTCGCTTGTTATATAGGGTGTAGCTCCCGAAAAGGCCATCAAATTGACCGTAAATGACTTGATACGTGGACGGGCAATGGATCCTGAAACAGGAAGAATTAAGCTCGGATGGGAGCTGGTGGCGGGTGGTATGGCAGGAGGCTCTCAAGTTGTACGTCGCACTCCGGACACGCGGTTATGCATAGCCTGATCTATCAATAGGTCTTCACGAATCCTTTGGAAATCGTGTAGGTTTTTTTTTAATACTGCGGAGCGGTAAACTCAAATATCTATATTCAGGAAAATCCGGCTTCAAATACAGGGTGAAGCTGCCAAAGTTGAAGGAGCTGTTCCGAAAGGCGCTATTCACATCATCCGCCAATTGGGCATTCTTGGATTGTATAAGGGCGCTATTGCGTGTCTGCTTCGCGATATTCCATTTTCTGCCATTTACTTCACAGCGTACTCTCATTTGAGAACTGACGTTTTTGAGGATGGGTACAATGGGAAACGCCTGTCTTTCCTGGAAACATTGTCTGCAGCTGCTATTGCGTATGTCTTTTATATTCTTCTTGATGAAGATTTGACTTTACTGATGATAATGTCAGTGGCATGCCTGCGGCTTATCTTACCACTCCGGCAGGTGGGATTCCATCTACTCCTCACCACAGCCTCCGTGATGATCTCATCGCTTGCACCACTTAGATGTTGTGAAGACCAGATTGCAAGTTGAAGCACGCAAGGGACAGACTCACTACTCTGGGCTGAGGGATGCATTCGTGAAGATCTGTAAGTCATATAATCCTTAGAGGTGCATTACATCGCTTTATCTATTCTTATAGATCGAGAGGAGGGATTCCGTGCGCTCTTTAAAGGCGGACCCGCTCGTGTAATCCGAAGCAGTCCACAGTTCGGATTCACGCTTCTTGGTGAGAATTGAGATACCCATCCATCTTATGCGCACGTTACTCATGGACACAATCACAGCATATGAGACATTAAAGGATGTTGTAAGTCAAACTATTTTTATCAACTCGTCGCAGTTAACCAACGTGCTCTTCCATTCGTCGCGGCTTAGCTACCCGTAAGTGGCCTACAACTCTTGGCAATATTGAGTTTCTCAGCCAATTCACTCTATAGTATCCCTGGCAAGAGAAACCGGTCAAGATGGAGACCGCACTCACCTCTCGTCCAGATGAATTGTCTAAAGTGCGGGCGAGAAACGCGCTCAAAATCTTGTTGGATGTGCACGGTGACTTTGGACGTCGGGCAGGAGCCTTTGCGGGTAAACCGTTGTCCTTGTCCAATCCAAGGCTGTCCTCATCATGATTGGGCGGATGAAATTAGTTGTATACATGTTGATATCTGTAGTAAATTTATTATAAAATGTTCTGTTTTCGGAGAACCAGTTAAACTTATAGAGAGATTGAACCGGGTAAAATCCAGGATTCACTTGCATAGAGACCCATCAGCAAAAATGTCACTACCGAGATCTCCTTGAGCTTCATCCGAATGGCTGTTGATGAGGAACATGATGAGGCATGCCAATGGTTGCGAGGTTGGTACCAGTCCTGTGGGAACTGGTGACCGGTTGACCGATCAGGCAGCAATCACTCAAATACAGAGCCCTCAATATTCTCTTTTCCCTTACCCCCTCCCTCCTCTTCGTTCTTCGTTCTTCGCTTTTTTCGTTCTCTTTTTTCTTTTTTAGCGGTAAATCACATATTCAGCTCCCTCCATGTCTTTCTAATACTAATCATCCTCCAGCTTGCCGCTTTTACCAGCTGCTCGTCGCACGATCGCGTCCCATTAACTGCAAGACAGTCAACGCCAGCGTAGACCGCTTACACATCCCTCCTTTTCGACTTCGCAGAAAATCCTTTTTTAGAAACCTTTATTGCATCTTGCAGCACCACTTTCTTTACTTTTAAGTCATCATGAAGTCAATAATCTTTGGTTTGTCCCTTGTTAGCGCTGCTGTCGCTCAAGTCAGCGTTCTGGGAATGTCCATGGTCCCCATTGATGCCTCTGGCTCACCGGCTGCTTCGTCAAGTGGAGCTTCCGTCACGCCAACACCTACACCTACAGATGGAGGAAATGGAGGAGGGTACGGAGGAGCTGCTCCCTCAGTTCCGACAACAGCCCCATCCGTTGGGGAGGACTTTTACTCATACATGCCGTACTCCTCGTACCAGAGCGGAGGATACAAAACTCTTAACTGCGGTTATGGTTATTCGAAGCAGTCAGATGGTTCTTGTCATAGAGAATCATGGGTGCGTCCATTATTTTCAAATTATTACGAGCTTTTTTCTAAAAAGCAATCATTATTTCCCAATTAGTACACGGAAACTTTCGATTCGTGCTACGCTACAACGATAATCAATGTCAACAACAAGTGAGCATTTCCTTTCAACCCATTCTACTGTTGAATTTAAGCAATTATCCTTGTAGCAACTGCGGCAGCTATGGCTATGGTTATGATAACAACTACGGTTACGGATACAACAGTGAAGGATACAACAGTGTCTCAACAGTAACGGTGACCGCTACTCAGACACAGGTAACTTTCATTTACTGTCATATAGAGTGGGCCTGTTAAAAATTTATGATAGGTGTACACCCAGACTGTCCCTACGACAATTACCATGCACGAGACAGTCACCCAAACCATGACTGATATCCAACAGGTCACCCAAGTAGTTACCTCGATCGAAGTTATGCCAACTACTCGCATCTGGGTGTCGACTGAAATTATCGACAACACCAAGACTGTTGAAAGGACGCACACCGCCACCGAGACCATGACCCAGACCAATATCTACACGCAGACAGCCACCATGACCGACACTGCTACTGAGACTCTTAGACAGACCATGACCGACTTCGTCACCAAGACTCAAATTAGTACCGTCGTTGTGCCCACGACATACACCAAGGTCTGGGTCAGCACCGAAGTGATCGATAGGGTGAGTCCCCGAAAGAAAAATGTAAATGTAAAAATGGATTGCTCATTCAAATCTACCTCATAATAGACCAAGACCGTTGAGCACACAATGACTGACACCGTCACTTCGTCTTTCACTTCCGTCCAAACCGCCACGAAGACCGAGACGATGACTGACATGGTCACCGTTACCCAAGTTAGCACTTACGTCCAGCCCACCACCATTGTTTCTGTGTGGAAGGAGACCAAGACTATTGACAACGTGAGTTTCATCTGCATCAGACTTCCCTCTGTTCGACTGATATTGATAAAAATATCCAGACAAAAACTCTTGTCAATACCATCACGTCTACCAAAGTCATGGACCAGACCTTCACTGCTACTGCAACAGTCACCTACCTGTCAACCTCGACAGCCACAGCCACGGCTACTACTACTGAGATCCAACAAGTCATGAACACTGGCCTCACTGAGTGCCTCGGAAAGTGCAAGTCCAAGTACTGGCTCACCCAAGGCAACAGCAACGGCTACACCTATGCTTCCCCACCAGCTGCCACCACCACCTCTGGCTCTTACGGTGGAAGCTACGGCGGTTCCTCCAGCAGCTACGGCGGCTCCTCTGGTAGCTACGGCAGCTCCTCTGGTAGCTACGGCGGTTCCTCTGGTAGCTACGGCGGTTCCTCTGGCTCCTACGGATCATCTGGTTCTTATGGGTCAAGTGGATCGTCCAGCTCAAGTGGAAGCTCTGGCTCCGGTTACTAAAGGAGCTGTAGGTTAAACCCAGTTCTGTGCTTTCCTGTCCTTGCAGG
>Ga0247779_1000422_pt1 | contig 27466 bp, 41 predicted proteins | sample UWRJL221509R5_FD_179925 | JGI IMG/M metagenome (GOLD analysis project Ga0247779, IMG submission 179925) | Plant litter microbial communities from Arlington Agricultural Research Station in Wisconsin, United States - UWRJ-L221-509R-5 | ecosystem: Environmental > Terrestrial > Plant litter >...
TAGGAAAAACAACCGTAGCCCGATATTACGCTAAATTCCTTTCGTCGGTAAAAGTCACACCTGGTGATGAGTTTATCGAGACAACAGGTGCCAGGCTAGCGCAGGAATCTGTCAAAGGGGCGAAAGACTTGGTTGAAAAAGTGATCAAGGCCGGCGGCGGGACCATTTTCATAGATGAGGCTTATCAGTTCACGAATGGCAACAACCATGAAGGACCTGCAGTCCTCGACTTCCTCCTGGCAGAAATGGAGAATAATGTCGGCACTGTCGTCTTCATCTTGGCCGGTTACAATAGGGAAATGGAGAAATTTTTTGAACACAACCCAGGTCTTAAGAGTCGTGTCCCTTACGAATTCAGGTTCGCCGATTACGAAAATGAGGAGCTTATGTCTATATTGGAGGACATGATCGCGAAGGACTACCAAAACCGCATGAAGGTGGAACAAGGCATCAGAGGTCTTTATGGAAGAGTTGCCATTCGTAGATTAGGAAGGCGTCGAGGAAAACCTGGATTTGGCAATGCGAGAGAACTGCAGACACTCTTCTCTCATATCAAAGAGAGGCAAGCCATTAGGTTAACTCGAGAACGTAGAGATGGCAAATACCCTAACGATTTTTACATGACCCGGGAGGATTTGATTGGGCCAAATCCTGCCGACGCCATCAAAGAGAGCAAAGCATGGACTACCTTGCAAAGTATGATCGGTCTCCAATCCGTCAAAAGCTCCGTGAAAGGCCTCTTCAGCTTGATTGAAGAAAACTACCAGCGTGAGTTAACGGAAAGCGAGCCAATGGAGATGTCGCTTAATCGCGTGTTTCTTGGTTCTCCTGGTACTGGAAAGACGACAGTGGCAAAGCTATACGGTCAGATTCTAGCCGATATAGGCCTCCTCAGTAATGGAGAAGGTAAGTTTCATGGATCAACATGGATTTCTGGTGTTTGAAGCCTTATTATTTAGTTGTGAGCAAGAATCCTTCGGATTTTGTTGGGGCTGTGCTCGGAGCTTCAGAGAGCAACACTAAAGCCATATTAGCAAATTCGATTGGGAAGGTCCTGATTATTGACGAGGTGAGTATGCGAGAATTGTTTAACGGAGGCAAAATTCAGCAACTCTACAGGCTTATATGCTGTACGGCGGTGGGACCAATGATGGGCAACAAGGAGGTGGTTCAAGCTCAAATCAATTCAAAACCTCAGTCATCGACACTATCGTCGCGGAGGTCCAGAACGTGCCAGGAGAAGATCGTTGTGTCTTGTTATTGGGCTACAAAGACCAAATGGTTGAAATGTTCCAGGTAAGCTTGCTAACGTGATGGCTGTGTAATTTTGTTACTGGGGCTAAATGTATATAATTCATCTGTTATCAGGACGTCAATCCTGGCTTGTCTAGAAGATTCAAGATTGAAGACGCATTTACCTTCGAAGACTTCAGTGAAGCCGAATTGCAAACCATTCTGGAGCTCAAATTAACGCAGCAGGATCTCGCCGCTACCGATCAAGCGAAGAAGATTGCCCTGGAGCGGCTCAGCCAGATGAAAAAGCGGCCTAACTTTGGCAACGCGGGTGAAGTAGAAAACATCATTACGCAGGCCAAAGCCCATGCTGTCGCAAGGAGGGCCCAAATTCCTGTGTCAGGAAGAGATCCCAATATCACATTTTTACCAGAGGATTTCGATCCGGAATGGAACCGTGCGGCCACAGCATCTGCAAATCTTATCAAACTTTTCAGCGATGTCATTGGCTGCGACGATATCATTCAGAGGCTAGAAAATTATCAGAAGATCGTGCAAACTTGTCGAGACACAGATATAAATCCGCAAGATCTTATCCCAACTAACTTCGTGTTCAGTGGCCCACCAGGTGAATAAAATAGCTTTGTTTTACAAAAATATTTTTATTGATTCCTTTTTCAGGAACGGGAAAGACAACAGTTGCTCGGAAACTAGGGCAAGCCTTTTACAACATGGGAATGCTGGGAACTAGTGATTTCATTGAATGTTCTGCAACAGACCTCGTTGGGCAATACGTTGGGCAAACGGGACCGAAGACAAAGAAACTATTTGAAAAAGCACTCGGCAAGGTTCTTTTCATCGACGAGGCATATCGCCTGAGCCAAGGTCATTTTGCTCAAGAGGCAGTAGACGAACTCGTGGGACTGCTAACCCACCCGACCTTCAAGTCCAAGCTCATTGTCATTCTTGCCGGATATGAGAAAGACATGAATCACTTGATGTCGGTTAATACGGGCCTTTCCAGCCGATTCCCAGAGCAGATATTCTTCAATAATATGGATGCTGACAGTTGCTTGAAAGTAATCGACGGCGAGTTGCAAAAGATGAAGGTGACCATTGACAACAAAGACTCAGTCACCTCCGAGATGAAGGAAATGATTCGTGACTTGTCAGAACTGCCGGATTGGGGGAATGCTCGAGACATGGTTACTGCATCCAAGGCGATGATCCAGAAAGCGTTGTTGAACCAGCCGCCTCGAGTCCTTTCCGGAGAGGATGTTTTGAATGAGCTTCGGAAAATCTTGGAAAATAGGCAAAGGAGATCGAAAATCGCACCGAGCACTCGTCGTGTGATGAATCTACCGGTTCAAAGCTTCACTCGCGACCCTCAGCCACCTCCGTCTCTCGCTACATCCTCTCAGCCAACACCCCCCGCTAACGCGGCATCTCCACCTGAACCCGCATCTCCCAATCACAATCACAACGTAGCCGGAAACAGCAGAACTCGGGGTGGACGCGGAGGTGCCGGTCGTGGTACTCATCAAAGGAATCAATCAGGCCGTGCTGACGCGCAAACTGAGGGTGAGGTACAACGCGATGCCGGTGTTTCTGATGCCATATGGCGGCAAATGAAGGCAGCAAAACACGCAGCTGAGGCAATTGAACGGAATGCCAACAAAGAGATAAAGAGACTTCAGGCAGAAGCAGTGGCCCAGAGAAAGCAGGAACAAGAAAATAAAAAACGTGTTGCCGATCTGCGCCGAGCGGAGGCTGCTGAAAGAGACGCCGCTCAGCGTGCAGAATTACTACGTCAGAGGGAGGAAGCCAAGTTGAAAGAACTTGCAGCGCGAGCTGAAAAGGCTAGAATTGAAGCAGTGCTTCGTGCCAAACGAGAAGAAGAACAACGGCGCAAGGCACAAGAAGAGCGAGCTCAGCAAAAACTTCGAGAGATGGGAGTGTGCCCTGTTGGCTTTCACTGGATAAAGATGGGGTCGATATATCGTTGTGCAGGGGGCAGCCATATTGTTTCCATAGATAGACTCGGGTTGTAGTTATTATTTGTGTACCGGTAGTATATCTCATGGTGATGGAAAGAAACTGTTATTCTTGGTGCGCGACTGAAAATTAGCGGGAAAATGTCACACGGCCTCAAGACGACCCTCTCTTTCCTTCTTCCATCTTAGAGTGAGACAAACTCTGGCGTCGCCCCTTCTAGAGACCGTCGGAGACCTTCTATATATTAACGTCTACACTTTCTAATGGAGGACGACGACTATGAGTCTCTACCATCGAACGCAGGACTTGCGGTGTGTATTTTCGTGACACCTTAATAACAAAACTCAGTCTCTGCGCGTAGGTCAACATGCTGGCTGGAGCACTTGTAAGAATTAATAAATTTCTCCAACTCTAAGGCCATTATATCTCAATCAATCCAGGCTGGCATTTCCGAGCATGCTGTGATGTACCCCGTAGATAGTATAAAGGTTAGTCTGGTTTGCGGCGCAGTCGGTTTACTCGCGCTCATGTTCTGCTCGATTTTTTTCAGACACGAATGCAGGTTTTTGCCACGTCTCCCGTTGCCGTATACAGTAGTGTTGGAAACGCGTTCTCGAGGATAGCATCGACTGAAGGCATCCGGGCCCTATGGAGAGGGGTCTCCTCTGTGATTCTTGGTGCTGGTCCAGCTCATGCAGTTCATTTCGGAACATTAGAGGCTGTAAAAGAACTTGCTGGTGGGAACGAAGCAGGGAATCAATGGATAGCAACTTGTAAGCGCCCCATCTGAGCCATCCCGTTGGTGTTTGACTTTTTTCTTTTAGCCCTGGCAGGAGCATCCGCTACGATTGCCGCTGACGCTTTCATGAACCCATTCGATGGTACGGAATCCATAACAATACGTTAAAAAGTACAGTTTATCCTCATTATCTCGATAGTCGTCAAACAAAGAATGCAGGTTCACAAGTCGCAATTCCGATCAATCTGGGTCTGTGCAAGCTCTGTTTACCGCGCAGAAGGCATAGGTGCCTTCTACGTTTCATACCCGACTACCTTGGCTATCACAATTCCTTTCAATGCTATCCAATACAGTGTATACGAACATGTCAAACGCTTTATGAACCCACGAAACGAATATTCACCGCAGTCCCACATCATTGCGGGCGGCATTGCTGGAGCTGTCGCCGCAGCTGTGACAACACCTCTGGACGTGGCAAAAACTATCTTACAGACACGAGGAGCCTCTTCGGAAGCCGATATTCGAAATGTTAAAGGGATGGGCGACGCTTTCCGCGTAATTTGGGCAAGAGACGGTCTCAAGGGTTTCGGACGAGGGTTGACGCCTAGGGTGTTAACCATAATGCCTAGCTCTGCTCTATGCTGGATGTCTTACGAGTTTTTCAGTTCGTGACCTTTTCTGACTCGCATTAAAATATACACACGCTGACCAGGTTCTTCCAGAGGCCGCTATTCGAACGGACTAATGATGAGAAGGGGAATCATGTTATAGGGAATCTCACTTGCCATTGCTGCTATACCGTAACCGATCTGCTGTTAGAATCTTCCACACGCACACATCCTTACTAGTGTATTTGCGCTCAGCGCTGTATATGATACATACACTACGTCGCCAACATAATAAATTTCACTAATCGCGCACACGTGACGTCCAGATATTCAACAAAGTGACGATTCGCAAATTTCTCTGTAGCATACGGTGATGTCGTCAAAGTCCAGCCTTTATCTTCTGTCGCTTTTCGTCTCATCATGTCTCGTTTTTTTGTCTATCGCTCTCTATTCACAGCAAAGTAAAACCGCTCTTCATGCGTGTTCATCGAATGCAACCACCTTTTACAACACCGTCGACAATACTTCGGACGCCGCTAATTCTCACAGTGATTCATCTTTATTGGATACATATCATCTAATGGACTCGCTTTTTACACTGGATCAATACTCTTTGCCTTTACAATCAACGAAAGCTATATTGCCTGTCGTGACTGAATCTATAGAACGTCTTCGTGATCGTATCGCAGCGTTTCTCAGTCCTCAACCATATGTTCTGGAGGTCGTCATCGTATGTCCTAATGCGATAATATCTCGAGTTCGAACTATTCTCCATGACGCTTTACTTCCTCTGGGACCTGGAATAGATCATCCTGATATAACACTACGTCCATCGCACAGCTCATCTGATTTGCTCTCAATTGTTTTGGAGACTGCATCTGAATTTACTACCGAGTGGGCTTTGATTGTAGACGATACAGGCTTGGCGGACAAGTTATACACGTCTTGGCTACAGACTCAGGATATCTCGGCGCCATCCGTCTCTTTCCAAGGGCAGCAAGCAACACTTGAAAAGAAACCACCAACGTGGGACAAATACCCGGCCAATTATTTTCGCCCGCCTTTTCTTTTCCCCAGCAACCTAGTCCGATCCTTCCGGGAGTCCTGGGACATATCTGGTCATGCCTCTTGGAAAGACTTCATCTTGTACATGACAATGTTATCCTCAGTGCGAAACGCAGGCCCATCTCTGGTTGACTCAAGTACCCCATCTCACTTACCTGTACCTGTCTCAGTCCCAGGATGCCACTTGGACAAAAATGTGTCTGGTCATTGGGAAATGATACTAGATTCACCCTCTCCCGTTAACATATCTGATGACAAGCAACGTGAAGTGCATCCCTCTCCCGGTTCCCGGTTTCTGTTCTTTTTGCCCGACAGCAAGGATCTACAGAGTCTCCTAGGTCTTGTATGCGCGATGAAGATTCCAAGCAGCAAGTCATTCCCTATAGACATCGTGATTTATGATGAGCGGGATAAAATGTTTGCGACGAATGACGGAGAAACGCACTTCATTGAAGGCGATGGGTGTAGGATCGAGTATGAAGTTGTAACTATTTATTCAGCATTTCCACGTAGTACTGAGTCGTTCCGGGATAAGTGGGCTTTGGATTACAGAATTTCTGTGGGCGTCGTCTTTTTATTAGATGTGAATGACGCAATAGTTGCTTGCTTAACCGGACACTCAGGCAAGTCTGTGTTCCCCGAAGCGACTTTCGTTAAAGTACCCCCGTCCGACTTGGATCAGGTGCTGTGGATGTCAACTTTGTCAATGCGAGCATGGAAAAGTATTTGCTTTTACTACTCCGTCTCTGTCCTTATTCTTACCTGCAACTTGTTTTGACGTTCAGATTGGCATGTGCCTCAGATAGATATCACAATCATCACCAAAGATCGACCGCACTCGCTCAGGCGTCTCTTGAAGTCGTTATTGTCTGCGCGTTATTTTGGTGATTTTGTAACCCTTCGAGTGAATGTGGAGCAAGATTGTGACGCAGAAACCTTGAACATCGTTGAGAATGTTGTCTGGCCATTTGGCCCTGTTTTCATCCATCGGAGAGTCATACATGGGGGATTGCTCCCCGCTGTTGTGGAATCTTGGTATCCTCAGGGAAATCATTCTTACGGGTTACTTCTGGAAGACGATGTAGAGTTGTCACCACTTTTCTACGCGTGGATAAAGATGACTGTTCTACAGTACAGGTGCTTGGCGCTATCTCTGTCTTCTTTATCCAACGACCAACTCACATGCCGATTCGTAGATATAGTGAAAACAGCCTCAAAACGTATAAGCTTTTTGGTATAAGTTTATACCAACAGAAATATTTGGAACTTCCACTCAATGGACGTCAGCAGTTCAGCCCCCGGTCATTATTTTCCAGAGCAGGTTTACGGAATGTAAATACCCCATATGTTTCACAAGTGCCTTGCAGTTGGGGAGCGGTGTACTTCCCAGAGCACTGGAGAGAGTTCCATGATTATCTGTCTCTCCGTTTAACAGAGACTGTCATGACACTAGACACAGAAGTTGTCCCAGGAGTTCGGTCAAACTTTTGGTCCAAGTCCTGGAAGAGATTCTACATCGAATTGGTATACCTTCGTGGGTACGTCATGCTATACCCGAACTACGAAGATTTTTTGTCCTTGTCGACAAACCACTTGGAAGTTGGCTCGCACGTCAAAGTTCGGTCAAAAGAGAAACGGAATCTCTTCCTTTTACCCCTAGTCCCACTTTCTGAACCTCAGGGTCCGTGCAAACTGCTCGACATGCCCGACCAAACTCTTCCCGATTTTGACGCATTACCTGTGCTTAATCTCATCGGTTCTATTACAACCTTTGACGAAATTTCGGTAGATGGCGAAGTAAGACGTCTCCATCTCCTAAACTGCACTCATGCCGCACATGTGTATAACGTAAAATCCCTCATGTGCATTACCGTACCACTGGGTGCGGGTGATTGAAAAAAAAAAGTATTTAGATGGAAGTAAAAGAGATATAGACATGGATACTGTATTATCCAAGAGGTCGAAAGCATTACACAGCGATTTGAGAACTATCTAAGTTGACAGCATGCAAGAAGAGGTTGACGTTTGCCAATTTGGTTTGTCGCTCGTCTTCGTCGTGAACCCAACCTTTGTTGACCCTGACGATATTGTCGAGGATTTTTTCACGCAAGGTTCCCACCAAAACGTGGTGTTGCTCATTTGTTCCATGAAGGGCCAAAGCTGCAAGGAATTGCCAGACAGGTTGGTCAACGATATCAGTGGGTATGGGGTGATTTTCAGGATCTGGGTTGACAATTCGGTATGAAGGAAAGAGTAGAAGAAGGTTAGGTGCCAAAAGTTGGAAAAGATGATTGAACATTAAACTCCTGCGTATACATTAACAAAAAAGGAGTCAAATATAACTCTCAAGATTACAAATAGAAACATACCATTGTTGTGCTTCCTCTCGTGTATTCACCTCTTCGGGTATGTTGGTTTGTTTTATGACAGCAACCCGACTTAAGAAAAGTGTCAAGAGCGCCAAACCAGGCTACAACGAGTGAATATACCAATCAATGAATGGAACAATGTACAGGACGTGGCTACGTACCCGTGTCTGTGCAACAGCGGCGATATCACTGCGATCCAGCAACAATCCCAGTAGACCTGTTACTAGACGAAGATTGGCGACTGAGATGACAGGCAAGATACTTTGCATAACGCTGCCCAAGAAGGCCTGAGTTTGCCGTTCCATGTCAGATCTTTCGACGGTATCCTGGATCGAATCCAGAATAGGCGCATGCTTAACAACATCCAACTGGCTGAAACAAGCGACAAGCAAGGTTAAGAGAGTGAGCATGCGCTGACTGGTGAGGAGCCGTGTCAGTCGAGGCAGAATTCTTTTCCCTTTGGTGGGTGTCAAAAGAGAAATAAAAGGATGTGGATCACTTGACAAAACGAATTAATACAGTCAACCTCTGGAAAATCAGGTTGCATACCTGGTCTCAAGAGGAACCATGACTCGTAATTCATTCCAAAGATTATCCACGAGACTGTCGTGTTCTCGGGTCCTGTCAGAACAATAAATAGGTACTCTCAAATAGTGAGGTAGTGACTGGACTTACCAGTCCTCGGAGGCTTCGATATCTTCAGGCGAGGGTTGATCCCGTCGGAGCTGTTCAACTTTCAAGACGGCATCATATAGCTCCTCGAGTATAACCAGCACTTTTCTTTGAGAAAGAGGTTCCTTTCTGACAAGGTTATCAGTCTAGATATTCTTGTAAGTAGATCATCAAGTGTGAATATGCAATGTTAATACTTCAGCCGCAAGGCCCAAAGCCGCACGTCCTAATTTAGCTGCCTCCTTCGCAGCGCCTTCCTGTTGAACGGTGCTCTTACTAATGTGGAGGTTGGCAGTAGCGTGTGATAAAGTCGGGGACGCCCCAGCACCGGCGTCGACTTGCAGGAGTTGCCGAGGTGCTGCTTTATAACTCCTCCCAGAAGTCTTGCCTAAAGCACCTTGCAGACTGTGTATAGCTGCATAAATGGTTAATATGAACCATTCACTACATGAAATGGAATGACATACCATGCAAACCCTTTTCCTCTTCTCTTTTCCTCGCATTACTGACAATCCGCTCAACCTGTTGTTCCATACGCTGCATAGCACTTGGCCTCCTGTTACCACCCTTAGGAGCTAGTCCCAAACCTATCCCTCCGCCAGAACCGAACTTCAGAACACGTTCGTCCTGGGATTGTAGTCCCATCCTTGAACGCAAGATAGCACCGTAGACTTGAGCATAGAAATCATCGGCATAAGGATCCTGGGTCACAAGCTGGGAGACTTGAATTCGAGTGATGAAGTCCTTGTCTGATTGAGTCATAAGATCATTGTAACGAGCCTTAACACGCGAAGTCAGTCGAATTCGAGACCAGCAAGATAATAACGAACCATATGTGCGATTTTGGCGGCCTTTCGACGGCGTTTCTCTTCCATCTTTTCAGCTTCCACGATCTTTCTCATGGCTTCGGCTCTCAGAGCTTCTTGTTCCGCTTGAGATGCCCCTTGCAGGTCTCGAGAAAAGTCTGGACGAGCTATATCTGCGAGCAGCCTTTGTTGCATTTGAACATTCTGTGGCTGGTAAGACTGCAAGCGAACTTCGTCTTGCTGTGACATGGGGTACGGCAGGTTTGCAACGGCAGGAGATTGTGGTCGCTGTCTACGATATTGTTGCTGTTGCTGCTGCTGGAGAAGGAGGAGCTGTCGTTCTTGGGCCTGCAAAAGCTGGGCAGCTTGTTCTCTGTCATGCGAATCGTTCTGGATGAAGTTGGGAGTGCGGCGAGAACCATAAGGTGATTCAACCCTGGCCCTTTCCATGTTCATTGCGAGAAGGCGACGCTCAACTTCCTCTAGCCTTAGTTGCTCCTCAATTTCCAACAAACGTTGTTGTTGCTGTTGATCATGTTGTTGCTGAAGAAGCAATAATTGACGTTGATGTTCAAGGAATCGAGGGGATTGAGAAGAGGGGATCATACGTGGTGGAGGAGTCCTTTGTTGTTGCAACTGCTCTCTTTGCTGCAGCATGAGCCTTTGAAGCTGTTGTTGTTGTTGTTGTTGCTGCTGCTGATGTAACTGCTCTTGGTACAACTGTTGCTGTCTTATCTCTTCCGCACGTGAGCGTTGAGCTTGCTGTTGCTGTTGCAGAAGCTGCTGCTGCTGTTGTTGAAGCAAACGCTGTTCCTGCTGAATCATGTACTCTCGTTCTCTCTCCCGTTGACGAGCTTGTTGCGCGTTTGCTAGCATTTCTGCCTCTATTTCTTGAAGAGTCCGAGGTTTCTGTTGGGCCTGTCCCATGGTATGATCGATGACAGGGGAAGCATTACCAGCGAAGGGGGAAAATCTCGACGAAAGGGATTGAGCTGGGGCAGGAGAAGCACGAGGAACATCGCCGATACGACTGGCACCATTCGAGCGTGGCAGAACAGAGAAAGTAGACTGATCGTGCCATATTGATTCCAGGGAATTTGGGGGGACGGTTCGAGCTAGACATTGGCATATATTCTAACAGCATATTTGAGAGTGAACAAAGAGACAACACACCGTTCTGCTGCGATTGTGTGGCACTGTGCTCGAGAGCAGGTCTTCTGTCCTCCTGTCGCTGAAATTGCTCCTGACGGACATCCGGCGTGCGCTGTGGCTGACGAGTATGGTCGGGATAGGCATGAAGGGGATCAGGAAGAGTGGACTGGGAGAAATCAAAGTCCTTTCCTGATAAAGTTCAGAATCTAGTTGTAGATAGAAACAATGATTAATCACCAATCTGACCAACGGACCCAAAGGTCTCGTCATTCAAGTCGTCTCTGCCTTCTTGCAATGCATCACCCAGTCCATCGTAACTTTCTTCGCCCCAAGTGTACACAGCGAGGTCTTCTGGATGTTCTTGCCGGTCTCTCTCAAGGTCGCGCTCTGGCAGACCGAAGAAAGACATAATCGGGACATGCAGAATGCGGAGAACGACGAGCTCGAGTTTTTGAAATCAATGCATAAGCTCAACCAAACATGTGCAACGCGCGTCATAATCTAATCTAATCTAGGTACCTACACTTCAGCCAAAAAATCCAACAGCGTACTGGCACTCCATGCCTGCGTGGGACATGAATCATGGCAAAACGTTCCATTCTCGTTCGTCAACTCGGGAAGACCTCTCCAAGGATCCTTCTCGACGTGTGCCTTCGCCGCAAGCAAGAGCTGGTGCAGGTAGTGTAGCGTGTACTTGCGGTCCTCCTTACCCAATCCTGCCTTTGTATCAAAGTGAAGATATGCTCGCAAAAAGAATCCAAGAGGCCATCCCCATTCAGGTCCCTTTTAAATGCATATAAGCTATCTGAGTTGATGGACCATTGACAACTTACATTGTGGTAATTCAACCCTTTGGCCACTGAGGGATCGTTGGAATCGTTGGAATTATCATAGCTTGGCCGGTATTGCAAATCTTGTGGATCCAAGGTCTTCATTCCAATCGGACCTCGAAGGACCTTATCTGCCAATTGTAAAGCCCCCAAAGCATGCTTCTCATCGAACATTTCCGGAGCAACGGCCATGGCAATGGGGAAGTTGCATCTTAATTGGTAATCTGCCCACTCATGACCTGCACCAGATCCGAAGACGTCCTTGTAGATGCCACGACGATTGACAAGGCTTGATTTCACTCTGTAGTTACGATCGGCAGCAGGGTCTTGACAGGCCAGTTAATATCGACAGCCTGTTAAGTTTTATTTCGACTCACCTAAAGGCACATAGTAACAATGTTCAAATGAGTGCTGGATCAGGTTAGACCATTCCTCGTACGTCACTAGACGTCTTTTGCCCTTGACTGTATCACTCCATCAAGCACTATACGCATAATTGAAATGGACCAAAAACTCACTTTCGGCCTGGACCCCTTTGAACGGGAATTTACCTTTGCTTGACAACTCATTCAACCAACGGAGCGTACTCTTGAGCAAACCCGTGATCTCTATTGGAGCTCCATCCCTCGGTGTGCCAGGAACGCCTTTAGTGCCGGCTTTGGTCGACTCGCCCATTTTGTCCATCCAGGTCCCGCAGTTGTGTCGATTTCCACCCAAGATCAACCCAGTCTCCCAATCGACGCAAATATCAATGTTGAAGCCCTCCTCTTTCATTTGCATGTCGAGACCAGGACCTGCATTATATTCACGGAAGTGAATGCCATCCGCGTGTCTTTGAAGTATCTCTTGGATAATTTCTGCGATACTACTTGATGAGCTATAGGCGCGAGGATCGTCCCAAGAGACCCAAGTATCGTCAGGAGGGAAACGTTTCTTGACTTCTTCAGAAAGAATATGAAGGCCGTCAGGAGCACTTTTTGCATAGTCTTGGATATTCTGAAGCATCCACCAGGGTGAATCGCGCGAATTGTACCTTGGGCTTCTTATCGAGTCCAACAAATTAGGGATAAGTCCATGCTTCAACGTAGAAGCAAAGGCGAGGATATGTTTACGTGCTCCTTCGTAATTGCCGGTCGTCAAAAATAGTCCGCCAAGAGAAATGAAGACATCGCGTCCCCAGCATCTGGCCCATCCTGTGGTGAAGTGAGGAAGACCTGCTGCGAGAGAAGGCGTAGGTTGACTTGGGTCGAGAGATGCTGATTTTACCAAACCGTGCATTTGAACTGTGCATAATGCGAGATTTTGAGTAAAGTCATGCCCGGAAGAAATAAAGTCGGAACATTGTTCAATGACGGCTCGCCGAGAAGCTTTATAGGCTTCTGAAACTACGAGGGTAAAATATTTGGGCCGCATGTAGTTTGGAACAGCCTTTTCCACACGTTCAAATCTCTCCCTGAGCCAATCAGCTGGTTTAGCTAACTTAGGGAAAGTGGCTGTTTGCCTAGAGGGCAATTAGTATGCATGTCCAACCTTATCATGAGGTTTTTGTGACGCACTTGCTTAGCCGCTCGTGAACATAATGTAAGGCCCAGCTTCCCTCTCTCAAATGAGCACATAGTGGATGACCGAGATCATTATATCGCATTATATGTCTGAGATAGTGCATCCAACCCTCCAGACCACAGTAAACCAGTTTCCCCAGGCCTGGGACATCGTAGGCGCCGAATTGACCGTCAGTTGCGTCTCTTTCTTCGACATCTGAGCGATGTAAGATGACATTCAAGTCAACCAAGTCCACTTCACTGAACGCTTCCTGGGCTCCAGACGAGCAAAATTTATCCAGGGTTGGGTCGTATTGTTGTAGCTGCGTTTCAAATATCATGACGCTTCCTGGAGGGAAATATTCTGGGACAATAATTTCGGCATAGGAACCTTCATGGTCTAGTCCCTGTGGGACAATAATAGATTGTATTTCGTCCAGGCTCGCTGGAAGCCCTTTAAGAGTATCCGACGAAGTTGGTGTTTCTGTGGATTTGACATTGATCCGGGCGCCTAAAATGAACTTCGCCATTGTACGTCGTAATTTGATGGGATCAACTAGATCGAAAATATGAATAAAATGAAGCAAATGTCAAGGGAGTAACGGACTATGCCCTCTGTCTTTCCCTCCTTTCGAAAAGGCCGTATGAGCAACGAGAAGATAGCCCTTCTGAGTCACAGGTTGGACACGATGGAGAACAATGTACTGTTAGATGTCATGAATGAGATTGTGAGTAACGCAGACCAAATGAAGTCCACTGAAATGCAACGAACGTCATTTTCTTGATGTACGTGTCCCTGTTCGTACCCTTCAAGGACCATTTCGAGATGCAATTCATTCACGACCCGCTTGATTCGAGCAATACCGCTGGACTCTCCAAGGCCAGTCAACTCGTACTTTCGTTTCTCCTGGACCAAGTTCAGCAGTTTGGGATAAAGATCGTCGAAACCCTTTACACTCCCAATAGCGCAGTGGCTAAAGGCGACCAAAGCACCCGTTGATAAAGCATCTTCTGCTGAGCGCTTATCCAAAGGTGATTCATTGTCATGCGTCAAATCGTAGAGTAAAGCATGAGGAAGAGAACCATTGAGGGGTATCACGGACGCGGTCCTGATGGGTCCTTGACCAGTCGGACTGGGTATTTCTTCTTTGCTTACCATGCAGGCGCTATCCATGGATCCAATGGGTTTTCCTAGACCATGTCGATAGAGAAGTCTTGAAAATTCTTTAGGGTCCCATCCATTCCCACTCTCCCTTATCAAGCTGTTGATGCCTAACTCACGAACGAAGACAAGGTCCATATCTTCGTTTCCTGTAAACAATTCTGCGCAGACATAGAGATCAGGACAGACAACTCGTGCAGCGTCAAGCATACGTGTTCCGACCTCCAAAGGGGTCGAATGACAGTTATCAATTCTGAAACCGTCGAACGTTTCAGCCAACGAGGTGACATAGGAAGTCATGTACGACCACAGCCAAGGATTGTCAGACGGTTGAGAGCCATAACGCAGCTTTACACAGTCACTCCAGACGATAACTTCACGACGGAGATATGCTTTCGAGGGCAGAAGAGCAAAGTTCTGAAGCGGGTCTGCGTTCCAGATCCATCCATTATTGGCGAGAGAATAAACAAAGGGATCAGCGTCTGGTGAAGGGAACAATCGAGTAAAGTATGACTCGACGAGCGGGTTTCTAACCATGTTCAGTTGACGTCATAGCGATAAGAGATTCTGAATGAAGATTTCTTACTTTTTGTTTATTTCGCCAAGCTTCGGACCATGAGCATCAAGTCTCGTGTAATTTACTCGATTCTTAACACTCTCAATCGCTGCGTTGGTGTCTTCCTCCCATTCCCGGTAGAGAGGCACGTTCAAAACATCGACAACCTTGATCCATGCATCCACAAGGCTTTCAATACCCTTGGTGTCCACAAAAGCAGCTTGAACGAAACCCGCGGCGACTGAGCCGTCGACACGAACACCATATCTAGAAGCAAGCTGTCCTAAGCCTTCTACTTTCTTCTCGGATCGCAGAATGTCTGCCAGCTCTTCTACATTTTTCCCACTGATATTTGAGCCAGACCACTGCTTCACTTTGCCAGTTGAAAATGCGGCAGTTATTGAATCCCGTTCCCGGACTGGATCCAATACATAATACTGCCAAAGATTCAGGGCTCTGACCATTTTTTCGAAAGCTTGAATGAGGACATTCACGTCATTTCCACTGGAAATAACAGTGGGGAGTCCTTTGCTCGCGAGGGAACTAGAAAAATCGATCATAGCTGAGTCTAATTCGAGAGCAGGGGTAAGATGTGGGGTATTGGAAGGGCTGAATCCTAGATATAACATAGCGAATTAATACATGTGGAAGGGCCCGCGGATTTATATATACATACCCGCTTCAGGATGATCCAATAACCAAGGGCTGTCATTTGCAGTATGGTTCAGAACAACGTCTGTCAAGCTTAAAAGACCGTATTCTTCCCGTGCCACCTTTAAAATATGTTCTATTCTTTTCCTCCCTTTATGTTCAGTGAGTTCGCTGTCGAAGAGACCCGCATCGTACTTTAGCTGACTTCTAATTGAATATGGGCTATCGCTTTCTCCTCGTTCCTGTAGAGGAGTATAGTGAAGCATAGTGTAACCGCGATCCTTTGCCTCGGCAAAGTGTTTCTTCCATTCGTCGACCGGTCCCATCCACTTGGACACAACGGTGAGAATAGCAAGTCCATCCAACGGCAGATTAACAATTTCGTCTTTGAGAGCAGCGCCTTGTCCGGAAGGAAGAACAGCTAGAGACCCGTCAAGAATATGAGTGCGCGCCTTGGTTTTAAGAATTGGATCAATGTTGAAGTATCCCGAACGACCCCTAACTCGTTTACCATCGTTGCCGTCGTATTCGATCCAGTACAGAAAGGCACCTGCATGCGAGATGGGCAAGTCGACCTTTATAGGCTTTGAAAACTCTTGAGGAAGTCTTTTGAACACTACGTGAGGGATTGGAGGGGGAAAGCGCGTTTATGAATGCTTACTCTCTCTGAGTGAATTTATCTCTGCCAAACGCGCCTCCATCCAGTGGGAAATTGGTCTTAAAGACGCCATTCTTGGCGGCTGGAGTGCCTGCTTGAATTGTGACGCGTAAAACGTATGGAGTGTATGCAGGAGGCAGCCGAATATACTGTTGATGAAAGAACGTGCATAAGAGCCTAGCCAAGGGTCTGTAACAAAACTGTGGATACACACGGCAAGTTCTTTGCTGGGACCGCCATCGGGGTCGAGTTTAAGCTCATAGACAGATATTGAGGGGTCGCCAGGTAGAACTTGACTTTGAAAAAACTCTATGCCTTCATCGGCTGGGGTCTTTGGAGTAAGGGGCTCTGTTGGGCTGGAAGGGGAGGGGGACGAGCGGAAGGAAGAAGAGCGAGAAGAGGAAGACTTTGAGCGGGGAATGGCGATTTTTGGACGTCCATAGGCTTGTTTTCTGCCTTTTGCCATGGTGGGGGGAATGAAGAAGGGAAAAGAACAAGAGACGGGGACTTATGTATTAAGGATCCGACTGATATGATGTCATTACCAGATCTGGAAGGGTACCTTCCATTTAAATACTAGTTATACAATTAGAAAAGTCCGCTAAACCAGTCCAAGAACGATCGACTAGGCCCTCTGCTGTTTTCAGATTGCTCCCCTGTGTCTGTGCCTACACTGATCACTCGTCCTCGTCCATCCGTCGTAAACTCGCCATCCCCTTTGTCCTCTTCTGTCCACACCGCCCGTCCCCGTCCGTCAGTTACAAGCCCTTGCGATCCCTCATCATGCATAATCGCAAGGTCATTCTCACTGTCCGCTTCAGATGATAGCGCTCGAGGCTGAAGAGGTGGCTCTGTCGTCAAGTTCTCTTCCGCCACATCATCCAGCGTTGGTTGAGGTACATTCACCATCTGAGAAGGGGTCCATCCTTCAAACAGCTCATTCCATGGCAGTCCGGCAATGTTCAAAGCATGAGAATGTTCCAAGTGCCTTTCTTCTATGTCATCTTCATCGTCGTCAGAGTTTCCGTCATTGTCGTCATCGCCATCACTCATTTCGTTCTCACTCGAACTTGCCGATACACTCTGTAAGCCCGGAAGGGAGTCCCCCGAACGAGAACGTGACAGTCCGCGCGTTCTTTCAGTGAATGGATGCACTGGTGGCGGAGGTATTCCTTCGTAACCTTCTATTGGTTCCAACGGTGGCGGCGGTGTTTCTACCCTTTGCATTTGCTGAATTTCTTCGGCCCTTCTCAAAGCACTAATAGACATAAACATCTGATCGGCCTGGTATTGAACAGTTAGCAACGGTATTATAGAGCTCGACGGTTACGCACCAGAATTTCAAGTCGCTCCATGACAGTATCATCCTGATCGTCCCCCTGCCTCCTGTTACGTCCTGCCCTTCTTCTTGCCGATGTTTCTGTATCCGAGGCTCCTCCTAGCCTCCCGAGTCCAGCTCTCAGAGCTTCTACAGCCTGGTCCAAGCTCGTTAAGGAGGCATTATCCCCAATAGCATCATTGAGCATTTCAAGTGAACGACCGACCTCGTGGATCCTTCTTGTTGTGTATTCCTCATCAATGATCTCTCTCGGGTCAATATCCGTGTGGAGTATTTGTCCTGGTACTACGTTCAAATCTCCACTTGGAACTACATCGAGAGTTGAAAGATCCAATGTAAAAGGCATAAATCGGAAGCTTTCGAACAACGATCCCGAGCTTCGAGACGCTCGGATTCGATACCGCTGGACAAAAATGTCAAGACAGAATACCCCAAAACGGTTTTTGAAAAGCACATACCCTCATGCATACATCAACACCATCTTTCAAAACATGCGGGGTTCCATCTTCGTTCAAGTGCTGATAGAAGCAATCTTTCCCATATGGACATAACGGCTTGTTTGGGTTCTTTTGCAACGTCTTCTGAAAGTACCTGATACAGGTGTTGGTAAAAAAGCCAGGCGGTTGATATCATATCTTACCGACACGGAACGCGAGCCATACTCTCTTTATAGGCTTGAGTCACACCATCCTTTTCCTGCGTGCCCTCCTTCCAGAACTTCGAGGACGGTGTTATGAATCTTGAGGAAGAACGACACATAGGGCACTTCTTCGTGTTGGTGTTGCCAGAGTCTATCATTCCACCGGGCCTGTTCCGTACATCGCGCCACTGTTTGATACACTGGTCATGGAGAGCGTCAGATAAGAAGCACTGAAAGGTAACGCATAGTCATACAGATATGCAGAAGATGTGACTACATCCGCCTGCGAGTATTTGAAGTTAGATAAAGAAGAAATAAGCAGTAAAAAACGCGTACTGAGAAGTCCATATGTTGCAGGCTTTTCAAAACAAATGGAGCACAGCTCTTCGTCCTCTTCCTCTGTTGAGACCTCCTTTGAATCAGTGGCGTGAATGAACCAACAAGCATCTCCTCGTTTGCAAAATCCTGGGCACTTTATGAGATATGCAGTAGAAGTATTGTTATTCAAGATACACACCCTGGTCATAGTATCGGCATCGTTTGGATTTGTCGTAAGGTGTCAACAGAGGTGGATCCTCTGGTTTGGTATCTGCCGGTGGCTCCCCATGAAGGAATTTACAATTGTTGCCGGCAAAGCATCCTCGGGGTTGATTGTAGTACCGACATATTCCTCTCGGCTTATGTGTTGCTGGTCGACTGGAAGCCATAGATGCTCATGCCTCCTTTCAGTCGATAAGAGGGTGGTTGTGGGGAAAGTTAGGATAGTCCGTAATTGGAGAGGTCATTTAGTTGTCACACACACGTGACACTTTGTATCCCGATTCGGATTACACGCGGCATAATAGGCTTGACCTTAACCATCTTTACTACCACCGCGGTGACTCTTCTACTTCTCATACAATGTCGCTCTCATCGACTTCGACATTGAAGGGTCAATTAATAAAGAACCTGGGATCAAACGCACAAATATATTTTGATGCTTTAAGCAGCTTTGTGTCGGGAAAGACATCTCGCACAGAATTCGAGGATGTGGCGAAGCAAATACTTACCACGGTCAATCTCTGTGCGTTCTTCATGTTTTGCATAATGCATTCCACTGACCAAGGATTACTTAGTACAAATACACAATGCCCTCATTATATCGCTATTTGATGCTACTGCCACTCTCAAAAGACCACCTACCCCTCCCCCACCTTCTCTACCGAAGCCACCTCCTTTGAAGCGTAGAAGAACCTTGCTTCCATATCAAGGTCCAAACGTTCCCGACGAGCAACGTGCAATAAGATCTTCACGTTTGAAGAAATGGACTCTTTCCGTAGGAAAACGCGAACGCGAAAGATTAAAGACGTTGCAGAATACACCACCTCCCGCTGAGCCTTCGCTCCCTCGAAAGGAGATGGACGAGATTGCATGCGAACGAGGTGTTGGATTGTTACTTGAGAAAGGCGGTATGTTGCCCACCATATCTTTCTTCTTTAAACCAAGTCGCTTATGCCATGAATAATGAATAAAGAACCGCCTGGTAGTAGGATGCCGATTCATTTGCATTCCAGTACACGGGCACCAACGTTGCAGAATATCGCAGATAGAATTAATCTCATATGCGTGCAAAACAATCTTGGCCTACCGTCCCGGACAGTAGCCTCCCTTATGGCTTTAGCCTGCGAGGTTCGTCCGTCATCTGCAGGCTTGTCAATAACCACAAAACTAACATGAGCATTTATCAATGTCAGGCTAAGCTCAAGCAATTGATAACCCACGCACTTACCCTTACATCCACCTCCCACGCCATTAGCTCTATTTCACCATCGAATAATAATTCATCCCAAATTCCCGGGATTCATCATCACCATTTCCCCCAGAAACCCCCTGTTCTTACATCCGACTCTTTCCATACCCTATTCACCGTTTCTCCAGCGGACTTGCCCAACAAATCTGCAGCTGCAATGCGGTTTGCAGTATCACCTTCGTCTAACGTAAGCACTGGCCGGTTCAATCGTTCTATCTAGAATGTTTGCTGAGTATCCACTCATAATAGGACGACAGCGATGATCTTCCTGTCCTTAAGGACAGAGAGGTGCGTGATCAGCGGTGGCAAATTATGGCCCTGCTCGCAGAAAGAAGTACTGTTCGCGAGAGTTTGAAGGGAAAGGTTAGATAACAATCTATACACGTATATCTGTAGTTGTACCACCAGCATTGTAATTACCTTCAGGAGCCGTCATACCAGCAAAGTACACAAGACTCGATTTCAGAGTAAAACCCACAAAATCCGCCATTGTCAGCTTCGTTTCCAATATATGCATGAATTAGCGTTATTAAGATATATAATTATACGTTCTACGACCGATCCACCCGCATACCTCTACTGTCTGAGCTGGCGTACAAGATATCTGAAGGAACAATTTCTGGGGCGGTGTAATCTCCTTCTTGGCCGAGTTGGTAAATGTCGGCCTGGCCTTGTAATGAAGGGAAAGTCGACGAGGGTAGTTGCAATGACTCTGCGGGAGTCTGTGTAAGATATACGCGTTGCAAAGCATCCTCGGCAGCCTTCATTCAAATTATCAATTAGAACATGATAGGCGAGGGAAACATTGGAGTACTTACGCGGAATTCAGCCATTCTTAATGAAGCACCAAAACCTTCACCAAGCTTATCAGCACCTGAATAAATGCCAACAACAAACATGGGAGAGTTCGAGAAACGACCAGTCTCTTTTAACAGCCTAAAAGGGTTATTGTCGATAATTTGTTACTATAGACAATAAGACACGAAGCTACCTTGACTTTGGTGGTTCTCTCTGGTATTTTTGGACCATTTCTAACAACGACTTTTTGGGGTTGTAGAATTTGATCATTCCCCGAAGGTCGACCTGGCGGCTAAGGAAATATGAGTGGACGAACTCCCTTGCTGCCAACAGAGATCGTTCTCTATATATAAGTCCCGTCAATGATCGTGGTATAGACGCTAGAGCGTCAGAGTGAAGAAGCGGAGGCGTTGTGGTCGTCCCAGGCTGTAAAGAAGGTAAGAAGAGAACACGACAAACTTCCAGACTGACACGCACCGTTCTATGCCACCGTAGCAGAGGTGCTGCACCCATCTCCTTCGCCACACTATCACACGTAAGAGGACCAACATGAGCCGTAACTGCTGCTTTTGTGACGCGTGTCGGAAGGTAAGGATACTTTGCATGAATGTATTCTGTCGCGAAAAGACCCATCAGGGAGTTTCCTATGGTTGCCAACTGGGCGTTTGTCGCTGGTTCGGGTTTTGTTGGGTATTGCTGGCGAAAAAGGGGAAGGAAAGAAGAATGTGTGCATGCTTGTCTAATAAGGTCTGGAGATGAGAAAAGAGACGCGAGGCCTATTCTGTGGGCGAAAGCGACGAGGGCAGTCGAGGGTACGGGTTGGAGAGACGCCCAGCTCTCTGGATTGAACGGCTCCTGGGCAAAAGCATCTTTTGAGGGCTTAAAGGACTCTTTTGGAGGAAATACAGGGACAGCAGTAGGTGCAATAGAAGGGAGTCTGGCCGCTGTGGCTACGAGGCGTTTCTGTACATGATTCATTGGGACGGACGAGAGAGACCAGAACACCCTAACATTTCCAAATTTTTGGCTACCTCTTCGGCAATGTCCGGGCCCCCGTCTTTCTCTTCGACAATTCTTTCCTCTGTCCTTGGAGTTTTTATATATATAAAAATCCACGAGTAATATTGAGATGCTTATACTGGTATAATGCTTAATTTTTCCTGTTCTCGTTGCAGGAAAACTAAAGGAGAGACCTGCGAGATGCTGCGTCACAGATAGGCTTAGCGAGCACGTGCCGAACTGTCGAACGCCGCACCCATGGCACTCATTGGCCGTCGTCTGCCTGTGCACGACTCCTCCCTTCTCCCTTATTCCTGACCACTACAATCACATCCCTCACGTATCCGTAACGACACAAAACCACCAGAAAATGGCAGTTCTTTCGCTGCCTCTTACATTTTCAAACTCATTCTGGTCGCAAGAATATCGCAGAGGACTTGAGGTCCTGTATGGAAAGCTTGAGCAGGTCTGTCAGAACAACCCCGTTGAATTGTCTATCTTTCTAAGTGTCATCTACTAGGGTGTGGCAGAGAATGACGAAATTGTCGCGTTTGTGAGGGTATGTCATGTAGCCACTCTGTTTCGGCGCTACCGTCTTACTCTTGTGTACCGAAGGCCCGTGCTACTGCTGAAAGCAATATTGCTAGCAGTCTCTCGAACCCTTCACTCACAGGAAAGCCAGGCATGTAACTCACAGTAAATTGTAATTTTTTTTAGCGATTAACAACGAAGCCTTAGGCACAGGCTTCAGCGCAGATGAAGGCGCTTCACTTTTTACAGCTTTTCGCGGCCTGCAGGCAGAATCCGTCGCACAAGGGCAGATCCATAACAATATTGCCAAAGAGCTGCATACCCTTGTTGCAGACCCATTCGATGACTGGGCACAATCCTATAAGGTCATTACTATCTTCCTCCAGAATTGTCTCGATTTAACAATCTTATAGGAGCGCTTGCTCCAGAACAAAGCCACAGTTATTGATAACTGGCTCCGATCCTATGAGCAAGCACACAGCGATGTAGCCAAATTGAAACAAAAATATCTTGCGAAAGTGAGGCGCGCCGACGAGGCCGAAGATGAGTATGTATTTTATTTGTACTTGGACCCCTATAACTCCTCATAACCGCGTCCCTCTCTAGTGCAAAATTTGCACCTAATGCACCTTCAGACAAATTCACAAGCTCTCCACGTGTCCGCCCAGTCGACAGTCACCGTACGCCTCCCCAACGGACTTCCAGTGTTTCTGAACGAATTGCCCAGCGCCTCAAAGAGATCCAGAAGAAGAGTGCCGATGTTCTCGCTCAAGCAACCTCCACTGAAGACCCTAATGCGTCACCCGACTCCATGGAAGAGATAGCATTACCCAAGGCAGATAAAGGCAAGGGCAAAGAAGTCATTCATGAGGAGCCCGAAGATCTTGCTTCCCCACTTGCCATGTCACCTCTTCCTTCTATAAAAGAGCTACCTACCGCTCCGTCACCACGGGCGACCCAACCCATTCTGTTGGCAGGACTTGCACTTACACCAGGAGCAGTGTCTCAACTTCTTACCCGCGCCGCGGCCGAACTTCCGCTGCGACCTGTTCGCTTCCCCTTACTTGGAGAATACCAGGACGCTTTTACTGGCGAAGAGTTTGTGGCTTGGTTACAAGAGCACGTACCCGGATTCGATGGAAGCTTGGACCGCGCCGAAGAAGCGGCGAAAGACTTGACGGAGCGGGATGGTCTTCTGCGAAGACTGGGAGAGCTTGGGAATCAATTCGAAGATTCTGACGATGCGTTCTATCAGTTTCGACCAAAGGTATAGTTCGTCACTTGTATATATTTTTATCATATTCTTAGGAATTTCCATTAGGCTTTCGATTTAGAGAGACAAGGCGCCGCGCCCATGTCCCCCAAATTGCAACCAGAGGCATTACTCAAGAAGACAGGAACATTCGTTAGCCTCGTCAGCAAGGCGTTAAACAACTCTGCTTCAAACTCAGAGCCAGCGTACATTCGTGCAAGACACGAAGCAGATGAAGCAGATAAGACTTATCGCGTCGCTGTCAGACGGCTTGATCGACAGAGACTTGCTTTGGAGGAGCGTATCGAAGAGACTTTGAAACTCCTCCAGCGCTGGGAAAGCGAGAGGTTGAGGGCGGTCAAGACCAGTGAGTGCAGTTACAAGTTGGTGTTATTTTGATTATATTGAAAATTTCCATAGTTTTACTACAGTATCAAGGCACGCTCTCCAACCTTCCTAAATATCTGGAATCTTCCATCGAGCGGTCTGCCACTCTCATCGCTTCATACCAGCCCGAGTCTGACCTGACGGCACTAATTGAGCGGTATCGCACTGGTCCTTTCAGGCCAGATGCTCAAATATATGAGTCTGTTGCTCATGATGAATCTGACGTCGTCTTTGGTATCGATCTACGGAAGTGGGCTGAGGGTGGCTGGTACGCTCTTACCCAGGGCAACGAGAAGAAGGAAATCATTCCTCCAGTTCTTACCGCTTTACTGAGCGGTCTAGATGCTGCTTATGAACGCGTGCCCAACGATATTGAGAAGCGCAAGTCGTGGATCTACGAAGTACCGTTACCAGCAGTTCACCATCTCCGGGAAACTTTGAACGCCATTCCCCCCCAACAGCCCTATCCCGCTGATCTTTTCTCTAAGTATGATGCACCAGTAATTGCTAGTTGCATCAAACTCTGGACGCTTGAGTTAAACCCACCTATTGCTCTTTATGAAGGATGGGACGATTTCAGAAGGCTTTACCCAACAGTGGGCTCTGTCAATAAAACCGAAGACTCTGCTGAGCAACATTTGCAAGCTGTCAGTGCAGCCTTGCAAAGACTGCCCCGAGTACATCTATATGTTCTCGATAATATTGTCAAACACCTGAAGAAGTAAGTTTTTGACCTCCCATCCCCTAAACAGTCACTTACAACTACCCAGTCTGATCGATACGACTACGGTTGACGAAGATAATGAAGTCTACTTCACCAAACTCGCGTTGTCAATGGGCAGGAGTGAGTGGAATCTTTTCCCATAAATTACCCCTGCTGACTATCTTCTGCGGCTAGCCATCTTGAGGCCCAAAGCTGAGACGCAAATTTCCATTCAAGATCGTCACCCTGCGTGTATGTTTTTATCCTCTATGACGTATAAGCCCGATATTAATTCAACATCCAGTACTATTCCTTGACCTCCTAAAGCATTACGATGAACTTTTGCCACCCACTATTGCCCGCAAGAAGCGTGAATCTGAACGCAAGGTACCTCTCCGAAAACGTACTGCCCCTATTGATATGCGGCTCAGCCGAAGCCGGATATCAGTAGGAGCAGATGCCCACGAGCTCCTAGCAGCACAACAAATTGCGCAAAATCCATCCTTGGCGCATAAATCACCGGAACTCCCTGCTCTTCCACCTCCACCAACACTTCCAGTCAAGCCTGCTGCCCCTGCTGTGCCTCCTCCTCCATCTTTGGTCTCAGAGAAGACTGTCGCTCCAGTCACTCCCCCTCCACCCCCTCCACCCCCTCCACCCCCTCCACCGGCTGCTGTGCTTACCCCTCCTCCACCACCACCAGTATTGAATGCGCAAAATGTAGCGATACCTACCTTCAAAGAACCGCCACCCGAATTCGACGACTTGCCACCACGACCGACCTTTAAAGAGCCTTCACCTGAGATTGATGATCTCCCTCCAAGGCCATCTTTCAAAGAACCACCACCGGAATTGGATGATCTCCCTCCGAGACCTGCATTCGCTGATCCACCGGCCGAAGAAGCTGAAACTCCGGCAACACCACCAACACCACCTGCAGCCAAAGCTCCTCCAGTCACCACCAAAGTCATCCCACCCACACCCCAAAGACGTGGTTCTGGCCAGACGTCTCCTAACAAGTTTGCGTCGCGCAGTCCCTCACCTCCACCACCTTCTGGAGATGATGTTGTCCTTGGCTCTGGAAAATCATCGATCTCGCGTACTGGATCTGCTCAGTCTAGTGGCATGCGTGGTCCAAGATTGGCAAGGGGGCCTCGAGTAGGATCCAGCAGCAATGTGCAGAACCTGGTTCAGAATTTGAACAGGAATAGCGTGGGTGCTGTGGCGTCACCGACAGCAAGCAATCCCAAAGTGAACCGCCTCTCTGGAAGCCCAGTCAGGAGGCCATCGAGTGTTGTTGGACGCTCGGCAGCTGGCTTCTCTAGGAGGACAATGGCAAGCGACGCGGAGGATGATGTAGTGGATAAAAAGTAAAGCAAGGGACATTGGATTTGATTTACTTAGTAAACTATGGCTTGAATTTTGGACACTTATGTATGCAAATATGCTAAATACTATGGCATCACTTATGGAATCAGATTTCGTCCCGTAAAGTATATAACGCACGTGGCGGGCGCGTCTGTCACGTGGAGTAGATTTGGTTCCGTTCGGTTGTGGTAGAATCGTGCTGGAGAAACGAGGCCGCTCAGAAGTTGCAAGTTGCTCGAGCAAGGCTGGCTTTACCTTCGCAAGGCAGCTCATACCACAAGCCACTGCATAACCACTACTCATAACTACTTTTGCTGGCAAACTAACGAGCGCTCAACGATTACTTATGTCTACTCTGCCTACAAGGCCTCCCGTCGCACCTCCACTACCGACTGGGTCTCTGGATGGCGCCACCGTAGGCCCTCTGACACCGTCAAGCGACCAGGTAGATAGGCGGCCTTCTATCAGCAGTTATCCTGCGCATGTGCTGACCATGATATCTCCCAGATTGTCGTGCTATACGTTGTATGCTTGTCCTTTCAAACTGCAATAACTTGGGATGCTAAACCCCTATTTTCGTTAGATTGTCGCAATGGCTGTCATTATCTTTGGGTTCTGGAATGTCCCGGTCGTTCGCAACCTCATAAATCCTCTCAAACTGTTTACTATCGGGTGGCACGAGCTGTGCCATATATCTGCTGTGCGTATATCTAAGTCCGTGGTTCAGGTGATGGTTAATATAACTCCTCCCCTTTTCAACGTGTTATATTTAGGCCATATTATCGGGAGGTCGTATACTCAAGATCACTATCGATCCACACGTAGGAGGTGCGACTATTGTAGAAGGAGGGAGTCCAGGTTTTGTGCTATCAGCAGGGTACATAGGATCGACACTATTTGGCGGGGCATTTGTGTTAGCTGGTTGGGACACATTGGTTGCCAAAGTCTTGAGCTTTGTGCTGGGTGTTGGGCTAATGATGCCTCTGGTTCTTGTGCGAGATAAACTGTGAGTGAACCTTCTATTTCAATATGAGTACCAGTCTCTCATTATTTTTCAAGTACCATTTTGCTTACTATATGCTATGAAGCTCTACTGGTTGGATTCTGGTTTGTGGATCACGCGTAAGCTCTTTTTTTTTGACTTTCTAGCATGAACTTGAGCTCAGTATGGAACTAGACAAGCTCTGCGATGGTATTGTCTTTTTATTGGTGTCATGAAGTATGTCTTTCGATATTATTCTATAAATAGCCGACGCTAACGTCTTCATAGCATCCTGTTTGTCGTTTGTGAGTACATATCCACACACACACAAGTTCATCACATGCGTTGTCTGACAAAGTACAATAGGGGACGTCGCAGATGACCGATTCTTTCACAAAACAAACGATTCAGATGCAACTCAATTTGCTATCTTATATCCTCGAATAAGCGCTCACGGTATAATCCTGTTATCTACTAGAAAGCCTCGTTTTATATCAACTTACACTCCCTACAGTTTGGGCAGCATTTTGGATAATTTTTCAAATAGCATGCTTAGGTGGATTTTCGGTGCTTGGCATATATGCTTTCAAGGTTTGTTCACTATTGTAGAAGTTCATAACATTCTCTTAAAAGCTATCATT
>Ga0247779_1000423_pt1 | contig 27453 bp, 20 predicted proteins | sample UWRJL221509R5_FD_179925 | JGI IMG/M metagenome (GOLD analysis project Ga0247779, IMG submission 179925) | Plant litter microbial communities from Arlington Agricultural Research Station in Wisconsin, United States - UWRJ-L221-509R-5 | ecosystem: Environmental > Terrestrial > Plant litter >...
GACCGAGACGCGCGAGCAGATCGCCACGCAGCACGGTGTCTCGGTGGCGGCGCTCGCGCAGGCCAACCCGGACATCCCGCTCGACCCGGTCACCCACGACTGGCCGGCGCTGGTGACAGGCCAGCGCATCCTGGTCCCGAAGCCATGAAGAAGGCCGCAGCCCGTTCGCCAGCGAGTCCCTCGGCGCAGGCGGCCGAGGCGCCGCATCGCAGGCCCGCGTCGCAGCAGGCGGCGTCGCGCGGTGCTTGTGCCTGCGGTGGCGGCTGCCCGCGCTGCCGCGGCGCGGCGATCACCGGCTCGGGCTCGGTGCGGCAGAACGAGCTTGAGGCCGAACGTGCCGCGCATGCCGCCATGCGCGGCTCCGCTGCCGCCCCCGCAGGCGGCCTGCGACCCTTGCCCGCCACGGCCGCGCCGCCGGGCGTGCGCTCCGCCGGCCAGCCGCTGCCGGGTGCGGCGCGCGATCAGCTCGAATCGGCCTACGGCTGGGACCTCGGCGCCGTGCGCCTGCACGGCACGCCGGCCGAACGCGGGCAGGCGCATGCACGCGGCGCGCAGGCCTTTGCGGGCGGCAGCCACATCGTGCATGCCGGCCCTGGCGCGCAGCCCACGCCGCACGTGCTCGCGCACGAGGTGGCGCATGTGGTGCAGGCGGCGGTGCACCCGGGCGCGGCGAGGCTCGTCCACCATTTCGAGAGCCCCGAGCACGAAGACCTCGGCGACAGCGCGCTGCAGGACCTGCTCGCCTTCCTGAAGACCGAGGAAGGCAAGGCCTGGGCCGCCAAGCGCGGGCTCGATGCCGCGACACTTGCGAAGCAGATCGAGGACGACCCGCTGAAGCAGGCCGGCGGGCGCATCACCGCCGGCACGCGCATGCGAAACGGCCATTTGCAGAAGGTCGGCCTGACGCCCGGCGAAATCATCGCCCTCTCCGGCGACCTCTACGACGGGCCCGATGCCATCGCCGCGGCCGCAAAGCAGAACGTCGCCAAGGGCGACGAGAAGAAGGGCAACGAGATCGACCAGTTGCTCGGCGCCATCGGCCAGGAACGCCGCGGCGAGCTGGACGATTCGAACAAGACCTACGAGTCCATCACGCAGGGCCGCTACCTGACGATGGCCAAGTCGAACGACACCCACTTCGCGCCGAAGAACCGCGCCGAATGGCGCCGCCTGCACGAACAGGCCCTCGTCGAGGCGAAGAGCGCCGGCACCAGCGAAGGCGCGCTCAACCATGCCCTGCTGACCGACGCCGCGGGCGGCCACTTCCTCACCGATGCCTATGCCTCCGGCCACCTGTTCAAGAAGAACGAGCTGCTGGCCGCGATCCAGCTCCACCTGGCGGCGAATCCGCTGCGCACATCGAGCCCCGAGGTGCAGGGCTATGCCGCCGTTGTCTCGGCGAGCGGCAATGCCGACCAGCTCCTGCTGAAGAACATCCACGACCGGCTCAACCAGGAAGGCTTCGACGTGACCAACGCCGCCGGCATGAGCTGGCGCACCTTCGGCGATGCGGGGCTCTCCAAGGCGCCGGACACGCAGCGCATCGCCTCGCTGGCGGTGTTCACCTCGCGCCAGCAGGTCTACGCAGCGCAGCGCGGCGAGTCGCCCCAGCCCAAGGCCGTCGAAGACCTGATGCCGGACGACGCGACTCTTGCCCGCGCCACGCAGACCGCCATCGGCTACATCCCCTGGGCCGCCGCCAACGTGCAGGGCCTGATGTACCGCGGCCGCAAGCTCGCCACGCTCCAGTTCCCGCCCGTGCTCGGGCAGATCATCGAATCGAACCTGTCGACGATCGCCAACCCGGGCCGCGAGCGGCAGTTACTCGATCTGCAGAAGAGCGGCGAGACGACGAACTCCGGCCCGCAGCTGGCGCCGCAGTTCACGCTGCTGGACTGGAAGTAGGCGACGATGGCCGCCACCTGCACCGCCTGCCGCGCCGGCAAGGACAAGAAGGCTGCAACGCCGAAGAAGGTCACGCCGGCACGTGCTCGTGCCGAACCCGTGCAAGCGACGGCAATGCCCTCCCCCTTGCTGCACGCGCCCGGGAGCGGCCATTGCGCCTGCGGCGGTGGATGCCCGCGATGCCAGCGGCGATCGGCATTGCGGCTCGGCCGGACAGATTCGGCGGAAGAAGCGGCGGCCGATCGTGCAGCGACCCGCGTGAGCGGCCTGACGGCGCGGCATCGCTCGGCAGATGCTGACGAGCCTCATGTGCATGCGCATCTCGACGGCGTGCAGGCATCGCTGCGTAGCGGCGGCCAGGCGCTTCCCTCGGCGCCGCGCCGAGCGCTGGAAGCCGGGCTCGGCAGGGATCTCTCCAGCATCCGCCTGCATCAAGGGCCCGGTGCGCAGGCGAGCAGCGCCGCCCTGCACGCGCGCGCCTACACGCTCGGCAACGACGTGGTGCTTGGCCGCGGCGCGCCGCCGCTTCACACACGCGCCGGCCTGCATCTGCTGGCGCATGAACTGGCACACACGGCGCAGGCAGGCGCGGCGAACACCGTGCGCCGCGCGCCCGCCGACTACGAGATCAACAGCCTGCCGCTCAACGCCGCATCGGACACCAGCACCATCTTCTTCGACCGCGACAGCGTCGTGATGAGCGCCGGCGAGCAGGCCAAGATCGCCGCGCTGGCCACGCCGCCCGCGCAGGACCTCACCCTGCACGGCTACGCCAGCGAGGAGCCGGCCGCAGGCGCTCGCGCCACCCAGGTCGCCGACCGGCTGAAGGCCGTCGACCTCGCGCTGGCCGCTGCCGGCCACACCGGCAAGCGCGCGCTCGTGCAGCACCCGGACGACGGCCTCGGCAACCTCGACTACCGCTCGATGCGCTCGGTGCAGGTGTTCCCCACGCCGGTCGGCCTCGCCGCCGCGCCCGCCCGCGCCAACCCCTGCCAGGTCGCGGGTTCCGAGAATGCGACCGGCGCGGAGAAGACGAAATGCGAAAACGCCTTCACGGCCGCCTTCCCCGTGGCCAAGGACATCGTGGACAAGGCGGAGAAAGACATCGTGACCGCGCCCACCGCAGCGGCAAACGCGCTCGTGGGGCAGTTCTTCGCTGGCGTCGCGCGCGCCGACGTGAACGCCACCGTCACCGCCCTGGCCAAGCAGGTGCGCCACCTGCCGGCGGCGCATGTGTGCCACACCGTCTGCGACGGCGGCTGCGACCGGCCGGCCTTCAACAAGGGCCACGGCCTGAGCGCGCCGCCGGCCGGTGCGCTGATGACGATCTGCCCGAGCTGGGTCGGCGCGACGCCGGACTTCCAGGTCAACATCCTGATCCATGAGTCTTCGCACGGCACGCCTGCCGGCAACATCGTCGACGTGGCGTACAGCGACACCCGCCTCGTGCCCTTCCTGTTGCCGGGCGACGCGAAGCGCAACACCGACAGCTACGTCATCCTCATGCGCCTGGTGCACAAGGCCGGCAGCATGCCCTTCGGCCCGGCTGCGCCGGACACGCTGAAGGGCATGACCGCCGCCGGCGCCGGCTCCGACACCGAACAGACCCAGCGCGCCGTCGCCTGGCTGGAAAGCTGGCTCAACTACGGCGGCTTCGACACCAGCATCCTCTACGCCACGCTGCACAAGTCGCTGAAAGCCGGCCACTGGGAGACCGCGGACGGCGGCGCCTTCAACATCGAGACCCAGCACCGACTCGCCCTCGCGTTCCCCGGCGACTTCACCGACCCCGGCATCGACGGCGCCCCACGCACCACGCCGCCCGCCCCGCTCCCGATCGAGCGGGACAAAACCCGCGTCGCCGCCCTCCGCGACCGCTTCGTCGAGCTCTACTCCTCCGTCAACCGCCGTGCCATCACCATCACCCGCGGTCCCGCCGGCGCCGTCGAGAAGTGGGACGGCACCGGCAGCCACCCCTACCTGCTGTCGACCGTCACCGTCTCACCGACCTTCTTCGGCCTTGGCAAGGTCGACCAGGTCAAGCGCCTGTTCGGACTGATGGTGCATGCGCGGCTGGACATCAGCGCGGGCTTCGAGGCGAAGTATGTGGATGCGCTGGACAGGATTCATGCGCACAGGAAGATGGGGCCGTGAGTGGTCATTTCGGGTGTCGGACGGCCCTAGCGCCCGAGCGCGCCTTGGTCGGATGAAACTGTCTCCATCCGCCCCTTCCCCGCCCGCTTCGCCCGCAGCATTGCCTGGTCGGCCAGCGCCAGCAGCACGGTCCGGTCCGTGCCGTGCTGCGGTGCCAGGGCGACGCCGATGCTGGCGCCGACCTGTACCTCGGTGCCGCAAGGCAGCGTGATCGGCTGCTGCAGGGTGTCGAGCAGGCGTTCGATGGCGGCTCGCCATTCGGCGTCCTCGGCCGGATCGAGCAGGGTCAGCAGCACGACGAACTCGTCGCCGCCGACGCGGGCGGCGGTGTCGTCGCGGCGCAGCGCGCGGGTCAGGCGGCGGCCGATCTCCGCCAGCAGCGCGTCGCCCGCATCGTGCCCGCGCTCGTCGTTGATCCGCTTGAAGCCGTCCAGGTCCAGGTAGCAGACGGCCAGCCGGGTGGCGGTGCGGCTCTGCGTCGCCAGCCCCTGCCGCAGCCGGTCGGCCAGCAGCAGCCGATTCGGCAGGCCGGTGAGCGCGTCGTGGAAGGCGATGTGCTCGGCGCGGGTCTGCGCGTCCTTGACCGCGCCGATGTCGGCCACAGTCCACAACGTCACGTCGCCGTCCAGTTGCACGCCGCTGAGGTCGATCCACAGCAGGTGGCCCTGCTTGTGGCGCATCTGCAGCTGGATGCGGTAGTGCCCGCCGTCGTTCAGCAGCGGATAGCCTTCGTCGGCGATGCGGTCGTAGGCGGCATCGTCCGGGTAGAGCAGCCTCGTGGCCATGCCTTCGAGTTCCCGCATCTCATAGCCGAAAAGCCGCGCCAGCGCCCGGTTGTGCCAGATCACGCGCCGGTGCTGGATCTTGGCCATGCCGACGATGTCGTTGTCCAGCATGGTCGTCTGCTCCTGCATCAGGCGCTCCACCCGTGCCGACGAGGCCTCCAGCGAGGCCAGCAGGCGCTTGCGCTCGGTGATGTCGCGGGCCGAGGCATAGATGACCAGCTCGCGGCCGATCTCGGCGACGCTGATCTGAAGCTCCACGTCGACCAGGTGCCCGTCACGATGCCGGTGCTGGACCTCGACGCGCTGGCGATCACCATCCTTGAGGCGGGCCAGCCAGGCGTTGACCTGCGCCTCGTCCTGGTTCACGTCCCAGGAGCTGATGTGGCGGCCGAGCAGTTCCTCGCGCGTGGCGCCCAGCATCGCCGCGAACGAGTCGCTCATGCCGATCAGGTGCCCGCGCTTGTCCATCACGTGGATGCCGTCGCCGGCCACGCGCAGCAGCGAGCGCATGCGCTGCGTCTCGGCGCTCAGGGCGCGCAGGCTGCGGTTCTCGCGCCGCGCCGCGCGATAGACGGCCACGGTGGCGCCGGCGAACAGCAGCCAGGCCAGGAAGGCGAGCAGCGCGGTCTGCCGGACCTGCGCGCGCCACGGGGCGAAATAGCGCTCGTTGTCCAGCCCGGCGAACACGATCAAGGGCCAGCCGTCCACCGCCCGGTAGGCGGTCGTCCGCTCGACGTCGTCGAAGGCGGTCTTCGAGACGAAGATGCCGCGCTCGGGATGACGCGCCAGCTCGTCCTTCAACGCCTGCGACGAAGCCCTGCTGCCGACTTCCGGCTGCGCGCTGCTGCTCGGGGAATGGCGGGCGAGCAACTGCATGTCGCGCATGCGCAAGGTCACGGCGTCCTGGCCCTCGACGTCGTAGGTGGAGAACAGCTGCTGGAAGTAGTCCGTCTGCACGCTCGCGTACAGCAGCCCGGAGAACTCGCCGCCGAGCCGGACCGACTGGAACAGCCCGATCACCCAGTGCCCCGACACGCGGGACTTGAACGGCCCGGCCGCAGCCGCGCTACCGTCCTCGCGCGTGCGGGCCTCGATGAAGTAGGAGCGGTCCGAAACGTCGACCGGCGCGCTCGCCGGCAGACTGTTGCCCCAGCGCACCAGGCCCTTCGCATCGGCCATGCGCAGGCCCTCGGCTCCGGGCAGCAGGCGGCGGCGCGCGTCCAGCACGCGCTTGATCTCGGCATCGTCCAGGCGGCCCCGGGCGTGCAGCGCCTCGAGTTCGTCGGCCGCGGCGTGCATCAGCGATTCCACCCGCCGCAGTTCCGAGGCCACGTTGGCCTGGGCGATCGCGGCCAGGTCCTCGGCGTTGTCGCGGGCCTGGTGCGCGTAGGCGCCGTGGCTTGCCTCGGCCACCAGCCAGACCAGACCGGCCAGCAAGGCGGCGACCGCGAGATTCGTCAACAGCATTGCCAACAGCAGGCGCCGCGGCCGGGTGCCGGGTGCCGTGATCGATGAATCAGCGAGGGGCATCGGTTTCCTCTTCTTCTGCGGGCCCGCTCCCTGTCTTCTTGTCTCCTGCCCGGGCGATTATTCGCGATCCACGCCCGGCCTGGCTAGGAGTCCGCGCGACGCAGGCGTCGCTCCCCGGCCAACAGGTAGAACACCCCGGCCGCCACGACGATGCCCAGCACCGAATGGATCGGATGGTCCACCAGCATCATCGTTGCGAGGCCGCAGGCCCAGGCGACGATGCCGTTGGGCTTCCACTCGCTGCCGCCGCCGGCCGCGGGCCGGTAGGAACCGGACAGCCAGTAGTCGCAGACGATCACGCCGGCGATCGGCGGGACGGTGGCCGTCAGCAGCAGCAGGAAGTGGGTGAAGTGGTCGAGGATGCCGCTGGCGGCCAGCACCGAGCCGAGCACGCCGGCCAGCAGCGTCGCGACGCGCCGCCGCCCGGGCGGCCAGTGCAGCAGGCCATTCAGCGCGAGGCCGGACGAGTAGGCGTTCATCACATTGGTCGTCCACGCGGCGACGATCAGCACCGATAGGGCCAGGCCTGGCATGCCCATGCGGGCGTAGATCTCCACGATGTCGTAGGTCTGCTGCACGATGGCCAGCACCGCGCCGCAGGCCGCCATGCCCAGCGCCGACGGGATCAGGCCCAGCAGGGAGCCGACCACTGCGTCGGTGCGCGTGCGGGCATGCCGCGCGTAGTCCGGCGACACGACGCCGCCGACCGAGAAGAAGCCGATGCACATGCCCACGGCGGACAGGAAATCGATGCGGCGCGACGGTTCGGGTTGGTAGTTCGCGATCAGCTCCCAGCTGTGGCTCTGGAAGGCCACGACCATCGCATACGCCAGCAGCAAGATCTTGCAGGGCACGCCGATGAAGTTCAGCCACTTGACGTGGCGGAAGCCGAACACCGCCGTCAGCATCATCAAAAGGCCCAGCAGCAGCGAACACAGCCACACCGGCGCCGGCAGCGCGAAGTAGATCTGCATGATCCGCGCGAACGACGCTCCCGCCATCGCCGACTGCACGCCGAACCAGCCCAGCAACGACAGGCCCAGCGCCACGCCCAGCACCACGTTCGCGCCGCCGCGGCCGAAGGCGCTGGAGGCCAGCTCCACCGTGTTCATCCGCTGCTCCACGGCCGCCACGCTCTCCAGGCTCATGAACAGGGCCACGATAGAGAAGCCGATCAAGCCGGCCAGCATCACGTCGCGAAACGGCAGGCCGGCGATCAGCGTGCTGCCGATGAACAGCGACGGCACGCTGACCATGCCGCCGAACCAGATCGTGGCCAGGCCCAGGCTGCCGAGGCTGGCCTCTTCCTTGGCGCTCATTCCTGCGCGCCGACCGGAATGGCCTCGGCCGTCACCAGGCCCTGGCGGATCGCCACGGTCACGGCCGCGCTGCGGTTGTCGACGCCGAGCTTGCGGTAGATCTGCTTCAGGTGGAACTTGACCGTGTCGGCGGAGATGCCCATGGTGCGCGCGATCAGCTTGTTGGGCTGGCCGGCCACCAGCAGGTTCAGCACTTCCATCTCCTTGGCGCTGCACTGCGCGCGGCGCTGCGGGCGAGCCTGAGCGCTGCTGCTGCTGCTGTTGTTGACCTTCTGCAGCGCCGACTGCAGCCGCGCGGACAGCGGCCCGGGCAGCTGCTGCACGACCGGCACCACCTGCTGGCCCAGCTCCATCAGGAAGCCGTGCAGGCCGTGTTCCAGGATCGGCGTGAGCGCCGATTCGGCATCACCCTCGCCGGCTCCGTGGCCGCGCGTGCGCTGGTCCAGCAGCAGGCTCATCAGGTTCACGCGCCAGGCAGGCAGCTCCAGGCCCATGCCTTGCAGAATTTTGGCGGCTCGCTTGAGGCGGGCCTGGGCCACCGACGGTGCACCACCGGCCAGGTGCACGCGGGCCACCGCCAGCGAGGCGGCCTCGAGGAAGCGCCAGTCGGGCTGGTCAGCGGCGAGCTCGGCCGTCAGCTCCTTGTCGAGCCCGGCGCTGGCCGCTTCCTTGCGCGCCTGAGCGCCCATGCCGCTCTGCGCCAGCAGGTCGATGCGCCAGCCCATCGCCATCCGCTCCAGCCGCGGCATGTTGCGGCGGCGCGCCAGCAGCGCGGTCTCGTCCAGGATACTCAGCGCCTGCGTGCAGCCGTCGTTGCGCACGGCGATGCGCCAGGCCACCTCGGCCATCACCGCGAACACGTCCAGCCAGCCGTCCACGCGCAGCAGCGACTCCTGCACCGACTGGATCAGCGGCTGCGCCTCGGACCAGCGGCCCTCCCAGTAGAGCTGCTGCGCCTTGAAGCAGCCGACCAGTGCCTTCAAGGAGCTGTCGGTGCCGAAGTTGGCGTCGGCCAGCGCGACGGCTTCGTCCACCATCATCCGGCCCTGCTCCAGGTGGCCCATCACGCTGAGCGCCTGGCTCTCGTGCAGCAGGCAGAAGTTCTCGCCCAGCGGGCTACGCACCAGGCGCATCCGCGTGCGCGCCGCCCGGGCGGCCTCGATCGCCTCGGCCATGTGACCCAGCGCCACGGCGGACACCGCGCTGACGCACAGCAGCGTGGCCTGGCCCAGCGGGTCGTCCGGCAGGTAGCGGTTGGCCGCCTCGCCGGTGCGCGGCCAGCTCTTGGACACCTCCAGGTGATCGAAGTAGCTGTGCACCAGCGCCTCGATGACGACCATGTCGTGCGAGGCCGAGACCGAGGGCTCGCGCTCCAGCCCGGCCTTGGCCAGCCGCAGCATCTCGAAGGCGAGCAGCTCGTCGCCGTGCTTGGCGTGCAGGTAAGCCTGGATCAGCAGCAGCTGCGGTTCGCTGCGCCGCGAGAGATCGTCGAAGCGTTCCAGCAGCCGGCGCGTGTACTGGATGCCCATCTGCAGCACCAGCTTCCAGCCGCCAGCCTTCTCGATGAAACTGACGGCCAGCCGGACGTCGCCGGCCAGCAGCGCATGGGCCACCGCCAGCGACCAGTCTTCCTGTTCCGCCAGCCAGGGAGCGGCGGCGCGGTGGATCTCGCGGGCGCGCGGCTTGGCCAGGCGCGGGCGCAGGAAGTCGGCGAACAGCTGGTGGTAGCGAAACCAGGTGCGGGCGGCATCCAGCGGCACCAGCAGCGAATCGATGCCGGCCAGCCGGGCGAGGATTTCCGCGCTGTCCGTGCGGCCGCGCGCCACGTCGGCCAGCTCGGCATTGAAGCGCTCGAACATGGAGGTCTCGACGAGGAACAGCCGGCAGTCCTCCGGCAGCTTGGCGATCACCTGCTCGGTCAGGTAGTCGGCCACCTCGGTCACGCGGCCGGAAAAGGCCTGCAGCCCGTGCGACGAACCCGGCCCCTCTGACACCCACAGGCGCGCGAGCTGGATCGCTACCGCCCAGCCCTCGGTGCGCGAATGGATGATCGAGGCATCGAACGAGTCGACACCGCCGCCTAGCATCGTCGTCGTCTCGCTCAGCGACAGCACCAGCTCGCTCGGATGCACCTCGTGCAGTTGGCCGCAGGCCTTCATCGTCGCCAGCGCCCAGTTCGGCCGTGCGCGCGAGGCGATGACGATGCGCAGCCACGGCGTGCCGCGCTCCAGCAGCATGCGCACGATCTCGTCGACGCCGGGGCTGGTGGCGCGGTGGTAGTCGTCCAGCATCAAGGTGACGCGGCGCTGCGCGCGCTGCACCGCCTGCAGCAGCGCCGAGACGGTACGCATCGGGTCGGCCTCGAGCGTCTGCTCGTGGGCGCGGCGGACGAGCGGGCCCAGGTCGATCCCGGCACGCTCGATCGCGAGCAGCACGTAGGCCAGGAAGCTGGCCTCGTCGCGGTCACCCTCGTCCAGGGTCAGCCAGGCCGCCTGGGTGGTGGCACCTGCGGCAGGGCCGCCGGCCCGCTGGTACAGGGCGTGAAGCTGGGCCAGCAAGGTCGTCTTGCCGAAACCGGCCGGCGAGATGATCAGCGACAGCGGCACGTGCTGCGTCTGCACCAGGCGTTTGAGCAGCCCGTCGCGCTGGACCGTGTCCAGTTTCATCTGCGGTGGGGTCAGCTTGCCGACCCACATCCATGCGTTCGATTGCGAGCGCTTTTCAGGCATATGTCGATGATGCCAGCCATCCCTTTTATTAGGGGGGTGGCAAATACCAAGTGACCTACCCGAATGGGTAGTCCAGCCCCTCGTCCGGAGGTGCCCACCCGGCGCGGCCGCCCTGCCCGGCGCGCCCGGTTCCACACTGGGCGCGATGGACGACAGGCTCAGCGGCAGATGGGGCGACGGCGCGGTCGAGCTGGACCTGCTGCTGCGCGCGCGCAGCCCGGGCGGCAGCTTCAGCGGCGCCTGCTCGGGCCGGCCGATGCAGGGCTGCGCGCCCGCGAGCGCCGGCGCCAGCAAGGTCTTTGCCGGTGCGGTGCAGGGCGAGGGCCCACCTAGCGCGATGGCGGCGATGGCCGGCGTGCTGTTCCTGGACGCGCCGGGCGGCGCGCCGGTGTTGCTGCTGATGCACAGCCGCCCCGGGCACGACCCGCAGACGCTGACGCTGCGGCCGCTGGCCAGCCCCGGAGTCCTACCCGCGGTACCGGGTCTTGCCCTGCCCCGGGGTGGTCGCTCGCTGGACCTGCAGCGCCTGCGCCTGGTGAATCGCGATCCGCAGTCGCCGCTGCGGCTGCTGGACCTGCTGACCGACGCGGATGGCCGCTGTGTCGGTACCCTCGCCTCGCCGGCGGAGCAGCGCGGCGCCGTGCAGGGCTTCGCCGGCCCGCAGGGCCTGGCCCTGACGGCGGCCACGCCGGACGGCGACAGCCTCTGCCTGGCCGGGTGGGTGGACCGCGGCGCCGGCACGGCCGGCTTCGGCGTCTGCCGGGCGCGGGCGCTGGCCTATGCGCAGCGGCAGGCGGCCGTGTCCTGGCGGCTGGAATCATTCCAGGTCACCCCGGGGTAGTTCGCGCCGGCGGCCGGACCTGCCCGTCAAACCGTTTGCCAGGCCCCGGCACTCGCTCTAAGTTTTGACGCCACGGGGCGCGCATCGCACGCGCCGTCCGCCGACCCAAACACCCAGCGAGGATCACATGATTGTTGACGAACTGCCGCGCCGAGCCATGGTGCGGCCGGGGCTGCGCTTACCCGCTTTCAAAGGCCCCTTCCAGGATAACGGCGCCAGCCCCTGGTACTCGCCGGTGCGGGTCGGCAATGGTCCGTCCGCGCCGACCTTGAAGCTGAACGTGGACACCGGTGCCCGCTTCAACTGGCTCACCTCCACCGCCTGCGGCACCCGGGCCTGCACGATGCCGCAGCGCCGGCGCTTCGACCCGCAGGCCAGCCCGAGCTTCACGGCCGGTGGCGGCGAGCCGCTGCGCATCGATTTCGGCCACTGGGGCGAGATGCTGGCCACGCGCGGCAGCGATTTCCTCGGACTGGGCACGCTGCCGCCGCAGCGCGCTGGCTTCTACTGCACGACCCACTACGACGGCACGCAGTTCTGCGAGCTGAACTGGGACGGCGGCCTGGGCGTGCCGAACGGCCTGTCGCCCGACCCGCATTCGACCCACATCGTCGAGACGCTGCTGAACGCCGGCGTGCTGACGCCCGAGCGGGCCATGGTCTCCTTCCTGATGGACCCGGCCAGCGGCACCGGCGTCGTCGAGTTCGGCGGCTACGACGTGCAGGCGGTGGACGAGGACAGCGCCATCGAGCTGCCCTTCGCGCCATATGCGTCCCAGGCACCGGGGCTGGACTACATCTGGACGACGCCACTGCGCAGCTGGAAGGTCGGCCCGGTGGAGGTGGCGCGGGGGCAGCTCTTCTGCCACGACACCGGCTCCTCGCACTTCAAGGGCGACCCGGTGCTGCTGATGGAGGCGATGCACCAGCTCGAGCTGCAGCGCGGACGCTTCGGGCGCTTCCCACTGCTGGAGCTGGGCATCGGCCGGCACCGCGACGACGGCCGGCCCGCGCGCCTGTTGCTCGGCGCCGACCAGTACGTGACCGAGATCGAGGCCGGCCAGGGCCGCGGCCACACGACGGCCAACCTGAATCCGCTGGCCGGCTACGACGGACTCGTTCTGGTCGGCTCGATCCTGCTGGACCACGTCTGCGCGGTCTACCAGTTCCAGGTCAGCGGCACGCCGGGCCGCTACCGCGTCGCGCCCGGCACGACCCTGATGTTCAACAAGCGGGGCGGTCCGCAGGTGATCCGCCCGTGATCGCAAGAAGCGAGAGAGGAGCAAAACCATGCTGAAGATCATGTACCTGAACGCCGTGGGCGTGCCCGACTATGACGCCACCTTCGCGGCGCTGGCGCGCCGCTGCAAGGATCCGCGCAACCTCGTCACCGTCGCCTCGCTGGATCCGTCCGTCGGCGCGATGGATCACCTGGAATACCGCGTCTACGAGGCGCTGATCGTGCGCGACGTGATGCTGGCCGCGCGCCAGGCCGCGCTGGAGGGCTACGACGCGCTGGCGCTGGGCTGCTTCTACGATCCCGGCCTGGACGAGGCGCGCCAGGCCGCCCGCGGCATGCCGGTGATCGGCCCCTGCCAGGCGGCGATCGAGACGGCGCTGCGCCTGGGCAACCGCTACTCGGTCATCATCGGCCGGCGGACCTGGCAGGACCAGATGCACCGCACGATCCGCCGCTACGGGTTCGACGGGCAGCTCGCCTCGTTCCGCTCGCTGGACCTGGGCGTGCCGGACATGGTGGCGCAGCCGCGCGAGACCGAGCGCCGCATCATCGAGGCCGCCCGGCTGGCCGTCGAGGAAGACCAGGCCGAGGTCGTCGTGCTCGGCTGCACGCTGGAATCGGGCTTCCACGAGACGGTGCAGGACATCGTCGGCGTGCCGGTGATCGACCCGGCCATCGCCGCGCTGAAGACGGCCGAGCACGCCGCCACCTTGAGGGCGCTGTGCGGCTGGGGCAGCTCGCAGCAATGGAGCCTGCGACCACCGCCGGACGAGGAGTTGCGCCGCTTCGGCCTGCTGCAGCAGCCCTACCGCTTCGGCGCGCGGATCGATGTGCCGGTCGGCGCCTCGTTCCCCGCGCTGATGGAGTGAACCATGGAGTTCGCATCGTCATTGCCGTTGCAAGCGCAGCATCCAACCCTGCCCTCGCGTGCGACCGGGCGGGCACGCGAGGTCATCGAGCGCTACCGGCTCATCCCCAGCGACGTCAGCCAGGCGCTGCTGCGCCGCTCGATCGGCCTGCCCGGCGGCCGCCCGCGCCGCGAGCGCGTGCAGCCCGACGCGCAGGCCGTGGCCCAACTGCGCCGCATCTACGAACGCTTCCGGGGCCAGGCCGCGCGCGTGCCCAACGCGCCGCGCAACCTGCCCTTCTACCTGGCGTTGCGCGCCCGCTATCCGGACATCGGCTGGGATGAGGCGGACGAAGCCGCGCAGGCGCCCGAGCAATTGCTGCAGCTGCCGCAGTTCGCCGGCGTGGACCCATCGCTGGCGGCGCTGCTGCTGCAGGACCTGCCGGCCAGCGAGCTGAGCCTGGGCCCGCGCTTGCCGCCGGAGCTCGAGGCGCTGCCGCCGGGCGTCACCGAGGACCTGCAGACCCTGTTCGAGGACGCACGCGTCGTCTCGCGCAAGGGCGAGGCGATGCGTGATTTCGCCCGCGTGACGGCCCGCGGCCTGGCCGGCGAACCGGTGCACCTGCTGTGCCCCGTCTGCCCCGACTACGCGTACGAGCCCACCGGCAACCCCGAGCAGCCCTGGCGCTACACCTTCAGCGGCATCGGCCGCGAACCGGGTCTCGTGGCGGAGCGACTGCTGGAGGATCTGCCGCGCTTCGCGGCGTTCTTCGCGCGACACGGCGTCGAGGTGCATTTCGTGATCGGCCAGGCGGACTTCGAGGTGCTCTCGGAAGCGACGCTGCGCCAGGTCGGCGTCGATGCCACCACATTTCTAGCTCGCATGGCCGAGGGCGGCCGCAGTATCGAAGCCCGCACCAGCGAACTGCCCGCGCGCACGCTATTCCTCAGCGAGCTGGCCGGCGGGCCGGCGGGCTGGCAGCGGCTCCATGCGGCGATGCGCGAGCGGCTCGGGGCGATCAGCCGTGGCGAGGCGGAAGCGGCGCGGCCCATCGACTGGGCCGCGATCCTCGAGGCGCGCCGTCCGCTGTACGAGCGCTGGATCGGCCCGCGGGCGGAGGACCACCTCGCCTTCCTGCTGAACCAGGGTGCCGAGTACGCGGCGCTGGCCGAACTGGCGCGGGCGCTGGCCGCCAACAGCCTGATGCTGTGCTGCGATCACCACGCGATGACGCCGTTCTACAAGGCGCTGCACGAGGTGCCGGTGGTGTACCTGAAGCGCAACTACGCATGATGCGCGCGCTGTCGCACTCGCACGACATCAAAAAAGCGATGGCGGGCGCGGGATCACATCCCTAGAATCACAGGTGAAGCAGGGCTTGACGGCCCGGCTTCCCTGCTTTTCCTCCCTGAGCAGGAGCTCCTAGAGCTTTTAATGGCCCGACAAGCGATTGCCGGGCCTTTTTCTTGGGCGTGCTCAGTGTTCAGTCAGCCTCGGTGACGTAGATGACAGCTGATGGGGTAATCCTCGCGGGGTGGCCTCTCGCCGTCACCTACCCTGAAGAGTGGGTTCACTCTTTGCAACAAGCGGTGCGGGTAGCCGCGGCCGCTCAGCCTCCCCCACCCTGCGGCCGTATCTCGGCCCGCTCACCCTCGCTGCCGGAGGGTGTCTGGGCGTCCAGCCCACGGTCGGGTGACTCGGCCACCTGGGTCAAGTCGTCCGGATGCGAGATCAGCTCGGCAATGATGAAGCGGCCGTACTGCTGCGCGCGCTCGGCGCCGAAGGGCCGCGCCCGCTCGGCGATGCGCTGGGCCTCCGCGTCGTCCCGGGCTCGCACGACCAGCCAGTGGTAGCCGCGCTCGGCCAGCGCGCGGTGCGCCTTCACCAGGTTCAGCTCCTGGCCGATCGCGGCCAGCGAGCTGGCATGGGCGATGTCTTCGTCGATCTGGGCCAGCATCTCGCCATCGGTGTAGGCACGGATCGCGTCGGCATCCAGGCTCAGGTCGCCGAGCGCCAGCCGCGCGCCCGCGGCCTGGGCGGCCGTCGGGAACGAGATCACGACGTGGCCGACGGGCTTGAAGACGCCGAAGCTGGTGGGGTGATCGTCATCGGGCTTCATGGTGGTGGTCTCGTGATGTCAGTGGCAACGGCCTTTTACGGCAAGCCTCGTGCCCGAAAACGGAACGCGACAGATTGGCAATAACAGGGAAACAAAAGAACCATAGGAGAAGGTCACGAACGCTTCATCAGCGCTCCTAAGAATCGGCGGGCCACATCCCGGCACAACAGGAGTTCGAAGATGAAGACCAAGAATCTCGCCGGCGCGGCATTGCCCGTGCTCTCTGCCCTTGCCTTCGCCATGGCCGCCGGCCCGGCCGCGGCCCAGGCCTCGCTGGAAGGCTGGGCCCTGATGCCCGCCAACACCTTCTCGCCCGGCCCGACCAGTGGCCAGTTCGCCAGCGGCGCCGGCGGCAATCCGCTGCCCCTGGTCGGCTTGCAGCCGGTTCAGGGCTTCTCCGGCGTGCTGCAGGGCCCGGTGGCGGGCAGCTACCGCTTCATGACCGACAACGGCTTCGGCACGCAGGCCAACTCGGCCGATGCGCTGCTGCGCGTGTACGCGCTAACCCCGGACTTCCGCACCGCCAGCGGCGGCAGCGGCACGGTGCACGCCAACGACTACGTGAGCGGCGCCACCCTGCCGGGCTTCGGCACCCAGAGCAATATCTCGTTGTCCGACCCGAACCACAAGCTGGGCTTCACCATCCAGGCCGACTACACGCACTACTACAACAACGCCGCCAACCCGCTGGTCGACTCCACCATCCGCTCGAACCGCCTGCTGACCGGCGCCGACCTCGATGTCGAATCGATGCGCAAGGACAAGAACGGCAATATGTGGTTCGGCGACGAGTTCGGTCCCTTCCTGGTGAAGACCGACGCCACCGGCAAGGTGCTGCGCAGCGAGATCTCGCTGACCGGCGTGAAGTCGCCGCAAAACCCCTACCTGGGCGGCGGGTCGCCGACCTTGAACTCGTCCAATGGCTTCGAAGGCATGGCGATGAACGCCGCCGGCGACCGGCTCTACACACTGCTCGAAGGCTCGGTGGCCGGCGATCCGGCCAAGAGCCTGCGCATCAACTCGTTCGACGTGAACACCGAGTCGTACACGGACAAGCAGTGGTTCTACAAACTCGACGCCGACGGCACCAACATCGGCGACATGACGGCGATCAACGACCACGAGTTCCTGGTGCTGGAGCGCAACGGCGGCACCGGCACCTCGGGCACGCCCTTCAAGAAGGTCTTCCGGATCGACCTGAACGAGACCGACGCCAACGGCTATGTCGGCAAGCATGAACTCGTCGACCTGATGAACATAGCCGATCCGAATGACCTGAACCGCGACGGCAGCAGCACCTTCACCTTCCCCTTCGTCACGATCGAGAACGTGCTGGTGCTGGACGCCAACACGATCCTCGTCGTCAACGACAACAACTATCCCGGCACCGGCGGCCGTGACCTCGGCTCCGACAACACCGAGTTCCTGAAGATCCACCTGGATCAGGCGCTGAATGTTTCCGCCGTGCCCGAATCCGGCACGCTGGGCATGATGCTGATGGGCGGGCTGGGCCTGTTGGCGGTGTCGCGTCGTCGCCGCGGCTGAGAGCACTGGTTACGTTCCCCGGGCGTGGGGGCCGGGGAACTGACGCACAATCGTCCGAACATAACCAACAAGTTCCAGGGACTGTCTTCTAGCTCGAACCTCACATGCCGGACAAAACGCTGCTTGACGACCTCGCCCATTCCGTCACCCAGGCCCGGTCCCTCGAAGAACTGGCGCGCCCGCTGCTCGAGATGCTCGAGACCGTCACCGGCATGGAGTCCGCGTACCTGACGACGGTCGACCTGAACAAGGGCGAGCAGCACGTCCTCTACGCCCGCAACACCGCCGACGACTTCGCCGTCCCCGAGGGCCTGACAGTTCCCTGGGCCGACACGCTGTGCAAGCGCGCGTTGGACGAGGGCAAGCCCTTCAACAACGACGTCGCCGCGGACTGGGGCGACTCCGAGGCCGCTAAGACCCTGGGCATCCAGACCTACGTCAGCACGCCGGTGCGCGTGGGCGATGCCGGTGAGGTCTACGGCACGCTCTGCGCCGCCAGCCCGCAGCGCCACATGATGGATCCGCACGCCGAACGCGCGCTGGCGCTGTTCGGCAAGCTGATCGGCCAGTACGTGGAGCGGGAGCGACTGGTCGACCAGTTGATGAGGGCCAACCAGTTCCTGGCCCGTGCCGCGCTGACGGACACCTTGACCGGCCTGCCGAACCGCCGCGCATTGTTGGATCAACTGGGCCGGCTGCTGTCCCAGGGCCGCCGCCAGCAGGTGGCGGTGCTGGTCGCCTACGCGGACCTGGACGGCTTCAAGGCGATCAACGACAACCACAGCCACGAGATCGGCGACGCCTTCCTGATCCAGATCGCGCAGCGTTTGCGCGAATCGCTGCGCGGTGGCGATATGGCGGCGCGGCTGGGCGGCGACGAGTTCGTGGTCGCCGGCCTCGGCCCGGCGCTGGACGGCAAGCTGGCCGAGGCCATCCAGGCGTTTGAGCGCCGCGTGTCGCAGGCCACCGTCGGGCGTTACATGCTGGAGCCGGGGCTCGAGCTTGACTACCCGGGCGCCAGCGTCGGCGCGATGGCCGTGCGCACAGGCGTGCTGGACCCCGGCGAGGCGCTGCGGGATGCGGATGCGCTGATGTACGAGGTCAAGCGCCGACGCAAGGCCCTGGCGGCGCCCCTGCTTCAGCCGCCCGTTCAGATTCCCAAGTAGCCCGCCAGCGCGGGATCCGCCGCCAGCTCGGCGGCCTTGCCGGCCAGCGCGACGCGGCCCTTCTGGATCACCACGGCCCGGTCGGCGCCGGCCAGCACGCGGCGGTAGTCGCGGTCGACGATCAAGGTGGCGATGCCGCTGGCGCGGATGTCGCCGATCACCTTCCAGATCTCGGCAACGATCAGCGGCGCCAGGCCCTCGGTCGCCTCGTCCAGGATGATCAGCTCCGGGTGCGTCATCAGCGCGCGGCCGATCGACAGCATCTGCTGCTCCCCGCCGGACAGTTGCGCGCCGAGGTTGCCGAGGCGCTCCTGCAGGCGCGGAAAGGTCCGCAGCACGCGCTCGTAAGTCCAGTCGGCGCGGCCATCGGCCCCCTTGCGGGCGGCCATCAGCAGGTTCTCGCGCACGCTGAGGTTGGGGAACACGCCGCGGCCCTCGGGCACGTAGGCGACGCCGCGGCGCGCGATCTCGTGCGGGCGGGCGCGCGAGACGTCGCGGCCGAACAGCGCGACGCGGCCATCGCGCTGCGGCACGTGGCCCAGCAAGGTGCGGATCAGCGTGCTCTTGCCCATGCCGTTGCGACCCAGCAGGCCGACCGTCTCGCCGCGGCCGATGGCCAGATCCACGCCGTGCAGCACGTGGCTGCTGCCGTACCAGGCGTGGATGTCCTGCGCATGGAGGATTGCATCCATCGCTCAGTGCCCTCCCAGGTAGGCGGCCTGCACGTCGGCGTTCGCGCGCACCGCGTCCGGCGCGCCGGAGGCGATCACCGCGCCGTTGACCATCACGGTGATGCGGTCGGCGATGCGGAACACGGCGTCCATGTCGTGCTCGACCAGCAGCATCGCCTGGCCGGCTCGCAGCTCGGCCAGCAGCGCGAGCATGCGCTCGGTTTCCTCGGCGCCCATGCCGGCGAGCGGCTCGTCCAGCAGCAGCACGCGCGGCGCGGTGGCCAGGCACATCGCGATCTCCAGCTGGCGCTTCTGGCCGTGGCTCAGCAGGCCGGCGCTGCGGTCCAGCAAGTCGGTGAGGCCGGCGCGCTGCGCGGCGGCGCGGGCGGCCTCGTTGGTTTGCTCGCAGGCCAGCGCGCTCTGCCACCAGCGCCAGGCGCGCGGCCGGCGCGCCTGGGCGGCGAGCCGGCAGTTCTCGAACACGCTGAAGCCCGGGTAGATCGTGTTGCGCTGGTAGCTGCGGCCCAGGCCCGCGCGGGCACGCCGCGGCTGCGACCAGGCGGAAACGTCCTGGCCGAGCAGCTCGACCACGCCGGCCGAAGGCGCGATCTCGCCGGACAGCAAGTTGATCAGCGTGGACTTGCCGGCGCCGTTGGTGCCGATCACCGCATGCACCTCACCGCTCGCCAGCGCCAGGCTGACCTCGTTGACGGCGACGATGCCGCCCCAGCGGCGCGTCAGCCGCTCGCACCTCAGCAGCACCTCACTCACCGCGTGCCTCCAGTCGGTCGCGCCAGAGCTGCGGAATGCCCACCAGGCCCTTCGGCAGCAAGGCGGCGCTGAGGATGATCGTCAGGCCCAGCCCGAGGTGCCAGTGCTTCGCGAAGCTGCCCCACACCGCCTCCGACTTGAAGAACTCCTCCAGCAGCGCCAGCGCGAAGGCGCCGATCAGCGCACCGCGCAGGTGGCCCAGGCCGCCGAGGATGATCATGATCAGCACCGAGCCGCTCTGGTGCCAGGCCAGCAGCTCCGGGTTGACGAAGCCGTCCTTCACCGCGAACAGAAAGCCCGCAAGGCCGGCGATCGCGCCCGAGACCGCGAAGGCCGCGAGCTTGTACGGGTAGGTGCTGAAGCCGGTGGCGCGCATCCGCTGCTCATTGGCCTTGATGCCGGCCAGTGCGCGTCCGAAGGGCGAACGCAGCAGCAGGCCCAGGACCCCGAACACGAGCGCCAGGCTGGCGAGCGTCAGCCCGTAGAAGACCAGCGGCTTGCCCAGGTCCAGCGGCGCGGTGGGCACGCCGGGCAGGTAGATGCCGTCGGTGCCGCCGCCCAGCGGCGTATCGTGGACGACGTAATAGGCCATCTGCGCGAAGGCCAGGGTCACCATGATGAAGTAGACGCCCCGGGTGCGCAGCGACAGCGCGCCGACGGCCAGCGCGTACAGCCCCGCGCAAAGCACCGCCGCGGGCAGCAGCCACCACAACGCCGCGCCGTCGAAGCGTGCCATCAGCAGCGCTGCCGCGTAGGCGCCGATGCCGAAGAAGGCCGCCTGGCCGAAGCAGACGAGGCCGGTCGCACCGACCAGCAGTTCGAGGCTCAGCGCGAAGATCGCCGCGATCATGATCTTGATGACCAGATCCAGCCCATAGGCACCGGCCACCAGGGGCCACAGCGCGAGGCCGGCAAAGACGAGCCCGACGAATACGAGTCTGGAAAACATCAAGCGACCTTGAAGAGCCCGTCGGGCCGCCACAGCAGGATCAGCGCCATCAGCACGTAGACCAGCACGCCCGCCGCCGATGGCAGCAAGACCTTGCCGAAGGTGTCGACGATGCCGATCAGCAGCGCCGCCAGTAGCGCGCCGCGGATCGAGCCGATGCCGCCGATCACGACGACGACGAAGCAGACGATCAGCACCGTGTTGCCCATGCCCGGGTACACCGACGACACCGGCGCGGCCACCATGCCGGCCAGCACCGCGATGGCCACGCCGGCGGCGAATACGAGCCGGTACAGGAACTTGATGTCGATGCCGAGGCTCTGCACCATCTCGCGATTGCTTGCGCCGGCGCGGATCATCATGCCCAGCCGCGTGCGCGTCAGCACGAGGTACATGCCGGCCGCCAGCAGCAGGCAGACGCCGCTGACGAAGAGCCGGTAGACCGGATAGCTCATCAACTCGCCCAGCGGCAGGCTGCCCGCGAGCAGCGGCGGCACCGCCACGCCGTGGACCTGGTCGTCGACCAGGATGCTGCGCAGTTCCTCGAAGACCAGGATCAGGCCGTAGGTCATCAGCACCTGCTGCAGATGCTCGCGCTCATAGAGGAAGCTGAAGAACGCCCACTCCAGCAGGTAGCCCAGCAGCACCGACAGCACGAGGCCCACGACCAGCGTCGAGAAGAAACCGCCGCCGAAGGTGCTCTCCACGATCGGCGCCAGCGCATAGGCCATGTAGGCGCCGATCATGTAGAAGCTGCCGTGCGCCAGGTTGATGACGCCCATGATCCCGAAGATCAGCGTCAGCCCCGAGGCGACGAGGAACAGCAGCAGGCCGTACTGCAGTGCGTTGAGGCACTGGATCAGGAAGGAGGCGAAGTCCACGCCGGCTTACATCCGGCAGCCCTTGCCCGGATCGGCCAGCGCCTTGGAGGCGACGCCGACCAGCTTGTTCTCCTTGCCGCTCACCTCGCGCAGGTAGAAGTCCTGCACCGGGTTGTGCGACTTGGACAAGGTGAACGGGCCACGCGGGCTGTCGATCTTGGCCTTCTCCACCGCGGCGGCGAACTCGGCCTTCTTGCTGACGTCGCCCTTCACCGCCGCCAGGCCGATCGCGAGGATCTGCGCCGCGTCGTAGCCCTGCACCGCGTAGACGTCGGGCTGCAGCTTGTAGGTCTTCGCATAGGACAGGCGGAAGGCGTTGTCGCGCGGGGTGTTGAGGCTGTCGGCGTAATGCAGCGTGGTGAACAGGCCGGCCGCGTCGGCGCCTTGCGCCTCCAGCGTGCCGTCGGTGATGAAGCCGGCACCGTAGAGCGGGATGTTCTTCTTCAGGCCCGCTGCGGCGTAGTCCTTGACGAACTTCACCGCGCCGCCGCCGGCGAAGAAGGTGTAGACAGCGTCGGGCTTGGTGGCGGCGATCTCGGTCAGCAGCGCCTGGAACTCGACGTTGGGGAACGGCAGGTTCAGTTCCTTCACCACCGTGCCGCCGCCCTTCTCGAAAGCCTCCTTGAAGCCGCGCACAGACTCGTCGCCGGCCGCGTACTTCCATGTGATCGTGACGACCTTCTTGTGGCCCTTCTTCGCCACCACCTCGCCCATCGCGTAGCCGGGCTGCCAGTTGCTGAAGCTGCTGCGGAAGATGTTGGGCGCGCACATCGGGCCGGTCACCGCATCGGCACCGGCATTGGGCACGATCAAGAGCGTGCCGCTGTCCTTCGCAGCCTTGGCCATCGCCATCGCGACGCCGCTGTGCACGGTGCCGACGATCACGTCCACGTTGTCGCGCTTGATCAGCTTGTTGACGTTGTCGGTGGCCTTGGCCGGGTCGCTCTCGTCGTCCACCCGCACGTATTCGATCTCGCGGCCGGCGATCCTGCCGCCCTGCTCCGTAACGAAGAGCTTGAAACCGTTGTCGATCGCGGTGCCCAGCGCGGCGTAGGTGCCGGTGGCGGGCAGCATCAGGCCGACCTTCAGCTTGGTCTGGGCATCGGCGCCTGTGGCCAGTGCGAGCGCGGCCAGGGCGAGGGTTGCGAGCTTCATCGTCTTGTCTCCTTGATATTTATGGCTATGAATGGACGAAGGTGCGAGCGAACGTGCTAACGGCGGAAATCAGCGCATCCGGCTGGTCGCGGTGCGGCGAATGGCCGCAGTCCGGCAGTTCCAGCAACTGCGTTTGAGGCACGCGCCGGGCAATGCCGCGGATCTGTTCCAGCGTACCGTACTCATCGTCCAAACCCTGCACCGCCAGCAGCGGGCAAGCGATATCCCTGATCTCGTTTTCGATAGACCAGTCGCGAAATGCCGGGTCCAGCCAGATGTCGTTCCAGCCCCAGAAGGCGGAGTCCACGTCCTGATGGTGGCGGGCCAGCTTGGCGCGCAGATCGGTGCTCAGGTAGGCCTCGCGGGTCTGCGCGATCGAGGCCACGGAAATATCCTCGACATGGATGTGCGGGGCCAACACGATGGCGCCGGCCACGCGCTGCGGGAACTTCGCCGCATGCAGCAGCGCAATCGAGCCGCCGTCGCTGTGGCCCAGCAGCCAGTACGGCCCGCTCACGCCGAGCCCCTCCAGCAGCGCGGGCAGCACCTCGTAAGCCTGGCGGTGCATGAAGTCGGGCGCCCAGCGCTCGTCGGGTGGACGCGGCGTCGAGCGGCCGTAGCCCGGCCGCGAGTAGACGAGGCCGCGCCAGCCCAGCGCCGCGCACAGCCGCTGCGGGAAATCGCGCCACATCGACACCGAGCCGAGGCCCTCGTGCAGGAAGACCAGCAGCGGCTGCTCCGTCCACTCGGCACCGATCCATTGGTGCTCGATCATGGCTTTGCCGCCTCCTTCTCCCGCAGGCGGAAGCGCTGGATCTTGCCGGTGGCGGTCTTGGGCAGCTCGGCGATGAACTCGATGAAGCGCGGGTACTTGTAGGGCGCGAGCCGCTCCTTGACGAAGGCCTTCAGCTCGTCCTCGCCTGCGCTGGCGCCCGGCTTCAGCACGACGAAGGCCTTGGTCTTGGTCAGGCCGTCGGCGTCCTGCTTGCCGATCACGGCGGCCTCCAGCACGGCCGGGTGCTGGATCAAGGTGGCCTCGACCTCGAAGGGCGAGACATAGATGCCGCTGACCTTCAGCATGTCGTCGCTGCGGCCCGAGTAGGTGTAGCTGCCGTCGGCATTGCGGACGTACTTGTCGCCGCTCTTGGTCCAGCCGCCCTGAAAGGTGTCGCGCGACTTGTCGCGGTTGGCCCAGTACATCAGCGCGGCGGACGGGCCCTGGATGAACAGCTCGCCGGGTTCTCCGTCGGGCACCTGATGTCCATCGTCGCCGCGCAACTGCAACTCGTAGCCGGGCACCGGCCAGCCGGTGGTGCCGTACTGCACGCGGTCGGGCCGGTTCGACAGGAAGATGTGCAGCATCTCGGTGGAGCCGATGCCGTCGACGATGTCCACGCCGAAGTGCTCGCGGAAGCGCCCGCCGATCTCGGCCGGCAGCGCCTCGCCGGCGCTCGATGCCATGCGCAGCGCCACCTCGCCGCGCAGCGGCAGACCGCTCGAGGCCAGCATGCCGGCATAGCCTGTGGGCGCACCGAACAGAAGGGTCGGTTTGACACCGCCGACCTCCCCTCGCAGGCGCCTGAAGCAGGCGACCGGCGTCGGTCGCTCCGCCATCAGCAGCACCGAGGCGCCGACCGACATCGGGAAGGTCAGCGCATTGCCCAGGCCGTAGGCGAAGAACAGCTTGGCAGCGGAGAAGCAGACGTCGTCCTCGCGCATGCCGAGGATCGCCTTGGCGTAGAGCTCGCAGGTCCAGTACGGGTTGGCGTGCGAATGGACGGTGCCCTTTGGCTTGCCGGTGGACCCGGAGGAATACAGCCAGAAGGCCGGATCGTCGCAGCTGGTCGCAGCAGCCTGGGCGAGCGGAGCCTGCGCGTCGACGAAGGCCTTGAAGTCCTGCTCACCCGCTGACAGCGGCGCCACCGACTGCGAGACGACCACGGCCCGCAGCTCGTGCGTGCCGCGCGCCATGGCCTCGTGCAGCGTCGGCAGCAGCGCGCCGGAGACCAGCGCCGCCTGCGCCCGCGAGTGCTCCAGCATGTAGGCGTAGTCGTCCACCGTCAGCAGCGTGTTGACGGCCACCGGCACGATGCCGGCATGGATGGCGCCGAGGAAGGCGATCGGCCAGTCGCAGCCGTCCTGCATCAGCAGCAGGACCCGCTCCTCGCGCTTGACGCCCGCGGCCAGCAGCGCGGCGCCGAGGCGGCGGGCGCGCCCGTCCAGTTCGCCATAGCTGATCGAACCTTGATCGTCGGTGAAGGCGGTCTTGCCGGCGCGCTGGGCGTTCGCGGCCAGCAGGTGCTGGGCGAAGTTGAATGTCCGCGGCGGCGCCTGGACGGTGGTGGTGCTGCTCATCTCGGCTTGCCTCCTGCCTTGCTTGCGGCTCGGTGATGCAGTATTGTGCGTAAATGCACTCTAGGACCCTGAAAATATCGTGTCAAGCAATATATTGCCTATCCACGGGTTAACACCGAACGAAGAAGGCGGTGTCGCCGGCGAGGAAAAGAACCCCTTCCTCGTCACCCTGGGCGAGCGGGTGCGCTCGCTGCGCTCGCGTCGCGGCATGACGCGCAAGGCGCTGGCCGCTACGGCCGATGTGTCGGAGCGGCATCTCGCCAACCTGGAATACGGCGTCGGCAACGCGTCCATCCTGGTGCTGCTGCAGATCGCGCAGGCGCTGCAGTGCCCGCTGGCCGAACTGCTGGGCGACGTCACTGCCTCCAGCCCCGAGTGGCTGCTGATCCGCGAACTGCTGGAGAAGCGCGACGAACTGACCTTGCGCCGCGTGCGCGAGGCGCTGCCCGGCCTGCTCGGCGAGGCGCCGTCGGCCGATGCGGGCCGCAGCCGTATCGCGCTGATCGGCCTGCGCGGCGCCGGCAAGTCCACCCTGGGCCGCATGCTGGCGGAAGATCTGGACTACCCCTTCGTCGAGCTGAGCCGCGAGATCGAGAAGTTCGCCGGCTGCAGCATCTCCGAGATCCAGGGCCTGTACGGCCAGAACGCCTACCGCCGCTACGAGCGCCGCGCCGTCGAGGAAGCGATCCAGATCTATCCGGAGGCGGTGCTGGCGACGCCCGGCGGTTTGGTGTCCGACGCGGCCACCTTCAACCTGTTGCTGTCGCATTGCACGACCGTCTGGCTGCAGGCCGCGCCGGAGGACCACATGCGCCGCGTGATCGCCCAGGGCGACATGCGGCCGATGGCCGACAACAAGGAGGCGATGGAAGACCTGAAGGCCATTCTCGAGGGCCGCTCGCCCTTCTATTCGAAGGCGGAGCTGACCCTGGACACCAGCGCGCAGGATCTGGGCGCGAGCTTCCAGGCGCTGCGGGCGATGGTGAGGCAGACACTGTCGCTGCCTGCGTAATTCTCTGTGCGTCGGCTTGACTGCAATTCAATGCATGCACTATGCTTCATTACATGCATTTAAATGCATTAAGGAGAGATGCATGAGCACCGAGCCGCAACGTGTCGACTACCAGACCGACCCCTCCCGCTACCGCCACTGGAAGCTGAAGTTCGAGGGCCCCGTCGCCACCTTGGCGGCCGACTTCGACGAGAACGGCGGCCTGCGCCCCGGCTACAAGCTGAAGCTCAACAGCTATGACCTGGGCGTGGACATCGAGCTGCACGACGCGATCAACCGCATCCGCTTCGAGCATCCGGAGGTGCGCAGCGTCGTGCTGACCAGCGCCAAGGACAAGGTGTTCTGCTCCGGCGCCAATATCTTCATGCTGGGCGTTTCGTCCCATGCCTGGAAGGTGAACTTCTGCAAGTTCACCAACGAGACGCGCAACGGTCTGGAAGACTCGTCCCGGCACAGTGGGCTGAAGTTCCTGGCCGCCGTGAACGGATCCTGCGCCGGCGGCGGCTACGAGGTGGCACTGGCCTGCGACGAGATCCTGCTGGTGGACGACCGCAGCAGCGCCGTGAGCCTGCCCGAGGTACCTCTTTTGGGAGTGCTGCCCGGCACCGGCGGCCTCACCCGCGTGACCGACAAGCGCAAGGTGCGCCACGACCTGGCCGACCTGTTCTGCACCAGCGTCGAAGGCGTGCGCGGCCAGCGCGCCAAGGACTGGCGCCTGGTGGACGACATCGCCAAGCCTGCGCAGTTTGCGGCCCGCGTGCAGGAGCGCGCGATGAAGCTGGCCGAGCAGAGCGACCGGCCCGACAACGGCCGCGGCGTCGCGCTGAGCCCGATCCAGCGCACGATCGAGGCCGATGCGCTGCGCTACGGCCACCTCACCATCGAGATCGACCGCGACAAGCGTGTGGCGAGCTTCATCGTCAAGGCGCCGACGAAGCCGGTCGAATCAGACATCGCCGCGATCGAAGCTGCCGGCGCCGCCTGGTACCCGCTGGCCCTGGCCCGCGAGCTGGACGACGCGATCCTGTCGATGCGCACGAACGAGCTGGACATCGGCGTCTGGCTGATCAAGACCGAGGGCGACGCGAGCGTGGTGTTGGCCATGGACGAGACCCTGGAGCGGCACGGCAAGCACTGGTTCGTCCGCGAGACCGTTGGCGCCCTGCGCCGCACTTTCGCGCGGCTGGACGTGTCTTCCCGCAGCCTGTTCGCGCTGGTCGAGCCCGGCTCCTGCTTCGCCGGCACCTTCCTGGAACTGGCCCTGGCCTGCGACCGCATCTACCACCTGGCGCTGCCGGACGACGAAGCCAAGGCGCCGAAGATCACCGTGGGCGAAGCGAACTTCGGCCTGCTCCCGATGGTCACCGGCGAAAGCCGCCTGGCCCGCCGCTTCTACGACGAGGCGCCCGCGATGGACGCGCTGCGCGCCGCCATCGGCCAGCCGCTGGATGCCGACGCGGCCTTCGCGCTGGGCCTTTG
>Ga0247779_1000424_pt1 | contig 27413 bp, 20 predicted proteins | sample UWRJL221509R5_FD_179925 | JGI IMG/M metagenome (GOLD analysis project Ga0247779, IMG submission 179925) | Plant litter microbial communities from Arlington Agricultural Research Station in Wisconsin, United States - UWRJ-L221-509R-5 | ecosystem: Environmental > Terrestrial > Plant litter >...
CCCACCTCGTCGAGTGCCGCGCGCGCGCGCGTTCGTGTTTTGCCAAAGGGCAGGCCGATCACCACGTTCTGCCAGACTCGGAACCAAGGCATCAGTCGGTGTTCCTGGAACACGACGGTGCGGGCCTCTGGCGTTCGAACCACGCCTGCGTCGGCTGCGTCCAGACCGGAAAGAGCGCGCAGCAAGGTGGTTTTGCCGCAGCCGCTCTTGCCGAGGAGCGCCACGAATTCACCCCGCTGGATGCGTAGCTCGACTCCTGCGAGCACGGCGCGTTGGCCGAAGTAGCGGTGGAGATCGCGTACTTCGACGACGACATCCTCCTGGTTACTCATGACCGCTCACACGCGCACCGAGTGTGCGGCGACGCTGAGCTTGCCCGAAAGCACGCGGCGCTCGCTCAACCAATCGACTCCCCGTTGCAAGCTGGCCTCGCCCTCTTCATTCATCACACTGAGCTTGCTGGTAATCACTTGTTGATTGAGGCGGTCGACCACGGCTTTCGGGTATTTCGAGACCCGGTAGCCAATGGCCAAGGCCTCTGCCCGATGCAAGTTCGCCCACTCGACTTCGGCCTGCTGTGCCAAGATCACGGCCCGGATCGTGTCCGGTTCGTGGCGCGCGTAGTCCTCGCGGACCAGGTACGTGCCAAAGTCGACGGCTTGCTCGAGCTCTTTGCCCTCTTCGAAGATGCGTTGCGCGCCATACTGCACCTCGGCCATTTCGAGAGGGCCCGTCCAAATCGCCCAAGCGTCCACCTTGCCCGCGGCAAACGCCGGGGCCGCGTCGGGCGGGTTCATGTACACGACGTTCACCCGATCGCGGGGGACTCGATACTTTTCGAGGGCTGCGACCAGCAAAAACTCGGCCACGCCCGCTCGGTTGACAGCGACGGTCTTGCCCACGAGGTCAGGAACTCCGATGATCCCCGATTTCGGCAGGACGATGATCGAGGTCGTACGTGGCGTCGAAACCGTCCACGAGACGAAGCTCAACTTGGCGCCGGAAAGGATCGCTTGAGCAGCGGGCGTGGAGCTACCACCGAAGCTGAAATCCGCGCTGCCCGTAGCCACCGCTTGCAGCGTGGGCGCGTGGTTCGGAAATGGGCCGATCCACTCGACGTCTATCCCGCGCTCGCGCAGTGTCGCCTCCAGGACGCCGCGTTCCTTGGCGACGGAAACGATGCCGTAGGTCAGTCGAACCTTGCGCCGCGCCGTGCGCGCCGGAGCAGCTTTTTGGCAAGCGGCGACTACCGGGGAGAGGCCCAGCAAACCCGTGGCTGCCAGCATGGAACGTCGAGGGATGAGCATCTGATCTGCCTTTTCGCGTAGGCTCACGAAAGTCGAGCCCTGGCGTAGCTGGGGTGCCAGGCCAACAGCCAGCGCTCCAAGAGTCGCGCCGCGAGATCCGAAGCCACGCCGATCAACGCATAGATGGCAATCACGAGCACCATCACGTCGGTCTGTAAAAATTCTCGCGCATTGGTAGCCAAAAATCCAATGCCCGAGTTGGCGCCCACGGTTTCGGCGATCACGAGCGCCAACCAAGAGGTCGTGAGCGCAAGCCGCACACCGTTGAGCAACGAGGGAAGCGCACCCGGGATCACCGCATAGAGGATCAAGCGTCCGCGGCCGAGCCCCATCAAACGGCCCATTTCCAGCAGCTTGGGGTCGACTTGTCGCACGCCCAACGCGGTATTCAAATACATCGGGAACAGGCTGCCGAGCGCGATCAGAAAGACCTTGCCTGATTCGCCGACTCCGAACCACACGATGACCAGCGGCAGGATGGCCAAGAAGGGAACCGCGCGCAGCACTTGAAGACTGCGGTCGAGCAGCGCGTGAGCGAACGGGAACAAACCTACGAGTAGCCCCAGCCCCAAACCGAACCCTGTACCGACGCCGAAGCCGAGCGCGGCGCGATGCAGGCTCGCGGCCAAATGCGTCTGGAGCTCACCGCTGATCCAAAGCGTCTTGGCGGTGACGAGCACCGAGCTCGGAGCCGGCAACACCAACGACGGGATGAGCTCGAGCCGCGCCAACGCCTCCCACGCCAGCAGCAGGCCCAACGGGGCGAGCCAGGACAGCAGCTCGAGTCGACGTGAGGCAGCGAGCCCCGAGCTGCGCCTGACGCGGTGTTGCCGGGCGGGGGCTTCCCGTTCTCCGGGTACGGATCCGATCACGGGGGTCACGACGATGGGTGAATTCGACATCGAGCTTGCACTGCCACCTCGAGCTTCCGGGTAGCTTGCGCAGCTTGCCACAGCCGAAGGCATCGGTCTATCTTAAGGGACACCCCGCTTCTTTTCCGAACAAGCTCCGATGACACACATCATTAGCCGCGAAATTCGCCTGGTATCCCGCCCGCGGGGCCTGCCCACGCCCGAGAACTTCACGCTCGCGGAGACCCAACTCCCGCCGCTGGGCGAGCAACAGGTGTTGGTTCGCAATCGCTACCTTTCGGTTGACCCGTACATGCGCGGGCGTATGAACGAGGCGAAGTCCTATGCACCCGGCTTCGAGCTGGGCCAGCCGCTCACCGGTCGCGCCATCGGGGAAGTGATCGAATCGCGTTCCAGCGAGTTTCAGCGTGGCGACGCCGTGCTGTCGATGAACGGCTTTCGCGAGCGCTTCGTGGCATCAGCAGCGGATCTGTATCGCTTGAATCCCGAGTTTCAGCCACCTTCGGTGTATCTCGGGGTGTTGGGCGCCACCGGCATGACGGCCTGGGCCGGGCTCAACCTGGTCGACGTGAAAGCCGGGGACACGATTTTCATTTCCGGAGCAGCCGGGGCGGTGGGCAGCGCTGCGGGGCAATTGGCGAAGCTCCGCGGCTGCCGGGTGATCGGTTCGGCCGGCTCGTCCGCGAAGGTCGAGTTTGCGCGGCGAGCTTGCGGTTTCGACGTCGCCTTCGACTACAAGAGCGGTCCGGTAGCCGAGCTGCTCAGCCAAGCAGCGCCGGAGGGCATCGACGTGTACTTCGACAACGTGGGCGGTGAAACCTTGGCAGCAGCATTGTCCTCCTTGCGTCCGCACGGGCGCATCATCGGCTGCGGCTCCATCTCACGCTACAACGATGAGCGACCGAGTCCCGGGCCGAGCAATCTGATGAACATCGTGACCAAGCGACTCACCTGGAAGGGCTTCATCGTCAGCGACTTCCTCGAGCAACGAGCGCAATTCGAACGCGAAGTCGGCAGCTACCTACTCGCCGGCAAGCTTTTGAACCACGAGACCCGGGTCAGCGGCCTCGAGCAGGCGATTTCGGCCTTCATCGGCCTGTTTCAGGGCAACAACACGGGCAAGATGGTCGTCGCGCTCGACTGAGAAGCGGGCCCAGCGCGCTAGCCCCAGCGCACGCTAGCGCTCGGTCCCGCATTCTTCAGCGCTTGCTTGCGCGAGGTGCTCGGCGCACACGAGGCGAAACAAGGGTCTGGTACACGGCGCGACTGGGCGTTTCGGTGGCCAGTAAAATCGACTCGCTGCGCTTGACTCTCAACACACCGGCACCATAGCGTCTCCGATAAGAGACATGAGCACAGCAGCGAGTTCGCAGGTCGTTTGGGTGGCAGGGGTCGGCGCGAGCGCCGGCTTGGGTGGCGCGCTGGCTCGCCGCTTCGCCAAGGCCGGCTTCATCGTCGCGATTACCGGCCGGAATGCCGAGCGGCTCGAAGGCGTCGCGACTGAAATCCGCACTGCCGGCGGACGAGCGTTCGCCCTTGCCGGCGACGTTGGCCGGGAGCCGGACGTGCTGTCGCTCGGGCGCCGCGTTTCGGAGCTGGGGCAGCTCGAAGTCGGGATATTCAATGCCGGCAACGCGGACCGTGCCCCATCCCTGGAGCTGAGCGTGGACGCCTTCGAGCAGGCTTGGCGCAGCAGCACCCTGGCCGGCTTCATCTTCGGTCGCGAGGTCATCAAAGCGCTCGTGCCACGCAAGCAGGGTGCCTTGTTCTTCACGGGCGCGACCGCATCATTGCGCGGCAAGCCGCCCTTCGCGGCCTTTGCAGCGGCAAAGGCCGGGCTGCGCTCACTGAGCCAAAGCTTCGCGCGCGAGTTTGGTCCGCAAGGCGTCCACGTGGCACACGTCGTGATCGACGGTGGCATCGATGGTGAGCGCCTACGATCACGCGCCGCACAGCGGGTGACGCAAGCGGGCCCCGACGGTTTGCTCAACCTCGAAGCGATCGCCGAAGTCTACTTCCAGCTCCACCTCCAGCACCGCAGCGCCTGGACTCAAGAGCTCGACCTGCGCCCCTACAAGGAGCCCTTCTGAGCATGATCGACGTACACTATTGGACCACGCCCAACGGTCATAAGATCACCATCTTTCTGGAGGAGGCCGGGCTCGACTATCGCGTGCTTCCGGTCAACATCGGTAAGGGCGATCAGTTCAGGCCCGAGTTCCTGGAGATCGCGCCGAACAATCGCATTCCCGCGATCGTCGACCACCGACCGCTCGACTCCGCAGATCCCATCTCGGTCTTCGAGTCGGGTGCGATCTTGCTCTACCTGGCGGACAAGACCGGTAAATTCATCCCCAAGGACCTTCGCGGCCGCACGCAGGCGATACAATGGCTATTTTGGCAGATGGCGGGCCTCGGGCCCATGGCAGGACAGAACGGCCACTTCAACCACGCTGCCCCCGAGAAGCTACCGTACGCGATCAATCGCTACGAGCGCGAGACTGCGCGCTTGTTCGCCGTGCTCGACAAGCGCCTCACGGATCGCGACTTCGTGGCTGGGTCGGGCCGTGGTGAATACAGCATCGCCGATATCGCCAGCTATCCGTGGACACGCAACTACGCGCGCCTGAAGCAAGACATCGAGCAGTTCCCGAACCTGAAGCGCTGGCAAAAGGCGATCGCCGCGCGCCCTGCCACCGAGCGAGCCTATGCGCTCGCTGACCAGATCAACCCGCCGAAACCGCCCGTGCCCTTGACCGACGAGGAACGCCGGTTGCTGTACGGGCAGGACGCCAAGACCCTCCGCCGCTGAGCAAGCGGACGAAAGCGCGTGTAGTCCGACGCTTCGCAGCGCCGAGCTCACTCCCTGGCACGACTTGGCGCACCGATCACTCGTGTCGCTGCGCCCGCCAGGTAAGCTTGGATATCTTCCAGCGCCTGCCCGTAAAAGACCCGATACGTCTCGTCCGTCACGTAGCCCAAGTGGGGCGTCAACACGGTGTCTGGTAGTGAAACGAACGGATGGCTGGGCGGCAGGGGCTCGTGCTCGAACACATCCAGGCCCGCACCGGCCAAAGCCCCCGACCGAAGTGCCGTCACGAGCGCCGCTTCGTCCACGATCGGTCCGCGTGACGTGTTGACCAGCAGCGCGCTCGGCTTGAGTAGCGCAAGCTCGCGAGCGCCGATCAGACCACGAGTCCGCTCGGACAGAACCAAGTGAATGCTGAGCACGTCCGCGCGCGCAAATAGCTGATCGCGACTCACGAGCTCGGCACCACCGGTCTCGGCTCGAGCGAGCGTCAAGTTCGGGCTCCACGCGATCACGCGCATGCCGAAGGCGCCGCCGATGCGCGCGACTTGCGAGCCCAACCGCCCTAGCCCGAGCACGGCGAGCGTCTTGCCCTGGAGCCCGACGCCGATGGACGTTTGCCAGCGGCCGGCGCGGAGCGCGCGATCTTCGCTCGGGATTTTACGCGCGAGAGCCAAAATCAGCGCCCAGGTCAACTCGGCCGTCGGGTACGGAAGCCCCTCGGTGCCACACACGGTGACGCCGCTCTCCACCGCTGCCTGCACGTCGATCGCTGCGTTCTGCATGCCCGTGGTCACTAGCAGGCGCAAATTCGGGAGCTGCGCCAGCAGAGCACGCGGAAACGGCGTCCGCTCACGCATCGCGACGATCACCTCGAATGGTGCGAGCCTTTCGCTGAGGCGCGCCGAGTCTTCTAGGTGATCGTGGAAGAAGCGAAGCTCGCTGCCTTTGGGTAGGGACGACCAGTCCGCGTAGCCGCGCGCGACGTTCTGGTAGTCATCCAGGACTGCGACCCGGATCACGGTGCTAGCCATCCCGAAACGGCTGCAGGAAACGGATGCACTCCTGTCAGTTCGGGCGCCAATCGCCGCCTTCGATCGAAATCTTCAGTCCCCAACGCTCTTGGTCGCCGTAGTCGTCGACCGCGTAATGCCAGACCGAGCGGTTGTCCCAAATCACCAGATCGCCCGCTTGCCAGTGATTGCGGTACTGGTAGTTGACGCCGCTCGCGTGTTGTCGAAGAAACGCGAGCAGCGCGTCGCTCTCGGCACGCGGCAGACCGATCAGGTGCGTGATGCGACTGGTCAGATACAGGCCTTTGACGCCCGTCTCTGGGTGGGTCAAAACCAGAGGATGTTCGACGTAATCGCTGGCATCGTATTGGCCTCGTGACGGCTTGACCTGCTTGCTGTGGGCGGCGCGCAGGCCACCCACGAGCGATTGAAGTGGCGCCGACAGATCCCGATGGGCTGCCTGTAGATCGGCATAAAGCGTCGCGCCACCGACAGGCGGCACGACCGCCAACTGTAGCAGCTCGAACGCCCACGGGTTCGCTTTCCAAGTGCCGCCTTGATGCCAATTCGAGGGCCGACTTCCCACGGGCGAAGGGCCAATCTTCACGATTTTGTCGTGGCCCTCGTAGTGACCGTAAGCGTAGTCCGGGCTGCCGAACGGTTCCCCGAAGTATGTCGCAAAGCGTACCAGCTCATCGGGGCTGAGATGCTGCTGGCGGAAGACCAAGACCTTGCGCTCGAGCAGCGCGGCGCGTAGTGCTGCCACGCGCTGAGCATCGAGCGGCTGGTGTAGATCCAACTTCGCTACGGCACCGCCCAAGGTCGGCTCGAGGAGCTTCAGCTCGAAGCCGCCAACTGCCCAAGCCGCGGCGCCCGCCCTGGGTGCGTGCGCGACCGTGCTCGTTTCCCGTGTTGCGATGGTCATGTTCTGCTCCGACGGTGGCGCGTCACCCGCGTGCGTTCGGGTGGCGCAGGGTTCGACGGCAACCTAACACAGAAGAAGAGTCTTGTCTCGCAAAACAGACGCGAGACCAGGCGGGCAGCTGCCCACCGTTAGCGCAGCGCGGCCACGAGCTCCGCGCGATGCGCTGCGATGTACTGCTGTTCAGCCTTCGACCAGGCCACTAACTCGGGCAGCTTTTCGCGCGCCGTCAGGATGGCGCCGGGGTCCTCGAGTCGATCGCACCAAAACTGCACGTTTCGCTGCAAGCGCTCGCTGATTGCCTCCGGTAGTTGAGCTCGCTCGGCCGCACCCGCACCATAAGCGTCGAGCAACACGCGAACCTGTCGTGCTTGAGCGACGAACTGCCCGCGCAGCGGATTGGAAGAGAGGCACCAGGCCCAAGCCATGTATCCCAGATCTTCCAGCGGCGATCCGGCCGCCGCCGTATCGAAGTCGATCAGCGCAACCGGCAGCTGATCGCGGAAAACGAAGTTGTTGGGTCCTGGGTCGTGATGACAGACAACACCGACTGGAGCCAACTTCGAACCTGCTGTCGCATCGTGAAGCGCACGCACGATGGCAGCTGCCGCGCGCAGCTGGTGGTCTGCGAATGTTTGCCATTTCGCCGGAACACTGCCCGCGAGATACGAGAGCACGTCTCGCCCCGAAGCATCTCGACCGCGGTAGCGCGGTGCCCACGAGCAACCCCGAGCCTCCAAGTGTGCCAGCAGCTCGGCCACGAAGCTGGAGGATGCTTTTGCAGGTCGCCGGACCGTCTCGCCGATACGCACGACACCTGGGGTAATGCGCCCGGCAGGCAACGCGATCTCCTCCGCAGCGCCCGCGATTTCTGTTTGCGATAGCGTCGACACGTCCGGGACGGATATTACGCGGGGACTGGTCGTGGCGTACAACGTGTCACGGATTTTCCCCTTCAGGCACTGCGGCGCCCGCAGCAGCCCCAATTAAACCCTAATATTTACCAGCTATTACACCGTAGCCCTCCGGCGACACCGAACGAAGCTACGCTTTCAGAACAAATGTCGTCTGCCTACGAGCTCGGCATCGCTCGCGCACAAGAGCTCCTGTGTGACGCACGTGGGCTCGGCGAATCGGCCCTCACCGAGCGCAGCGTCGAGCTTGCCGGCGCCTTGCTCGAAGCGAGCCACGCTGGCGCCGAGTCCAGCGAGAGGGAGCGAGCAGCGCGCCTGACTGCGTTGTTGCGCGACCCGATTGGACAGGCGTTCGTCTCTGCGCTCACGGATCGCGCGCACCGCAGTAGCAGTGGAGCGCGCTTGGTCGCCGAGGTGGAGGCGCTGGTCCGAAGCCTGGGCGCGCCGCGCTCGCTCGCCGCGTGGGACAGATTGCAGCTGCGAGCACTGCAGACGTTCGGCAGCGCGCTGCCCGAGCTCACTGCGCGCGCGGTGCGGCGACGGATCTACGAAGATGCCGCGCCATACCTGGCACCCGCCGAGCCGCACGCCCTGGATGCCTTCCTCGTCGAACGAAAGTTGCAAGGGCTGCGCGTGAACGTGAACCACCTTGGAGAAGAGGTGCTCGGCGAGGGCGATGCAGCGCGCTTTCTCGCGAGCTATCTGGCGTTGCTCGAGCGCCCCGAAGTTTCCACGATCAGCGTGAAGCTATCGTCCATCGACGCCCGCATCGAAACCAGCGCTTGGCAGCCGACGCTCGATCGGCTCGCGGGAAAACTCGGCGAAATTTACCGGGCGGCGCTGGCGAACAGCGTGCCGGGCGCAGCCGGTGTTTCGCCCAAGCTCGTGTACCTCGATATGGAAGCGTATCGCGACCTCGAGCTCACGGTGGAGCTCTTCACGCGCGTGCTCGACGCACCGGAGTTCCAGTCCTTGTCAGCCGGCATCGTGCTTCAGGCCTACGTTCCCGACTCGCACGGACATCAGAAACGCGTGCTCGAATGGGCGCGCGAGCGCGTCAGGCGTGGCGGCGCGCCCGTGCGGATGCGCCTCGTCAAGGGTGCGAACCTGATGCTCGAGCGTATCGAGTCGAGCCTGCGAGGCTGGCAGCTGCCGCTCTACGGTTCGAAGGCCGAGGTCGATGCGAGCTTCCGTCACATGCTCAAGATGGGGACCGAGCCAGAGCACGCACGCGCGGTGCGGCTCGGCGTGGGCAGTCACAATCTGTTCGACATCGCGTTCACGTTGCTGCTGCGCAAAAGCCGTGGCGTCGAGGCAGAGGTCGAGCCCGAGATGCTCGAGGGCATGGCAGATCCCTTGCGCCGAGTGGTGCAGCGGGTCGCAGGCAACGTGTTGGTCTACGCACCGAGCGTCGACGAGCGCGACTTCGCGAGTGCCGTCGCTTACCTCGTGCGCCGGCTGGACGAGAACACGGCGGAGGACAACTTCCTGCGACGTTCCTTCGCCATGCAGGCCGGCGACCCGAGTTTCACTGTGGAAAGACGGCGTTTCGAAGCCGCACTGGCCCGCGCCGATGCGGTCGACACGACACCGCGCCGCCGTCAGGACCGCACGCGACTGCCGTCCGAGCGACCTCATGACGGCTTCCGGAACGAACCGGATACGGATTTCACGCTGGCAGTGAATCGAGATTGGCTCGACGCCACGCTGCAAGCGGCACAAATGGCGAGCCACGAGGCCGTCTGCTCGCACTTCGACGGCACGACGTATGACGGACGGGGCAGCCGCGACGGCTTCGATCCGTCGCGGCCGTCCGTCGTCCCCTATCAGTGGCGACCGCTCGACCCGCAGGCCCTGGAAGAGGTCCTCGAAAGAGCTCATCTCGCCCGCGAGCGTGCGGCAGCTTGGCCAGCGCAAGAACGCGAAGCGGTGCTGCTGGCCGTGGCTTCCGCTCTGCGGGCTGCGCGCGCTGAGCTGATCGGCTTGCTCGTGCTCGACGCCGGCAAACGCGCGCTCGAAGCCGACGTCGAAGTCTCCGAAGCCATCGATTTTGCCGAGTACTATGCCCGCCAGCATGCACGGCTGCGCGAACGCTTCACGCTCGAGCCGAAGGGCGTGGTGGTGGTCACGCCGCCCTGGAATTTCCCGCTGTCGATCGCGCTCGGTTCGGCCTTGGCCGCGCTCGTCGCGGGCAACGTGGTGCTGCTCAAGCCGCCCCCGGAAACGCCGCTGGTTGCGGCGCGGGCGCTAGCGCTGTGCCACGCCGCCGGCGTTCCCGAATGGGCCCTTGGGTTGGTAGTCGTCGAGGATGAGGCAGCCGGGCCACTGATCGTGGATCGCCGGGTGAATGCCGTCGTGCTCACGGGGGGGACCGAGACCGCGCGCCTGTTTCGCCGTTTGCGCCCGGGGCTCGAACTGATCGCCGAGACCGGTGGCAAGAACGCACTGATCGTGAGCGCCATGAGCGATCGCGAGCAAGCGGTGCAGCACGCGGCGCGCGCCGCTTTCGGGCACGCGGGACAAAAGTGCAGCGCGCTCGGCTTGCTGGTGCTGGAGCGCGAGGTATTTCGCAGCGCGGCTTTCCGAGAAAAACTCGCCGACGCCACGCGTACCTTACCGGTCGGCTCCGCCTGGAACCTGGAGAGCGCGGTCACTCCCCTGATTCGACCGCCGAGCGGGGCGCTCGCCCGCGCGCTCGACACGCTCGATGGCAGCGAAAGCTGGCTCGTGGCGCCCAGCCGCAGCGCGGACAATCCCCGCTTGGTCGCTCCGAGCGTGCGTTGGGGCGTAGAACCGGACAGCTTTGCACATCAGACCGAGCTGTTCGGCCCCATGCTGTGCGTGATGGAAGCGCCCGACTTGGATGGCGCGCTCGAGCTCCTGAACGGCACCCCGTATGGCCTCACGGCGGGCCTCGAGAGCCTGGCCCTGCACGAGCAGGAGGCATTCCTCGAGCGCGCGCGGGCGGGCAACCTCTACCTCAATCGGCCTATCACGGGCGCCGTCGTGGGCCGCCAGCCGTTCGGCGGTCAACGGGCGTCGAGTTTCGGCCCTGGCTTCAAGGCCGGCGGTCCGAACACCCTACTCGGCTTGGCACGCATCACCGGCGAGCGCTCCGGACGCACGCTCGTGCCACTCTCGCGCGGACCGCGTCTGCCGGATCCGCCACTCGCGAGACCGGGCGCCGCGCAGCGCTTCGACCACGGTGAGCTCAGCGCAATCATCGCCGACAGCCTACGCGATGCCACGCCCGGGGAGAACGAGCGGCTCGCACGCCGCGTCCAGAGCTATCAGGCCGCGGCGCACGAAGAGCTGCTCATCGAGCACACGCAGGCGGAGGTGCTCGGCTTTCGCGATACCTTCCTGTACCGACCCGCCAGCGTGCTGCTCGTCGTGCCCAAGACCGCGAGCGAGCTCGACGTGCTTTCGGCCTTGCTCGCCGCCCGCCTCGTTCACGCTGAAGTCGACATCGTCGTCGAAGCCCGCCATGAGTCTCGCCGATTCGTACGGCTGGTGGCTGAGCGTTGCCCGCGCTTTTCGGACACAGAAACCCTGGCAACGCTGGCCGAACGCCGGAGCTACGATCGGGTGCGCGTGTTGGGACCGGCTACTGGCCCAGCCTTCGAGGCCACGCGAGCGCTGCTCGAGGCGAGCCCCTACCTCGACGCCGAGCCGGTACACGACGTGGGTTACGTCGAGCTGCGGCGCTACACGCTAGAACAAAGCCGCAGCGTCGCTCACCATCGCCACGGCAATTTGAGCTTGGTCGCTGCGATGGAACAGCATCACGCGGGCGCGCGCTCCTGAGCCCCTCACCCATCAGACGGGCCAGGGGCTCGGGGCTTGGCCGAAACGCGTACCGTGCGGGAACGACAAACCAAATTGCTTGAGCAACAGCTCCAGCAACCCAGCGGCCGACGTGATCTGGCTGGTCGTGGCCGTGCCGTAGCGCTCGCGCAGCGTGAATTGGTCGTTCAGGATCGACAAGCGCTGCCCTTCGGGTGCAGCGCGCGCCACCACGAGGCGATTTTTGAAGTGCGAGCTCGGGTGCGCGCTCGTGTACCAATTGGCAAGTTCGCGGTCGATGGGCGGCATTTCCTCCAGCGTGAACTCACACACGTCGTGCCAGGCCGCTCCGAACCGCACCTGATGAAACAGGCGTCCGTCCTCTTGGACGATGCGGCGTGGCTCGTGCAAGGTCGCCTGCTCTGCGCGCGTGGCGAGCCGCAGCGGCGAGGTCAGCGACAGACCGCCTACGCCGACATCGGTCAGCCAACTCTCACCGTCCAACTCGACGCGCAGGAACACATGACTGCGCGGCGGGATGAAATCGCGTGGACGCTGCAGCCGCACACGAGCGCTGATGGGGGTGACCTGAAAGCCGAGCTCGCGCAGAACTTCCAGAAAGAGACCATTCTGTTCGAAGCAGTACCCGCCACGACGCTGGACCACCAGCTTTTCGAATAGCGCGTCGGGCTCGAGCGCGATTGGCAGCCCGAGGAGCACGTCCAGATTCTCGAATGGGATCGATTGCGTGTGCGCCAGAGTCAGAGCCGACAAGAGCGCAAAGTTCGGTTGGTACCGACCCCGATACCCGATGCGTTGGAAGTATGCAGCCAAGTCCATCGCCGGGTTCATAGCGCAAATCCGAGCGGCCCTGTCAGGCGAACCTCGAAACGCTATTCGGCGGCGTGGCCCCGCTCACGTGCGAGCGTGTAGCGATTTCTGGGCACGTCCAGGCCGAGGTTTCCGCGCAAGGTGCTAGCCGCGTACTCCTGCTTGTAGATGCCACGCTGCTGCAAGAGTGGCACGACTTTTTCGACGAACACTTCGAGCTGGCCAGGCAGGGACTCGAAGGAGACGAAGCCGTCCGCCGCCCCACCCTCGAACCAACGCTGCAGCGCGTCGGCCACCTGCTCGGCCGTACCAACGAAGTGGCTGCGGGGCGTCGCGAAGCGCAGAGCAACCTGGCGCAGGGTCAGATTTTCCGCTCGCGCGAGCGCCAAGATCCGGTTCGATGCACTCTGATTGCTATTGGCGCCGTGCTCGCCGACGTCCGGAAACGGCGCGTCCAAGTCGTGTTGACTGAAGTCGTAGTCGTTGAACGGGCGACCGAGCATGGCCAGGGCGTTTTCGATCGAGACCAAGCTGGCAAGCTCCTGGTATTTGGCCTCTGCGTCCTCCGGGCTGGAACCGACCACCACGCGGATGCCAGGCAAAATCAAGAGCTTGTTCGGGTCACGACCGAAACCCGCCGCGCGCGCCTTCACGTCCCGGTAGTAGGCCTTGGCCTCTTCCAGATCGTCGTGCGAGACGAAGATGCAATCGGCCCGCTCGGCAGCGAAGTTTTTGCCATCTTCGGAGGCACCTGCTTGAAAAATCACGGGCTGCCCCTGCGCCGATCGCGCGATATTGAGCGGCCCCTTCACCGAGAAGAATTCGCCTTGGTGATTGAGCGCATGGAGCTTGCTCGCATCCAAAAATTGGCCGGTCGCTTTGTCGTGAACCAACGCATCGTCTTCCCAAGAGTCCCAAAGGCCCTGGACGACGTTCAAATGTTCGCTGGCGAGCCGATAGCGCACGTCGTGCGCCAAGTGACTCGGCTTGCTGTAGTTGCTGGCGCTACCCTCTAGCCAGGAAGTGACGACATTCCAGCCAGCTCGCCCCCCGCTCAAATGATCGAGCGAAGCAAATTGGCGCGCTACGTTGAACGGCTCGCTGTAACTCACCGTGAGTGTGCCCACGAGCCCGATCTGTTCCGTTACTGCGCCCAGCGCGGACAGGATCGTGAGTGGCTCGAAGCGATTCAAGTAGTGAGGACTGGACTTGGCCGTCACGAACACGCTGTCCGCCACGAATAAGAAGTCGAACTTGCCCGCCTCCGCGCTCTTGGCTTGCCGCTGGTAGAACGCGAAGTTGGTGCTGGCGCTGGGATCCGCGTCCGGATGACGCCAGTCCCCCCACCCGGGACCGACACCATGCAAAATGAAGCCTAGCTTGAGCTGTCTGTTGGCCATGACGAGCCCCTTACATTAGTCTTTTATGAAAGACCAGATTCCATTTCGCCCCTGCGGCACCCGCGCCAGCGGCTAAGCTCGCCAAGCTCAGACCGGATTCCGCTCGGCTTTGGCTTTTTGTGCGGCGCCGGACGGCGCGACGCCGTTATCTGAGCTCGAAGCCGAGCCGCGCCAACGCTTCTCGCAGGCGATCTCGGCCATTGAGGGCGGCGGCGGTGGCAAGGCGCCGGGCGGTGTGAAAAGACCAGCCGCCATCCGGTACTGGCATTTGGCGGGACGCATAAAAGTGCTGCATCAGTCGATCGTAGCCTTCCACCCGCGCGTGCTCTGCGTCCGCAAAGCTGTAGCGGTCTTCGTGCAAAACCACGGCCTGGGGCAAGCGCGGCTTGATCGGTGCCGGCGCCCCTGGATCGGGCCAGCCCACGCACAGCCCAAAGACTGCGAAGGCCCGTTTGGGTAAACCCAGAAGTTCGGCCACGCGCTCGGGGTGATTGCGCAGCGCGCCAATGTAGACGGTACCGAGCCCGAGCGCCTCTGCGGCGACCACCGCATTCTGGGCGGCCAAGGCGGTATCGACGGACGCCACCAGAAAGGATTCCAGGTAGTTCAGGCCCTCTGCCTCGAGTCCACGCAACCGCGCAAGCTCACTGGCGCGGTTCAGGTCGGCTACCCACACTAGAAACAACGGGCATTCGCGCACGTGGGCCTGATCCCCAGCAACAATGGACAAGGCCTGCCGCAGCTCTGGATCCCTGACATTCACGACGCTCCACAGCTGGAGGTTCGACGAACTGGCCGCCGACTGTGCTGCCGCGACGAGCATTTCGAGCGTGCCGGTCTCGAGCCGTCTTGGCAGATAGCGTCGAACCGACCGATGTGAGAGCAGGCGAGCGAATGTCGTCGCAAGCAAAGGCTCGTCGTAGCGGGGCTCAGTGACACCTCGACCGTAACGCTGAGCCAAGCTCGGCTCGAGCTGCTCATGCAAACCCGCTTTGCTGAAGGCAGATTGCTCGACTGGGACCTGATCTCGTTGGCTCATGCGCGGCGCTCTTGGTCTTTTATAATACTCATTTACGACCTTTTACAAGCCCAGCCACCTGGCTCCTTGACGCCGCGTCGCCGGACTGGGGCGCGCTCGGCATGAGCTGTAATCTCGGCTCTTCATTGCCTTCGAGAGAGCTCGAAGCCCACTCAGGGTGCTTGGATGCTGGGTGCGCACCGAGCAGATCGACGCCACGCAAGACACTGTCTACTTTACTAGACACAGACGAGGGGCTATAGATGGCATCGGAGCCGCGCCTGGTCGGGTCAAGTCCATCACGTGACTTTACGTCGCTTGGCGAACTTACATCTTCAATTGGTGGACGGAATATTTCTAGATGACACTTCACGCTCTGCGCTTAATCCGCACGAAGAGAGTCTCGACGAGTTTACTACTAGGTTTGTTCTTGACCCGCCTGAGTGGCACTGCTCGAGCGCAAGAGCCGGCTCCCGCGCCACCTTCGCCTCAGCCGGCCACGGCGCCAGCAGAAGCTCCGGTCGAGCCCTCAGCGGCTGGCCCAGAGCCTGCGCCGAGCACGCCCCCCATCGCTCAACCCGACGCAGCAGCCCCGCCCATCGCGCCTGCGGCAGCCTCGACGATACCGCCAGCAGAAGCTGCGACCCCGCCTGACGGCGCAGCCGGCGCGCCGAGTGCGGGCGAGCCGGATCTTGCACAGACGGAGCAATTGACGGGCGTCGTCGTTACCGGCACTCGACGCACGAATCGCACCGAGTTCGATTCGAGCGTGCCTATCGACGTGGTGACTGCTGCCGACCTCGGGAGCGTGCCGTCGGGAGATCTGAACGACAGGCTAGCTTTGACAGTACCGTCGTTCAACGTGCAGCGTCTGCCGCTCGCCGATGGCGCGATCTTCAATCGCCCGGCGACCCTGCGCGGCCTCTCTCCTGACCAAACCTTGGTACTGATCAACGGCAAGCGCCGGCATCGTTCGGCCTACATCGATGTCACGACGCAAGGCGCGCAGGCCGTGGATCTGGCCGAGATCCCCCTGGCCGCCATCGATCGCGTGGAGGTGCTACGCGACGGCGCTTCCGCTCAATACGGTTCCGATGCCATTGCCGGTGTGATCAATATCATCCTGAAGGACAAGCCTGGCGCGAGCGGCTATTTGCAAGGCAGCATCTACCAGGAAGGTGACGGGGGCTCGTACCTCGCCGGCCTCAATGCCGGTTGGGCGTTGGGCAAGCGTGGCAGCTTGAACTTGACCGTGGAAGCCAGCGCGGGCGAAGCCACGTCGCGCAGCAACCAACGCCCGAATGCCCAAGCGTTGATCGACGCCGGCAACATCTACGTACGGCGGCCTGCCGTTCAGCGCTTCGGTCAACCAGACACGCACAGCTTCATCGCCTTCGTGAACAGCAAGTACGAGCTCAGCGAGTCTGCCGAAGCCTACCTGTTCGGCAACTTCGGCTACCACTGGGGCGAGAACGACTTCAACTATCGCAACCCGACGCAAGGCGGAGTGTTCAAGTCCACCCAGGCTCCAGACGTCTTCGAAAAGAACTTTGCCACGCTGCCGAAGCCCTACCAAGACTGGTACAACAATGACCCCGCGGTCTTGGCGGGCTATCCGGGTGGTTTCACGCCCCGCTTTTCCGCAACTAGCCTCGACGGCTCGGCAGTCGCCGGAGTGCGCGGTGATATTTCCCCGGACTTGACCTGGGATCTCAGCGGGCGCTACGGCGTCAATCACATCGACTACCACATCCGAGATACGATCAACGCTTCGCAGGGGCCGACCTCGTTCAAGGCGTTCGATACCGGTTCCAAACGGCAAACCGAGTTGGGCGCGAACCTCGACTTCAACTACTCTCTGGCCGCTGGTCTGAAAGAGCCGATCAACGTGGCCTTCGGCGGCGAGGTTCGACGCGAGGCGTACAAGGTCGGCTCGGGTCAGCCCGACTCTTATGCGATCGGACCGCTCGGGGCGATTGGGCTCGCTGGCGGCGCCAACGGATTCTTTGGTTCCGGCCCCAACCAGGCAGGAACTTGGGGACGGAACAGCGTGGCCGGCTACCTCGACCTGGATGCGGACCTTACTCGACGCATCAATGTCGGCGCGGCAGGTCGCATCGAAAACTACTCGGACGCAGGCACGGCAGTGACCGGCAAAGTCTCGACCCGGCTCACCGTGATCGAGCAATTGAACCTGCGCGGCGCACTCAGCACTGGCTTTCGCGCTCCAACGCCGGGCCAGTCCAACCTGACCAACACCAGTCAGAACCCGAGCCCGGACGGTTCCACCATCCAGACCAATGGCACCATCCCACCGACCAATGCAATCTCCGCGCTGAAGGGTGGGGAGGCGCTCAAGCCCGAGAAATCGGTCAACATCAGCTTTGGCTTCGTCACTCAACCGCTCAAGAAGCTCAGCTTGTCGGCGGACGTGTACCGCATCGACATCCGCGATCGCATCGGCCTATCTCAACGCTACACGCTCAGCCCCGAGGAACAAGCAGATCTCGTCGCCGGCGGGGTGGCGGCAGCCCAGGGGCTCACCAGCTTCAATTTCTTCGTGAATGGCTACAAGACACGCACGCAGGGCTTGGATCTGGTGCTCGTGTACGGCATCGACCTGACGAAGAATAGTCAGCTCAACATCACTGGTGCGGCCAACTTCAACCAAACCAAAGTCCAGAGCTTCGACGCTGGCGTGATCGACGCCAGACAACGGCAATACATCGAGGATCGCTTGCCCAAACGCGTGACGATCTTGTCACTCGAGTACGTGCTCGGCAGAGCCAGCCTTCTGGCTCGCGGTCGCGCCTACGGCAGCTGGACCGAGCCCCTGGACCCGACCACCGATGCTTCAGGGAACTTGATCTACAACCAGAAATTCACCCAAGAAGTGTTCTTCGATTTGGCCGCCAGCTACGGCATCACGAAGAACGCCAAAGTCACGGTCGGCGCGGAAAATATCTTCAACAACTATCCGGACAAGGCGCGCTTCCCGAACACGACCGAGGCCGCCGCCGCCGGTGCCATCCCCAGCAACGGCCGGGTCTACCCGAGTCAACGGCCGTACGAGAGCGACGGCGCACGCTACTACGCGCGCCTGAACTTCGACTTTTGACCTGGACTACCGCCATGACAACGAACAAACAGGCTCGTACTAGGAGAAGCTTTCTGAGTCAGCTCGGCCGTGCCGGTGGCGCGACTGCCGTGTACCACGCGATGACCGCGATGGGTCTACTGGCCAGCGTCCCTGCGTACGCCGGTCCGCCCAAGCTCTCCCCCCAATCAGGCACGGGCGTACGAGTCGTGATACTCGGAGCCGGCATTGCAGGTCTCGTCGCGGCACTCGAGCTCGGCAAGGCAGGCTTTCAAGTCACCGTATTGGAGGCGCGCAATCGGCCAGGCGGACGCGTGTTCACCGTGCGCCGTGGCTCGGTGATCGAAGAGATCGACAGCCGCCAAGAGGTGAATTGGGACGACGATCCGGATCTCTTCTTGGACGCGGGCGCGGCCAGGCTGCCACAACATCACCAGGGCATCCTCGGCTACGCGCGAGACTTCGGCGTCCGGCTGGAGGTGCTGAGCAACGAGAATCGCAACGCGCTCCTGCATCAGGCCAAGGCATTCGCTGGCAAGCCGCAACAAAATCGGCGGGTGAACGCCGATGCGCGCGGCTTCGTCGCCGAGTTGGCTGCCAAGGCGGTCGACCAAGCACGCCTGGGCCGCCCCGTCTCGAGCGAAGACAAGCAGAAGTTGCGCGCATTTCTCAAGGATTTTGGCGCGCTCGACAAGGATCTCGTCTATCGCGGCTCGGCGCGCGCGGGCTACCGCGAGCTGCCCGGCGGCGGCAATGACGCCGGAAGAAACCATGAACCACTCGACCTCGAGCAATTGCTCAATGCCGGCTTCTGGAGCCAGCTCGCCGAGTCCGGCGAAGGCCCCACTCAGGCGGCCACGATGGTGCGCCCGGTGGGCGGCATGTCCAAGATCGCAGAGGCCATCGCGCGTTCGGTCGCGAACGTGGTCAGCTACAACGCCGAGGTGACGCGCCTGCGCCGCCGTGGCAACGGAGCGCGAGTGGAGTGGAAAGACTCTCAAACGGGCAAGGCATCGGCGATTGACGCCGACTACGTGCTCGTCACCATCCAACCGGGTTTGATCCCCTACCTCGACCACGATTTCTCTGCGCGCGTGAAGCAAGCGTTGGCCGCACCCCAAAGCTCGCCGCTGGCCAAAGTCGGCTTTCAAGCCACGCGCCGCTTTTGGGAGTTGGATCAGCAAATCTACGGCGGCATCTCCTGGACCGATCACCCGATCACGCAGATTTGGTATCCGAGCCAAGGGATCCACTCGCAGAAGGGGCTGCTGGTGGGCGCCTACGTGTTTCGTGACGGCGAGGATTTCGCCAAGCTTTCGCCCTCCGAGCGCGTCGAATTGGCCCTGCAAGGCGGCGAAATCTTGCACCCTCAATATCGAAAATACCTGGAGCAGGGTGTCGCCATCTCTTGGCGCAAGGTCAAATATTCGCACGGCGCCACCACGCACTGGAGCGACGAGGCGCGCAAGAACGAGTACCCGATCCTGCTCAAGCCGGATGGCCCGTACTTCTTCGCCGGCGAATACCTCAGCTACATCAACGGCTGGCAGGAGGGCGCGTTGCGCTCGGCGCATTTCGCGATCGAGCAACTCGCGTCCGTGCAATCGAACAAACCAAGGTCTGGAGCAAAAGGGAAATCCACATGAAAAAACTGGTTTTTGCGTTGGTCGCATTCATCGCGCTCGCGGTTTCGGCTCCCCTCGTCCGGGCCGCCGCGCAAGTCATCGAAATCAAGCGCATCAAGGGCGCGGCAGCATCGCCCATTTTGGCAGGCGTCGTCGTGCCAACGGGCGCCAACGTGCTCTATCTGAGCGGGCAGGTCCCCTTGGTCGCCGATAAGAGCAAAGCAAGCGACAGCATCGAAGCCTACGGGGACACGAAGACCCAAGCCATCAGCGTCTTTACCAAGATCAAGGGCCTGCTCGCCGATCAGGGCTTGGCGCTGGGAGACGTGGTGAAACTGACCGTGTACTTGGTTGGCGACCCCAAGAACGGTGGCAAGTTGGACTTCAAGGGGTTCTCGGAAGCCTACGCGCAGTACTTCGGTACGACGGCGCAGCCGAACATCGTCGCCCGAACCACCGTGCAGGTCGCAGCGCTGGCCAACCCAGGTTTCTTGATCGAGGTCGAGGCGACCGCAGCCAAGCTGGGACATTGAGCTCCAGCAGGCATCATTGGCAGGCCGCGGCAGGCACGCGCCTGCGCGCGCTGCTCACGCTCTTGCTCCTTGCCCGAGCGTCGCTTGCCGATGCTCCCAGCGCTGCCGGCGCTGGGAGGCAGGTCTCGAACGCTGCACGCGTGCTGCACGAGCAACTGCTCACGCTAGATACACACCTCGACACGCCTGCCAATTTGTCGTGGCTGGGCTGGAAGATCCAAGACCGTCATGATCGAACGCGGGACGGCAGCCAGGTCGATTTGCCTCGCCTCGCGCAGGGCGGGCTCGATGGCGGCTTCTGGGTCATCTACACGCCGCAGGGGCCGCGCACGCCGGCCGGCGACCGAGCAGCCCGGGACTTTGCCATCTCACGCGCGCTTTCAATCCGAGAAATGATCGCCGGCAACGCCAAGTCGATCGAGCTTGCACTCGAGGCAGACGACGCCGCGGCCATCGCGGTCCGCCACAAGCGCGTAGCTTTCATGAGCATCGAGAACGGCTATCCCTTGGAAGCCGACCTGAGCTTGCTCGAGACGTTTTACAAGCTCGGCGTGCGCTTGACCGGCCTCGCCCATTTCTCGAACAACGATTTGGCCGATTCCTCGACCGACCCCAAGGGCGCGGAGTGGCACGGGCTGAGCGACAAAGGGCGCGCCTTCGTGCGAGAGGCCAATCGACTCGGGATCGTGCTCGACGCCTCGCACGCCTCGGATCAGGTGCTCGATCAACTGATCGCACTTTCGAAAACACCGGTCTTGCTGTCCCATTCCGGGGTCAAGGCCGTCTTCGACCACCCGCGTAACATCGACGACGGTCGGCTACGCGCGCTCGCCGCGAGCGGCGGAGTGATTCAGATCAATTTCATGTCGGAGTATTTGATCGCCACGCCCAAGGTCCCGGAGCGGGAAGCGGCCCTCGCTTCGCTGTGGCAAGCTGCTCGCAAGCCGAGCGTTACGCTCAGCGAGCGTGAGGCACTGATCACACGCAAAGAAGAGATCAATCGGCGCTGGCCGGTGCCACGCGCGACGTTTTCGGATGCCTTTGCCCACTTGTTGCACGCCATCCGTGTGGCAGGCATCGATCACGTTGGGATCGGCGCTGATTTGGATGGCGGCGGTGGTGTGATCGGCTTTGAAGACGCCGGCGACTACCCGAAGATCACCGAACGTCTGCTCGCGGAAGGCTTCTCCCGCGAGCAGATCCAGAAAATTTGGAGCGGAAACGTCCTGCGCGTATTGCGGGCTGCCGAAGCCCACGCCCACCTGGCCCCGAGCACCCAGCTCACGTCGTCTGCCAACCACTGAGGAATATCGAGTCACTCTGGGGTATCTCTGCCGCCGGTCTGCTATAAGGGACGAGCGATGACCGCCCACCAATTGTCGATCCGCCCCGCCATTTTCGCCGACCAAGAGCAAATCTGGCAAACCCTCGAGCCTGCGATCCGCGCTGGCGAGAGCTTGGCTTGGGACCGGGACATGACCCGTGCCGGTGCACTCGACTACTGGTTTTGCGCGAGAAACGAGGTGTTCGTCGCCGAACAGGAGGGCACGATTGTCGGCAGCTACGTGCTGCGCGAAAACCAGGCCGGCGGCGGCGCTCACATCGCCAACTCGGTGTACGTCGTCTCGCCCTGGGCCACAGGCCGAGGCATCGCCCAGGCGATGTGTGAGCACTCACTAGGCCAGGCGCGCGCGCGCGGTTTTTTGGCCATGCAATTCAACTTCGTCCTGAGCAGCGAAGAGCGCCGCCTGAAGCTGTGGCAGCGAGCAGGCTTCGAAATCATCGCTACGCTGCCCCAAGCCTTCCGGCACCCGTCACTCGGCTTGATCGACGCGCACGTGATGTACCGCAAGCTTTGATTTCCCACGCCTGCAAGTAGAGCGCGCTGCACTAGCGCGCCCGTTCGCTACAGCTCGACGGTAGCGGGCGTGCCGCCTCGCTCCCAGCCGCGATACAGCGCCGCGTACTGCCCCTGCTGGGCGAGCAGCTCGGTGTGACTTCCGAGCTCGGCGATCTGTCCACCCGCCACGACGGCGATGCGATCGACCTGCTTCATGGTCGAGAGCCGGTGGGCGATCAGCACCACCGTGCGATCGCGCATCAGACCCTCGAGCGCGAGGTTCACGTCTCGCTCGGTACCGGGATCCAGGCTCGAGGTCGGCTCGTCCAAAATCAGGACGTCAGCCGAGAGCAGAGCGACGCGCGCGAGCGCGACGAGCTGCCTTTCACCAGCCGAGAGCAGCGCGCCGCGCTCACCAACCGGAGCCGTCAAACCGCCCGGCTTCGCTCGAAAGCGCTCGTGCGCCCCAATCTGCTGCAACGCCTGCGCCACTTCCTGATCGCTGGCTTCCGGGCGCACCGCACGCACGTTGTCGGCCACGCTGCCTTGAAACAGATGTTCTTCCTGTGAGACCATCACGATTCGGCGTCGCAGGGACGCGAGCGAAGCTTGCCGCAAGTCGACGCCGCCGTAGCACACGGCACCGCTGGACGGGTCGTAGAGTCGTGCGATCAACTTGGCCAGCGTCGATTTGCCCGCACCGGTGGGTCCGACCAACGCCAATCGTTCGCCGTGCGAAAGCTCGAGCGCAACGTTCGATAGTACGGGGGCGAGACCCGGTGCGTAGCCGAAGCAGACGCCTCGCATCGACAGCGTTTGGCGTGGGTCGAGCGCGCGCGTGCCCTCGCTCAAGTCGATCGGCTCGTCCAACAGCGCGAATAGCTTTTGCAAGGCGGCCGCCGCCGATTGAATCGTGTTGAACAAGAAGCTCAACTGCTGCACGGGTTCGAATGCCATCAGCAAGTACAGCGCGAACGCGCTCACCGTTCCCAAACTGGCTTGCCCATGCAAGACCAACCAACCGCCACCACCGATGGCCAGGGCCGTGCACAGCGCAGTGGTGATCTCGACCACCGGCAGGTAGCGCGCTTGAATTTCGACAGCGGTCAAGTTGGCCTCTAGCTGCGCCTGGTTCTCGCCCAGGAAGCGATCGATACGCGGTTGCTCTTGGCCAAACGCCTGCACCACCTTCGCTCCAGCCAGATTTTCGACGAGCGTGGAAGTCGTTGCGCTGACCCGCTCACGCACCTCCAGATAGGCGGCGCGTGAATGGCGCTGAAAGCTGCGCGTCAGCGCGACCAGCACCGGCAAAGGCAATAGGCTCAAGAGGCTCAGCTTCCAAGACAAGAGCAGAAGCGCGACCAGCAGAGCGGCCAGCGTGAGCAGACTTTGTACGAACTGCACGAGCCCGAGTTGGATCAGATCTTGGAGCGCGTCGATGTCCGACGTCAGGCGAGCAACCAAGCGGCCGCGTTGGTGGCGATCGAAATAGCGTTGCGACATCGCCAGCAAATGCGCGAAGACTTCGTCCCGCAGGTCGCGCACGAATCTTTCCCCGACCACGCCCGTGAGGCGCGTGTGCGAACGGCTCATCACGACCGCCGACACGGCGAGACCCAAGAAAACCAAGCTCGCGCGCTGGACCACCTGCAAATCCGGCCGCCCCTCGCGCAGTCCGTGATCGACGGCGTAGCGCAAGATCCAGGGACCGGACAGGGCACAGAGCGTGCTGCCAACCAAGAGTAGGACGGCCAGCGTGGCCTCGCGCCAAGAACGCGACAGCCGCTTCAATGCCCGGAGCAAGACAGGTTGGTCAGGCATCGGGACACGCGAGTCCGAGTGGCGTGGGCAATCGTTCGAGCTCGGATTCGCGGGCGGAGGCCAAAATTTTGCGATACTTGGCGCTCGTTTCCAGCAACTCGGCATGGCTTCCGGAAGCGGCGATGCGTCCGTCGTCGAGCAACAGTACGCGATCAGCCAAGCGCAACGTCGCAGCTCGGTGGGCGATCAGGATGGTGGTACGGTCGTGCAGCACCTGCTCCAGCGCGCCGCGGATCTCGTCCTCTTTGGCGGCGTCGACTGCGCTGGTGGCGGCGTCGAGCACCAGCACGCGCGGATTGGTCAATAAGGCGCGCGCCAAGGCAATGCGTTGGCGTTGCCCGCCGGACAAGCTCAAACCACGCTCCCCCACCAGGCTCCGGTAGCCCTCAGACTGTTCGACGATGAATTCGTGGGCGCCGGCGGCACGAGCCGCACGCTCGACGTCGTCGTCGCGAGCGTCGGGCACGCCAAAGGCGATGTTGTCGCGGATCGAGCCAGTGAAGAGGAGTGCATCTTCGAACACCATGCCGACGCTGGTCCGCAGCTCGCGAAGCGAAAGCTGACGGACGTCGATGCCGTCGAGCAAGACCCGTCCGCCAGTCACATCGTAGAAGCGGGCGATCAGCGCGCTCAACGTGGTTTTGCCAGAGCCGGTTGCACCCACCAGTGCCACGGTCTCCCCGGCGCGAATGTGCAGCTCGAGCCCTCGCAGCAGAGCCCTACCATCGACGTGCGCGAAGTCGACCGATTCGAAGCGCACGTCTCCCCCGCCGGGCGGGATCAGGGCGCGCGCTCGGATGCCGGTGCTCTCGACGCTCGCTTTCGGCGCAGGCAGCGCGTGCTGTGCGTCGTTGATGGTCGCTCGCGTCGATAGCAGGGACTGAATCAACTCCGCCGACACGGTAGCACGTTGAAACTGCGCCACCGTAATGCCCGTAATCCGCAGCGGGCCGACCAACATCAGCAGGTAGTAGTTGAACTGGACCAGCTGCCCTACCGTCATACTGCCCGCAGCGACGCGTTGACCGCCGAGCCACAGCACGGCTACCAGCCCCAGCGCGGGCAACACCTCGATCACGGGCATGAACAGCGAGCGGGTCTCGTTGATCTGCAAGGCGGCGCGATAAGCATGCTCTGCCTGCGAGCGGACTCGTTCGCGCTCCACCTGCTCGAGCCCGAGCCCCTTGATGGCGCGGATCCCGGCGATGGCCTCTTGAATCATGCTGGCTAGGACGCCGACCGCGCGCTGTAGGGACTGTGCGCGAGGCGCGAGCTGGGCCGTGAAGCTACGCGCGACCAGGAAGATGAGCAGGGCGGGCGCCAGCGCAACGACCGCCAACCAAGGATCGATGCGCACGAGTAGGGTCGCGGAACCGAGCAACATGATGGCGTTCGATACCGTCATCGGCACGCTGGCAAATGGCTGTTGGATCTGCTGCAAATCCGAGGCACAGCGCGACACCAACTGGCCCGCGGGGCTCCGCGCATGAAACGCCAGGTCGAGGCGCAGGACGTGCACGAACAAGCGCGCGCGCAGATCTGCTTCCACTCGCGCCGCCAGTGAAATGGCGAAGTAGCGCCGAAACCCCGCCAACGCGGCCTGTAGCAAGCCGACCAGCAAGAGCCCACCCACGGCCAACGCCAGTTGCCGACCGTCACGTCCGCGGATGCCGAGATCGATGCCGTGGCGCACCAGCGTCGGAGCGGTCAATTTTGTCAGGCTCCAGGCAATACCTGCCGAGATCCCGAACAGCGCCGGACGGTATTGCGCGCGCAGCGCACTCAGCAATAGGTCAGGGCCCGAGCCCCGCGCATGGGAATTCGGGAGATCGAGGCCGAGGCTCGCGGTCGAGGACGTCATTCGGAAGCAGTCGACATGTCTACTATGCAGGACACTAGCTGGCCAGCCCTCTCGCGCGCTGGACGCCCGCAATCCCGTCGTTCAGGCGAGCACCCGGCGCAGCGCCGCTTGCGCCCTCGCCCCTACCAGGTGCCGGCTCAAGGCGACGAATAGCGCCCCTCGAATGCAAACTCCGAGACGCGTTTGCGAGCATTGGGCTGTTCCTTCTCGTGCAGGTCGTGCGGCAATTCATGGCGCTCTCCAGGATAGCCAATGGCAATGCCGATCATCGACTCGAAGTCGTCGGCGGGCACGCCCAGCGCTTCATGGACCCGATCATGATGAATCCCGCCCATCGCGCGCGTGGAAAGGCCCAGCTTGTGCGCCTGCAAAGCCAGCGATTGCCAGGCCGCACCCGTATCGAACGCCGCCGTCCTGAGCGGCGCGAGCGTTTCCGGATGACGCTTGCGTGCAAACACGAACACCAGCAGGGGCGCGCGGTTGGCCCAGCGCTGATTGGTCGGCAGCAGCAACTCGCGCGCGCGCGCCAGCGTTTCCGGGCGACTCGCGTACACGAACAGCCAAGGTTGAAAATTGTTGGCCGAAGGAGCCCAGCGTGCGGCCTCGAAGAGCGCGTCTATCTGTACCTTGGTCAACGCCCGCTCGGAGAGCGCGCGACGCGACCAACGCTCGACGAATTGTGCGTCGACTTCGGCCTCCGGTGAGCGAACCGTGACAGAGGGCAAAGGAATGCTTTGGGCAAAGACAGTCATGACGGATTGCTTTCGTTTGAAGAACCGTGGACGAGTCGAGGCTCTAACGCGGATAGTGGCAAGCCACGCTGCGCCCCGCCTCGAGCTCATTGAGCTTCGGCACCTCGGTCCGGCAGCGCTCGGTCGCGGCTGGGCAGCGCGGGTGAAAGTGGCAACCCGACGGCGGCGCGGTGGGTGAAGGAAGCTCGCCGAGGGGTGCAATGAGCTCGCGCCGTCGGGTCGGATCGGGGATCGGGCACGAAGCCAAGAGGGCGTGGCTGTAGTGGTGCGCTGGCCGCAAAAACAACGCTTCGGCGGGGGCCACTTCGACCAGACGACCGAGGTACATCACACCCACGCGATCGGAAAGATGGCGAACCAAATGCAGCCCGTGACCGATGAATAGGCAGGTGAGCCCGAGACGTTCCCTGAGATCGAGAAATAGGTTGATGATCTGCGCCTGCACCGAAAGATCGAGGGCCGATACGGCCTCGTCGGCCAGGATGAATTTCGGACGCAGCGCGATCGCGCGCGCAATGCCGATGCGTTGTCGCTGTCCCCCGGAGAACTCGTGCGCGTAGCGAGTGCGGAACGACGGCTGCAAGCCGACCAGCGTCAGCAGCTCGTCGACTTGGTTCCGCAACGTTGCTCGGTCCGGCTTGTCGAAGGACAGCAAAGGCTCCGCGATGACGTCGCCCACCGTCCAACGCGGATCGATCGATCCATAGGGATCCTGAAAAATCATCTGCATGTCGCGGCGCACGCGCTTTCTGTCGGCCCGTCCGCGTCCCAGCAGACTGCGACCTTCGAAGCGAATGTCACCGCTGCTCGGCGTATCCAACTGCAAGAGCAGGCGACCCAGGGTCGACTTGCCGCAGCCAGACTCACCAACGAGCCCCAGGGTCTCTCCCGGTTGGACCGAAAGCGACAAGTCGTCCACTGCGCGTACCCGACGGCTGCCAGCAAACAGGCCGCGACGCGTGTCGAAGTTCTTGGTCACGTGCAGCGCCTCGACCAAGGGCGAAGTCGACGC